>ENA-OQAR01000146-OQAR01000146.1-human-gut-metagenome-genome-assembly--contig:-NODE-146-length-18478-cov-1.956351_pt1 | contig 18478 bp, 27 predicted proteins | sample MGYA00242738_ERZ504533 | MGnify/ENA primary metagenome ERZ504533 (study PRJEB26092, sample SAMD00036276) | human gut metagenome | host: Homo sapiens | study: EMG produced TPA metagenomics assembly of... | reverse complement strand
TACGTGCCTACACGGAGGACATGGAAACATGGATGAAGAACGGCGCAATGGTCGTTTTCGAGGGGCAGGTAGGTACGCTTCGGTTTCGTAAGTCGAGCCGTTACACGGAGACAGCCGTTGATTTCGTACCCGTGGACGAGGGCAAGGTAAATACGGACAGGCCGCCGACTATTTCCCCATACGCAAGGTGTATTTCGAGCTGTCCGGCAGGGAACGGGAAGAACAAAAGGAGTGCTCGGAACTGCGTAAACAACTCAACACCCTATACGACGCTTTTATTGCCAAATGGGGATTTTTCCACGACAACGACAACAAGGAGTTTATCTTGCTCGACAGCCTCGGTACGGAGGTGTTCACGATAGAAATGCAGGTCGGCAGGGACATCTTCAAAGCCGACGTTATGCGTGAACCTGTAGCTTTCAAGAAGATAGACACCGCCGTAACGCTGTCCCCCGTGGAAGCTTGGCAAGCAGCCTGAACTTTTACGGCAAGGTCGATATGGGCTACATGGCACAAGCCACGAACAAGGAGGAAGAAGAAATCATCGAAGCCCTGCAAGGGGGAAATTTTCTACAATCCGGCCAATGGGGAATGGGAGCACAAAGGAAAGTTCCTCTCCGGAAACATCATCGCCAAGCAGGAAGAGACGCTTTCCTTTCTCCCGAATCTCGCAGGCAAGGAGAAAGAATGGGCCGAAGCGTCCGCAAAGGCACTGGAGAACACCATACCCGAACCGATACCCTATGAAGAACTCGACATCAACATGGGCGAGCGGTGGATAGATACGAAGCTGTACGCCGATTTCGCCTCCGACCTATTCGGAGTGGGTGCGGACGTGATGTATTCGACGTGAATGATACCTACTTGATTCGGCTGCAGGGATATTCGCCCGTGGCATACAATACCTATTCCGTGCGCAATTACAACGGCGAGGACTTGTTTGTACACGCCCTGCACGATACCGTACCTGAGATAACGAAAGAGGAATACCGGAACGGCAGCAAAATACGTGTGCCGGACGAGGAAGCCATGCAGGAGGCCGCCGCCAAGATACAGGAAATCAGAGACCGTTTCAACCGGTGGCTTGACGATGAGCCTTTGGAAGTCCGGGACGAACTGGTAAGGACATACAACGAGCGCTTCAATTGTTACGTGCGTCCGCACTACGACGGCTCGGCGCAGACGTTCCCCGGCCTCTCTTTCGAGCTGTTCCCGTACAAAGAACTTTATCCCTCACAGAAAGACGCTATCTGGATGATTAAGCAGAACGGCGGCGGTATCTGCTGGCACGAGGTCGCACGGGCAAGACGATGATTATGTGCGTGGCCGCATACGAAATGAAACGTCTCGGACTGGTGCAGAAACCCCTCATTATCGGGCTGAAAGCCAATGTACACGAGATTGCCGATACATTCCGAAAGGCATACCCCACGGCCAAGGTGCTCTATCCGGGCAAGGAAGATTTCACCCCCGCCAACCGCAAGGAAGTGTTTTCAAAAATCAAGAACAACAACTGGGATTGCATTATCCTGACACACGACCAGTTTAGCAAAGATTCCGCAATCCGAAGAAACCATGTACGACATATTCTCGGAAGAACTGGCCGATGTGGAGCGCAGCCTCGAAGTGCTGGAGCAATCCACTATGCGTTACCGGAGCGGCAGGATGCAGAAAGGACTGGAAACCCGGAAACAGAACCTTGAAGCCAAGCTCGCCGAACTGCAGAGAAGATAGACCTCCGGAAAGACGATACCATCGATTTCCGTTCGATGGGCATAGACCACATTTTTGTAGACGAATGCCACTGCTATAAAAATTTGATGTTCCAGACACGCCACACGAGAGTAGCGGGCATCGGCAATGCGCAAGGCTCGCAAAGGGCGATGAACCTTTTGTTTGCCATTCGGGACATTCAACGCCGCACGGGAAAGGACTTGGGGGCTACGTTCCTGTCGGGTACGGTGGTCGTCAATGCGCTGACCGAACTGTACGTGATGTTCAAATATCTGCGTCCAAGGGAACTCAAACGGCAACAAGTAAGCTGTTTCGACGCTTGGGCGGCTATCTTCACGAAAAAAGGCCGCCGACTACGAGCTGAACGTAACGGGTACGATAAAGCGCAAAGAGCGTTTCCGCACTTACATCAAGTGCCGGAACTGGCGATGTTCCTGCGGGAGATTACCGACTATCGTACAGCCGATATGATAAACCTCGATGTGCCGGACAAAAAACGTGCGTTTCCTTTCCCATGCACCCACTATCCAACAGGAGGAAATGATCGGGCGGCTCGTCGCCTTTGCGCACAGCGGACAATGGGAAGATTTGGGGTTGGATATTCCGCAGCCGGACAATCTCGACAAGGCAAAAATGCTTGTTGCTACCAACGTGGCCCGTAAGATGTCTCTTGATATGCGTCTGTTGGGCGATAAGTTTACTGATGACCCGAACAACAAGGCTTCGATTTGCGCAAGAACTATTTATGATTATTATGTAAGTTCAAATGCCAATCGTGGTACACAGTTCGTCTTCAGCGACCTTGCCACTTACAAGCCGAACGAGTGGAACATCTATAGCGACATCAAGGACAAGCTGGTGGCAATGGGGATTCCTGCCGATGAAATCCAGTTTATCCAGTACGCCAAGACCGAACGGGCGAGAAAGAAACTTTTTGCGGACATGAACAGTGGCAGGGTACGGGTGTTGTTCGGCTCTACCTCGATGTTGGGAACGGGAGTAAACGCCCAAGAAAGGGCCGTTGCGGTGCATCATCTGGAGATACCTTGGCGCCCCGCCGACATGGAGCAGCGCAACGGTCGTGCGGTACGCAAAGGCAACACCGTTAAGCTCTGGGGAAACAATACCGTGGACGTGGTGATTTACGGAACGGAAAAGACGCTCGACGCTTACAAATTTAACCTGTTGAAAACCAAGCAAATGTTCATCAACCAAATTAACAACGGTACGATTGCTGTGCGCCGTATCGACGAGGACGCTATGGACGAGGATAACGGCATGAATTTCGCCGAGTTCGTGGCTCTCCTGTCGGGAAATACCGACCTGTTGGAGAAAACGAAGCTCGACAACAAGATTATGCAGCTCGAAAAGGAACAGGCCATTTTCAAGAAAGACCGTATCAGGGCCGAGCGTAAGATTGCGGCCAACCGGGAAGACATGACAAAGGCCGAGAGTGCGGCGGCACGCATGACGCAGGACTGGGAATATATCACCTCTTACACCGGAGACCGGACGACCCGGCTGTTGAACCTCGCACAAGCCACGGCGGAAGAGACCGGACGGGAGCTGCACCGCATTTCCAAGACCTACCGCAACGGGGCAATCGGTACGATAGGCACGTATGCCGGATTGAACCTGTCGGTGTACAGCGAGTATGACATGGGCGGTACATTCTACCGCAACACGTTCCTCGTCGAGGGCGTAAGCGGACTGAAATACCGTTGTGGCATATCGGGAGCATTGCCTCTGGGCTTCGTGGAATCCTCCCGATACCCGCAAGCCGCCCTCGCCAAGCTGCCCGGCATGATTGAGGAACAACGGCAGAAGATAGCCAAGCTGGAGAGCGAGATACCCGCTTTGCAGGGAATCATCGCCCGCAAGTGGAGCAAGGCGGACGAGTTGGCAAGGCTCAAACAGGAGTGCAACGCTTTACAGCATCGGATCGACGAAAGCATGAAAGAGGCGGAACGCACGCAGTCCGCCCTTTCCGAACACGAGGCCACCGACAAAGCGGCATGACCATAATTCATAGATTTAACCTTTTCCCTCTGTTCGGTTACAACACCGGACAGGGGATTTTTTCACCTTCCGGTCTGCCACGGCCATACCCGGTTGTAACGGAATCTTCCCCTTGTACCTCCAGCCACTCCTTTTATACCACACACCTTGTCTTTTATAGGCAGGCTTTCGCTTCCCCCCCCTTTGTAGATTGAGATGCTATCACGAACCGACGACCGTAAAGCCCGACACTTTTTTCCGCAAAGTTGATTGCATCTCAAAACTTTGCCTCAAGGCCCATCTTCGATTTTCCTGATGAAAAATCTTCCTTCTCATTCCATTCCAAGAGTATTTTTCATGGAATCCTTGCTGCAAACCCCGTGATGCAAAGACGAGGCAGAAAAAAGAATCGAACTTTCCGGTAATCGCTCGAACCGGAGGGAAATAAAAAAAACTTAAAAACAAATTGAAACATGAAAAAAAAATTCGCTTTTTGACAACTGGTTCGTTTACAACTATCAGAGATGCGTAACATATTCGGACGTTACCTGCACGAGGACGCCTTTCACGACGCCTATTTGGCGATGAAACGGGGAAGTCGTGATTTCGGAAATACCTGTCGAGAGCTTCGAGCCTTATTTTTTCGGCGTGTACAAAAAGTGCAGACTGAAATGTATTCACAAGGATAGTTGTTACTGTTTCCCCGACAACGAACATTTCTTTTTGCTCATGCAGGAAGAAGAAACACCGTCCGTCGAGGTGCTGGCAGCTTCCGACAAGCTGGTGTATGACATACTGCTGTTTGTGAAGAAGAAATATCCCCAAACGGACTACGAGCTTTTCAGACTGAAAGAGTACGAGGCGAAATGTTCATACAGACACCTTTCCGCCTATGCAGGCATTTCCGCAAGTGCGATACACCGGAGAATAAGCGATATAACCGACACTATCCGCAATCACGAAGGATTTTCCAAAAGGAGTGAGGCATGTTTCGGAGCTTCCTCCGGTTATGGCTACAATGACCTTGGACGCGAGACCCTGGAGCAGGTCTATGCGGATACATTCCACACAGAAGCCTGCCTGGTCCGCCCGCAGATCACCTGCGGGACCCACGCACTTGCCATTGCACTGTTTGGAAACTTACGCCCGGGCGATGAGCTTCTTTCCCCTGTAGGCAAACCATATGATACTCTGGAAGAAGTCATCGGGATCCGTCCGTCCAACGGTTCTCTTACAGAATATGGTGTAAAATACCGTCAGGTAGACCTTCTTGAGGATGGTACCTTTGATTACGAAAATATCAAAAAGGCAGTCAATGAAAAAACAAAACTGGTAACCATTCAGCGTTCCAAAGGCTATCAGACTCGTCCTTCCTTCTCTGTAAAACAGATCGGTGAGCTGATCGCTTTTGTAAAGAAGATCAAACCGGATGTGATCTGCATGGTAGATAACTGCTACGGTGAGTTCGTAGATACCATAGAGCCAAGTGATGTAGGTGCAGATATCATGGTGGGTTCCCTGATCAAAATCCAGGCGGCGGTCTTGCCCCTATCGGCGGATATATCGCCGGAAGAAAAGACTGTGTGGAAAACGCTTCCTACCGTATGACCTGCCCGGGACTGGGCATGGAAGTGGGGGGCAACCCTTGGTGTAAACCGTTCTCTGTACCAGGGATTTTTCCTTGCACCGATGGTTACCAAAGGAGCTTTAAAAGGCGCCGTTTTTGCAGCAAACATTTACGAAAAACTTGGTTTCCCGGTGGTACCGAACAGCACAGAACCACGTCAGGATATCATCCAGGCAGTCACCCTTGGAACACCGGAAGGTCTTGTAGCATTCTGCCAGGGTATCCAGGCTGCAGCACCGGTAGACAGTTTTGTGACACCGGAACCGTGGGATATGCCAGGGTATGACAGTCAGGTCATCATGGCTGCAGGTGCTTTCATCCAGGGTTCTTCCATCGAGCTTTCTGCCGATGGTCCTATGAAACCACCTTATGCTGTTTATTTCCAGGGTGGTCTTACCTGGGAGCATGCTAAACTTGGAATCCTGAAATCTCTTCAGTATATGGTTGATAAGGAACTTGTGAAATTATGAAAAAAATCTGAAGGACAGGACTTAAAAAAGCAGGTCTTTGTCGTAGGAGCAGGTGCTTCCGGCCTTATGGCGGCTATTCAGGCTGCCATAAACGGAGCAGCGGTTACGGTTCTGGAACAGAATGACCGTCCCGGAAGAAAAATCTGTGCTACAGGAAATGGACGCTGTAATATGACAAATCTGAACCAGGATGAAAACGCTTACCGGGGATCCCATCCGGAATTTTGTCAAAGATGCCCTGGCACAGTTTCCTGTGGAAAAGACTCTGGAATTTTTTTTCAGGAACTGGGAATCTGTACCACAGACCGCGACGGATGGATCTATCCCCGGAGCAGCCAGGCGCAGAGTGTGTAGATGTTCTTACCATGAAAGCACGCAGCCTGAAAGTAAAACTGAAAACCAATCAGACTGTTACCGGCGTGTCTTTCACAGACGGACAGTGGAAGATCCATACTGACGGATGGACCTACAATGGTGATGCCGTGATTCTTGCAAACGTTCCCGCGCCTCTTCCGTTGCAGGTTCCAGTGAAAGTGGATACAAAATCGCAGAAAGTCTCGGACATCATCTGATCGAACCTCTTCCAGCTCTGACAGCTTTGAAATGTAAGGGAAATTCTTTTTCCGGCTGGAGTGGTGTGCGGACAGAAGGTAAGATAACCCTTTATATAGATGGCATTCCGGCAGCCTCTCAGCAGGGAGAACTGCAGCTTACCGATTACGGTGTATCCGGGATCCCGGTATTTCAGATTTCCCGCTACGCCATCCGAGCGGTTCACGAAAACAAAAACGCAGAGCTTTCCATAAATTTTTTCCGGAACTGAACCAGAAAGAACTGGAAGAATACCTGGAACAGAGAAAAACAGCCTGCCCTTATAAACAGAAAAAGAACTTCTCATTCGGACTTTTCCGGAAAAAAAACTGATCCGTGTCTTATGTGCACAGAAGGATCTGATCCATGGGATCAATGATTTTCGCCTTCCGGTAAAAGACAGCCTTTCTTTTGAACAGGCACAGGTTTGTTCCGGCGGCGTGGATACTTCTGAAGTTCAAAGTAAAACCATGGAATCCAGACTTCATAAAGGCCTTTATTTTGCCGGAGAACTCCTTGATATTGACGGCACCTGCGGTGGATACAACCTGCAGTGGGCATGGTCAAGTGGAGCTACCGCCGGTATCTGGGCAGCAAAGGAGGAATAACAATGATCCGGATCACACAGTTGAAGCTTCCCATCACCCATACAGAAGAGCAGCTTCACAGAAAAATAGCGAAAACACTTCGCCTTGGAAATCAGCCGTTCACTTATGAGATCCGAAAACAATCTCTGGATGCCCGGCATAAAGAGGACAAAAAAAAATTTGTCTATACTGTAGACATTAAAGTGGATAATGAATCCCGTGTTTTAAAAAAGGTTCACGATAAAAACATTATGTTAACTACAGAGAGAAAGTATCATTTTCCGACACCTGGTTCTGAAACATTGTCCCATCGACCGGTAGTGATCGGAAGCGGACCGGCCGGATTATTCTGCGCCTGGTATCTGGCAAAAGCCGGATACTGTCCATTGGTACTGGAACGTGGAGAAGAAGCAGATAAACGCCAGGAAACTGTAGAAAATTTCTGGAAGAACGGCATCCTGGATCCGGATTCCAATGTGCAGTTCGGAGAAGGCGGTGCGGGAACTTTTTTCCGACGGAAAGCTGAATACTCTGGTAAAAGATACCTACGGAAGAGGAAAAGAAGTCCTTTCCAGATTTGTAGAAGCAGGAGCTCCATCTGAAATCCTTTACCAGCAGAAACCCCACCTTGGTACGGATCAGCTTGTGGGAATCGTTCAGTTTATGCGCCATCAGATTGAAGAAATGGGCGGGGAATTCCGATTCCGTTCCACAGTGACTGATCTGGTGGTCCGTGACCAGAAACTTGCGGCTGTCATCGTCAATGAAAAAGAAGAAATACCGGCAGAAATCTGCGTTCTTGCTCCCGGCCACAGTGCCAGAGATACTTTTGCCATGCTGAACAAGCACAATCTTTCCATGGAGCCAAAATCTTTCGCAGTAGGAGTACGAGTGGAACATCCACAGACCATGATCAACCAGGATCTTTACGGAGAGCCGGAAAATGATTACCTGGGCGCAGCCAGCTACAAAGTTACCCATACACTGGAAAACGGACGTGGCGTTTATTCTTTTTGCATGTGTCCCGGTGGCTATGTGGTAAATGCTTCTTCTGAGGAAGGCATGCTGGCAGTAAATGGGATGAGTTACCAGGCACGTGACAGCCGTAATGCCAACAGTGCCATCATCGTTACAGTAAATCCTTCTGATTTTCCGGAGGAAGGCGTTCTTGGAGGAATCGCACTCCAACGAAAGCTGGAACGTGCTGCCTGGGAAGCCGGAAACGGAAAAGTTCCGGTACAGCTTTTCAAAGATTACTGTGCGCATAAGAAAAGTATCAAACTTGGAGATGTGAGCCCCTGTATCAAAGGAGCCTATATACTTACCGATGTCCGCAGCATTTTCCCGAAAGAGATCGGGGATTCCATTGAAGCCGGAATCCATGCTTTTGGAAAAAAACTTTCCGGTTTTGACCGGCCGGATGCATTGCTGGAAGGAGTAGAAAGCCGTACATCTTCTCCTGTCCGGATCGTGCGGGAACCAAAAAAACTCACTTCCAATATAGAAGGAATCTACCCCTGCGGAGAGGGCGCTGGTTACGCCGGTGGCATTACATCTGCAGCAATGGACGGAATTAAAGTGGCAGAAGCAGTAGCTTCCATTTATGCCCTGCCTGTAAATAAAAATGTGAAAAAAGTGGAAATTTCCGGGATAGAGTGTACATTCCTGCTTTTTTATGCTAAAATAACTTCTGCAATTTTGCATACCCTTCTTCGAGAGCGAAAAGGGAAATCATATGAAAGATACTATAATGGAAATGCCAGATTATCAGCGCCCGTATGAAAAATGTCTTCGGGAGGGAGAACAGTCTTTAAGCGATCGTGAGCTTCTTGCTGTGATCCTGCGCTGTGGCGTACAGGGATTAAGTTCTCTGACACTGGCTGATAAAATCCTTAATTTATCGGAACAAACAGGTCATTCCGGACTTTTGGGTCTGTTTCATGCTTCTGTACCGGAGCTGATGAAGATCCATGGGATTGGCAAGGTAAAAGCCATACAGCTGAAATGCATCGGGGAGCTTTCCAAACGTATGGCAACTGCTGCAGCGAAGCCGGAACTGTCTTTTCAGCATCCTGTCACAATTGCAAAGTATTATATGGAACAGCTTCGTCACGAAGAACAGGAATTATTGTACTGTATGATGCTGGACGGACATAATCATCTCACAGGAGAGCAGCTTTTAAGCCGTGGGACTGCCACCGCCACACTGATCACTCCAAGAGAAGTTTTTGTAGAAGCTGTAAAATATCATGCTGTAAATTTGATCCTTGTGCATAATCATCCAGGCGGTGATCCTTCCCCCAGTCAGGCCGATCTGGAAGTCACCAGACGGGTTTTCGAATCTGGTGAGCTTCTTGGAATCCATCTGTTGGATCATATTATCATTGGAGATCACAGGTACATCAGTTTCCGGGAAAAGGGGATTTTTGATGAGTATATTAAGTGAAGGGGCAGATTTATGCTTTTTAGAAATAATTACGGGGTAGACCTGGGGAGCAGCTCTGTAAAAGTCTATTCTTTTTTCAGAAATAAAACTTACATAGAAAAAACATGGTTGCCTACCGGGGGCGTCGAATCCTTGCTATTGGAAATGAGGCCTATGAAATGTTTGAAAAATCACCTTCGGATATTTCTGTAGATTCTCCCATGGCTTTTGGAATGCTTGCGAATCTCGAATTACAGGAAATCGTACTTTACAGCATGTTGAAAAAGATCGATCATACATCCGGCCTTGGTGCGGATATGTTTTTTTCGGTTCCTCTTGATATGACGGCCATTGAAAAAAGAGCCTAACTATCATCTGTCAATGGACACTGGCTTAGAAAAACCGGGTTTTCATGGTAGAATCTCCGATTGCAGATGCGGTAGCCATGAACATCAATCTTGAAAAAAATGAAGGCAGTATGGTTGTAAACATTGGTGCACAGAGTACAGAATTTTCAATCCTTACAGATGGCAAGATCATCATAAGCCGTAAGATCCCTCTTGGAGGCCGGCAGATGAATGAATCCATCTGCAGTGAGATTCGTAAACATTACAATCTGCAGATCGGAACACGTACGGCCAAACGCCTGAAAGTAGTCATGGGACGGCTTAACGACCAGAAAAAGGAAGCCCGGAAAGTTGTAGGAATCGACAGCGTTTCCGGACTTCCCAGAGAAGAAGTTGTTTCCGCCTATGTTGTTAATGAGGGAATCACCAATTGCGTAAATCAGATCGCGGCAGAAATGAAAACATTTCTGGAACGTACACCACCACAGATTGCCTATCATATTGCAAAAGAGGGAATTTACCTTACCGGTGGCAGTACTCGACTTCCATATATCGACAACTATCTGGCAAGTTATACAGGATTTGCCTTTAATCTTTCTGATCTGTACGAAACTTCTGCTGTACATGGACTGGAAAAGATCATTCACGACAGAGAACTGCGCAGATGGGCACAGCCTGTAAAGCAGAAAAAACTGTAAAGGGGCATATATAAATGAAAAACATCCGAAAAAAAGTGCGTTTTCATTTTAATTTAAAAAGCAAACATCTTCTGGTAATCATGACACTTTTCTGTGGAAGCTGTATTGTTGCTACCGCAGCTTCCGGAACAACTTCAGCACCTCTGCAGAATGTGGCCGGATTTCTGGTCGTTCCCTTTGAAAAGGGCATTTCCGGTGTCAGTAATATGTTCGGAGATGTAAAAAGCAGTCTTCGTGATAAGCAGGACGTACTTCAGGAAAACGAGGAACTTAAAAATCAGATCAACAGTCTTACCGAACAGAATAATATCCTGATCCAGGATCAGACAGAACTTACCAGGCTGAAAGAACTTTATAATCTTGATCAGGAATACACTGATTATCCAAAAGTTGCGGCAAGGATCATCTCCAAAGATCCAGGCAACTGGTACGATACATTTATGATCAATAAAGGTACTAATGATGGAATCCATGTTGACAACAACGTAATTGCAGGAAAAGGACTTGTCGGGATCGTCACGGAAGTTGGCCCATCATGGGCTACCGTTCGTTCCATTATTGATGACAGCAGTAATGTCAGTGCCATGGCTGTCAGCACTCTGATAATTGCGTTGTTACCGGAGATCTGGAGCTGATCGATGAGGGAAAACTGAGTTTTGAACAGCTCTATGACCAGGATAACAAAGTAACCGTGGGAGAACGTATTGTCACTTCAAATATCAGCGAAAAATACGTGGAAGGACTGTTTATCGGTTATGTCAGCGAAATCCAACAGGATCCCAATAACTTGACAAAAACAGGTACGATCGTTACACCCGTTGATTTCGGCCATCTGAAAGATGTGTTTGTCATTACCGTCAATAAACAGGACGCAATAGACAAAACGGAGGATGCGTCCAATGAAAAATAAAAATAGTATTATTTATTACCATTATTGTCTGTTTTCTCCTGCAATTGTACAATAATTGATTACATTTCCATTGGTTCCATTTACGCCAAACCTGCCTTTGATCCTGTGTGTAGCCATGGGATTGATGCGCGGAAGAAAAGTCGGACTTTGGACAGGATTTTTTTCAGGACTTTTTTATTGATCTTTTTTTACGGATCACTGTTTGGTTTCTATGCGCTGATTTATATGTATGCAGGATATATCAGCGGCTACGCATTTCCGCAGCTTTTTATGATGATGATCTGAAAGTTCCGCTTTTTTCTTGTAGCAGGAACAGATTCTTTCTTTTATAATCTGTCTGTATACGGCCTTCAGTTTCTTCTCCGGGGCCGACTTGGATTTTTGACCTACATATACAGAATTATTATCCCCGAGATTGTTTATACGGTTTTTCTCACAATTATCGTATATCGGATATTTTACTGGATCAACTACCACTTAATGGATACTGTAAGGAAAGAAAGTGAGTTCTAATTTGGGAAATTAAATAAAAAAATCATCAAAAAAATCCGTCTGAAACGTACTACTGTTCTTGTGATCGTATTTGTTTTTCTTTCATCTGTTCTTGTTCGGCAGCTTTTCAGCCTGCAGATCATACAGGGAGAAGACTATATCAGTAAATTTCAGACACGTACCACAAAAACACGTGTGATCAAAAGTACACGAGGAAATATCTATGACCGAAACGGCACTGTTGTAGCTTCCAATGTTCTTGCCTATTCTGTTACTTTTGAAGATAGTGGAACATATAACAGCACACGTGAAAAAAATCTGGCATTAAATGGTATCGCATACCAGGTATTGCAGATTCTCTCCAAAAACGGGGACAGTTTGGCCGACAATTTTCATATTATTGTTAATGATCACGGTGATTATGCTTTCGATGTGGAGGAAGGTTTTACTCTGAACCGTTTTCGTGCAGATGTTTATGGTGAAGCACAGATTGATAATCTGAGTGATGAGCAGAAAAAACGCAACTGCAGCACAAAATGATGGATTATCTTACAGGAAGCAATGGATTTTCCATTGTACTCTACGGAAAAGATGCCTATACTGACGAAGAGCTGGCAGCGCATTCTCTCCCCAAAGAGCTTACCAAGCAGGAAATCCTTGAAATTGCGATCATGCGCTATCAGCTGAATACGAACAGTTTCAAAAAATATATGCCGGTAACGATTGCAACGAATGTCAGCGAAAAATCAGTTGCTGCCATAAAAGAAAATCAATCCGCACTTCAGGGAATTGATATTGTGGAAGATTCCACAAGGCAATATGTGGAAGATGAGAGTATGGCACCGATTCTTGGCTATACCGGTCAGGCTTCTTCTGAAGAACTGGAAACTCTTCGGAAAGATAATCCGGATTATTCCAATGATGCCATTGTCGGAAAAAGCGGGATTGAACAGTATATGGAACTTCAGCTTCAGGGAAAAGACGGTGAAGAAACCGTTACAGTTGATAATCTTGGAAAAAGTTCTTGATATTGATAATTCCAAAACTGTTGAGCCAATAGCCGGAAACGATGTGTATCTCACCATTGATTCTGACTGGCAGAAGAGTATTTACCAGATTCTTGAGCAGCGTGTAGCCGGTATTGTTCTTTCCAAACTGACCCCTGATAAGAGTTTTGATTATGAAGCAGAGAAAGACGCAAGTAAAATCACAATTCCAATCTACTCTGTATATAATGCTCTTATTGCCAACAGCGTTATTGATATCAATAAATTCAGTAACGATGATGCATCCGATACAGAAAAAAAAATTTATATGCCAAATTTCAGCAAAAACAGCAACAGGTTTTTGATACAATAAGTAACAGGCTGACAGGAGATAATCCTCCGGCATATAAAGACGAAGACTCACAAATGCAGGAATATCTTACCTATATCTGTGATGATCTTTTAACAAACACATTAAACATACTGAAAAGTGATTCCATTGATACCTCTGATGAAACATATAAAGCATGGAAAAATGATGAGAGCATCAGTTTGAAAGATTATCTGAATTATGCTGCCAGTCAGAACTGGATTGATATTTCTCAGATTTCCACTTCTAATGAATATCTGGATTCTGAAGAAATCTATCAGGCACTGACAAATTATATTATCGACTATCTGAAGACAGATACCGGATTCTCCAAGCTTCTGTACAAATATATGCTTCAGGAAGACACCATCAGTGGTGAAGAACTTTGTGTTGTTCTATATGAACAGGGAGTTCTTTCCAAAGAAGATGAGCTGTATCAGACAATGCTTTCCGGAGGTCTGGATGCATATACCTTTATGTATCGAAAGATTGCCAGTCTTGAGATCACTCCAGCTCAGCTTGCACTGGCACCATGTTCTGCTTCTGCTGTTATTACTGATACTACAAGTGGAGATGTTCTTGCCTGCGTTTCCTATCCTGGTTATGATAATAACAGACTGACCAATAATATGGATACTGATTATTATGCCAAATTATCAACTGATCTTTCTAGTCCGTTTTTTAATAAGGCAACACAGCAGAGAACGGCTCCAGGTTCTACATTGAAGATATTATCTACCGTTGCAGGCATGTCAGAAGGTGTTATCGATGACGGTACTTATATTGAATGTACAGGAAGTTTCGATCTTGTAACACCACCGATCAACTGCTGGAATAAACAGGGGCACGGAGCTCTGGATATCCGTGGAGCGATCGAGCAGTCCTGTAACGTATTTTTCAGTACGATCGGTTTTGAACTTGGAAAAGATTCCGAAGGAAACTTTTCTGAAGCAAGAAGTCTTGGTATGCTTCAGAAGTATGCATCCCTTATGGGACTCGACAAAAAAACTGGCATTGAAAATTTCTGAAGCTTCTCCTCAGATTTCAGACAAAAACGCAGTTCCTTCCTATATGGGACAGGGTACGAATATGTTTACCACCAGCCAGCTTGCAAGATATGCTTCAACGATCGCTACATCCGGTACGATCTACAAGCTTTCTCTGCTGGACCGTGTAACAGATTCCAAGGGCAAACTGATCAAGGAATATCCTTCTGAAACAGAGGGACAGCTGGACATTTCCAGCAATATATGGGATGATATCCATGATGGTATGTACCGTGTAGTGCAGACTCATGATCAGTTTAACGGACTTGGTGTGGAAGTTGCCGGAAAAACCGGTACTGCCGAAATTGATTACTATCATCCAAATAATGCTCTTTTCGTGGGATATGCTCCGGTTTCCGAACCGAAATATGCAATATCCGTTCGAATCGCAAACGGATATGCATCCGGTAATGCCTGCCTTGCAGCTAATGATATTTTTAAATACATTTTCGGACTTGCAGATGAAAGCACCATTCTCACTGGTTATGCCGCAAGCGACACCAGTAATGTATCGAATGACTAAACAAACTTTATGAGGATACCAGAAGTGTGGAACATTTTAATGGGAGGAATCAGAAAATATGAGTGAGGTCATTGTCATTACATCCGGAAAAGGCGGCGTGGGTAAAACCACTACGGTAGCAAATATCGGGACCGGGCTGGCGGCCATGGGAAAACGGGTTGCTGTTGTGGACACGGATATCGGACTTCGAAACCTGGATGTTGTTATGGGACTTGAAAACCGTATTGTTTATAACCTGGTAGATGTCATCAATGGAAGCTGTCGCCTGAAACAGGCTCTGATCCGTGACAGACGGCATCAGGATCTGTACCTTCTTCCTTCTGCACAGACAAAGGACAAGACTGCTGTATCACCGGAACAGATGATCAAGCTTACGGACGATCTCAGGGAGGAATTTGATTATGTTCTTCTGGATTGTCCTGCCGGAATTGAACAGGGATTTAAAAATGCGGTAGCCGGTGCAGATCGTGCCCTTGTGGTAACAACTCCGGAGGTTTCCGCAATCCGTGATGCAGATCGTATTATAGGTTTGCTGGAATCCGGAGGGATTCGGGATATCCGGCTGATTATCAACAGGCTCAGGCCTGAAATGATCGCAAAAGGAGATATGATGTCAGTAGAAGATGTCCTGGAAATCCTTGCTGTAGATCTGATCGGTGCCATTCTTGATGATGAACAGATTGTAATTTCCACAAATCAGGGTGAACCACTGTCTGGGAAAAATTCACAGGCAGAGGAGGAATACCGCAATATCTGTCGACGACTTATTGGAGAAGATGTTCCCTATACTACCGTCCGGCGAAAAAGCAGTGTATTCCAACGGCTTGGCAGTATTTTTCGCAGATAAATAAGCACTGCCAGATTATCTTTTCATCACAGAGGGAGGAATAAATATGCGGTTTTTCTCCGAAAAAAAAAACGCTCCGCAGGTTATGCCCGTGACCGAATGAAACTTCTTCTTGTATCGGAACGCATAGACTGCTCTCCACAGATGATGAAACTTTTGCGGAATGACCTCATACATACCGTAAAAAAATACGTTGTAATTGATGAAACAAGGGTGACCATACAGATTTCACAGGAACCACCTGTTCTGCATGCTGTCATACCTGTACTTAAGAAAAGGGATGCATAATTTATGATTAAACAGTATAAGCTGCGGTTTTACAACTTTCGTCTGGTAGTTTTTCTTCTGGCGATCAGCTTTATTGGAATCCATCTTGTAGGAACAGCTGCCGATTATCTTCGCACCCGTCAGCTTCTGGGTGTAATCATTGGAGTAGTCTTTTATGCTGCTTCTTTCACTGATGGACTACTCCTGGTTGCTGAATTTTCAATGGATCATGTATGGTTTTAATATTGTAATGCTTCTGGCGGTTCGTTTCTTCGGCTCAAGTGCCAACGGCGCAGCAAGATGGGTGGATCTTGGTTTTATTCGCTTCCAGCCGACAGAGTTATCTAAAATCATCATTATCCTGTTTTTTGCAAAATTTTTTCATGGATCACGAAGATGATCTGAATACATTGAAAACTCTGGCACAGTCAGCAGTTCTTCTGGTAATTCCGTTAATGTTGATCTATGTACAGCCAGATATGAAAAATACAATTACTGTAGTAATTCTGTTCTGTATTCTGATCTATATTGCAGGACTCAGTTACAAAATTATCGGAGGAGCGGCTCTGATTGCAATTCCTCTTGCAATTATTTTTCTGTCGATTGTTGTACAGCCGGATCAGAAACTGATTCAGGATTATCAGAGAAACCGTATTATGTCGTTCCTGTATCCGGAGAACGAAGAATATGCGGATGATATTGAACAGCAGAACAACTCAAAAAACAGCGATTGCCTCCGGAGAACTTGTAGGACGTGCTTTCAGTAATGACACAAGTGTTACTTCCGTGAATGATGGAACTTTGTTTCTGAGAATCAGACAGACTTTTATTTTTGCAGTGGCAGGAGAGCAATATGGATTTATTGGCTGTACTCTGATCGTGCTGCTGCTGTTTCTGATTACTTTTGAATGTATCCGGATGAGCCTTCGGGCCAAGGATCTTGCCGGAAAGATCATATGTTGTGGAGTGGGAAGCATTGTTTCCATACAGAGTTTTATCAATATCTGTGTTGCTACCGGACTTGCGCCTAATACCGGTACTCCGCTGCCTTTTGTAAGCTATGGTCTTACCTCTCTGATCAGTCTGTTCATTGGTATGGGACTTGTTCTCAATGTAGGACTGCAGAGCAGTGCATATAATAAAAGAATTACAGAAGAAAGAGCAGAAAAAGGATGCCTACTTTCGGAAAGAGGAATATTTATGACACATAAAGAACCTGTGAAAAAACTGCACGTCCTGGAAGTACTCCCGGACATCGGTCTTCCAAAGCCGCAACTCGCACAGCTTCCGCTGGGAAAGACAGAGTTTCTGATCCATCTGCAAAAGCTGTTCCCTCCAGGCGCAAAACACAATCAGTCAGAATGAAACGGATGCGCCGCAAAAAGATCCGCAATACCGTTCTTCTGCTTCTTCTGCTGGTCGTCCTGTGTGGAGCAGGGGGATTTGGAGTCTACATGTTAAAAGGCGGGAATTTTCCACCCCGGTTAATTCTTTCAACGCCTTTTCCGAATTTGATAATACACTGGTCTCAAAGAGGAACAGAGAGCAGAGGGCTTTGCTCAGAATCTCTGCGTTGTTACCAAGGATGTTCCTCTGGACTCGGTCAGTCTGGATGATAACCAGTCCGGTGTTCTTTTGAACCTCAGTGACAAAAAGGTCCTCTATGCAAAAGGTGCCTACAATAAGGTATATCCAGCCAGTATCACAAAGATCATGACCGCAATGCTGGCTCTGAAATACGGCAATATGGATGATACCGTAACGATCTCCCAGGAAAATGTTACGCTGGAATCCGGGTCACAGGTTGCAGGTTTATGGAAGGCGACCAGGTCACCATGGACCAGCTGCTTCACTGCCTTCTCGGTCTATTCCGCCAATGATGCAGCTTCTGCCATTGCAGAACATGTAGGCGGTTCCACAGATAAATTTGTGGAAATGATGAACAGTTTTGCCGCTGAGCTTGGATGCACAGGAACTCATTTTACCAATCCTCATGGCCTTCAGGACGAAAATCATTATACACGCCTTATGATATCTATCTGATGTTAAAAGAGGCGCTGAATTATCCGGAATTTACAGACATCACGCAGATGTCGTCCTATACAGTTACCTACAAACATTCGGATGGCTCAGATGCAAGTACTACCTTAACCGCTACTGACCATTACCTTACCGGTGAGGCCACAACACCGAAGGATGTCACCATCCTCGGTGGAAAAACAGGAACAACGGATAAAGCAGGAAACTGTCTGGCTCTTTTAAGCCAGAATGCTTACGGAAAGCCTTTTATTTCCATTGTTATGGGTGCATCTTCCAAAGATGTTCTGTATCAGGAAATGACATCATTGCTTCAGAATATCAACTGACAGAAAATCATTACATCATAAGGAGGACAAGGCAATGATCATTACAATTGACAGACAATGTGGATGTGGCGGGCACCGTGTAGGTGTTCTGCTGGCAGAAAAACTGGGACTGGAGCTTTATGACAAAAGAAGCTTCTGGAAGAATCAAAAAAAATCGGTAAATTCGAGGAAAACAAGCGATTTCTTTGATGAAA
>ENA-OQAR01000145-OQAR01000145.1-human-gut-metagenome-genome-assembly--contig:-NODE-145-length-18478-cov-2.812272_pt1 | contig 18478 bp, 29 predicted proteins | sample MGYA00242738_ERZ504533 | MGnify/ENA primary metagenome ERZ504533 (study PRJEB26092, sample SAMD00036276) | human gut metagenome | host: Homo sapiens | study: EMG produced TPA metagenomics assembly of... | reverse complement strand
CTGTTTATCTTTCTTTTTATCATTTGATTTTTCAAGTGTCGTGTCATCAATATAACGAATGATTTCTCGAATATTTGACTTCATCGACTGCAGATATCCTTTCATCAGCACAGCTACTTTTTCTAGCATCCGATTTTTCGGTTTCTTTTTTCCAGCATATAAAAACTCTTCCAGTTCTTTTCAGAATATCCATCCCCTGCTTTCATCTGAAATTCCACCTCAAGCAAATCATCCATCACTTTTATATAATTTCTTCCATTGTTTATTTCTGCCTTTCCATATAGCGCCACTATATTTTCCACAATCATCCAAAATAAATTCCTGTAATCCACATTTCACAACTTCAATTACTGCAACTATCCCCATACCGATATGTGGGAGTAGAACAAACACTACTGTCGTAATAATCGCTGATTTCATTGTCCAGTCCGTACTGATTCCAAACCCAATACTCAAAACTTCTGTCACAACAGAGATTCCGGCTATCAGATAGCAGAATCCAGCAGATAACCCAACCAGGAACACCAGCACAATATTCACCGCTGCAAGTACCAGCCAAACAGGAGCTGCAATAATTCGAAATGGCAGTTTTATCATAAATCTCAACATAATTCTTCCTCCTACTTTGTGCCCAGTGGACACAAGGTTATTTTAGCATATCTGCCAGATATGACTATCTCTTTTTAAACTTCGTGCCCAGTGGCACAAAGTTCTTACCTGTCTGGAATATCCTTCCCCCAGTACATGTCATGTCGAACTTCAGCATCATAAAACTGATTGATTGTTGCAGGAGCGTTTATACAATACCGTCAGCATATACTGCCGGATATTCTTCACTTTGCTTGTACTCCTGTCAAGACTGAAAAACACATACTGGATGTGTTCATACCCGACTTTGAGCAAACGGCTCTTGACCACTTGTGTAGGCACAGCTTCCCCATTGATCTGTTGATATGTCTTTGTCGAACATATTGCATCCAGCATCAGCTCTACCAGCTCTTCTACTCGTCCAGTTCCATAGCTCTGACAAAGGATCTCATATTCGATATTATCATGAATTAACTGTCGATACTCATTTCTCTCCTGTATCCTATCTCTCCCTTTCTCTTGTTCAGATAGATATTGATAAGATTCATTCTCACTAAATTCAGTATAATTATATTCAGTATTATTACAGTTTGTTTTTGAAACTTCTTGAAGTTTGTTTTCTAAACTTCTTGAAGTTTGTTTTTCAAACTCCTTGAAGTTTGTTTTTGAAACTTCTTGAAGTTTATTTTTCAAACTTCCTGAAGTTTGTTTTTCAAACTTCTGTGTATTTACGGGCTTTTCCGGCTCTTTTTTTCGCATATTCTTCTATTTCTGTCTCTGTATTTTCTTTTCTCTCTGCTACATTTTCCGGTGTTTCTTCCGAATCAAAGATTGCTGGCTCATCTGGATATTCTGTCAGGCTGAAATTTTTCACGTAAATAACATTTGTTTTTCCAAGTCCGATTCGCCTCTTCTCAATCAATCCAATCCCTTTTTCCTGATCCAGCTCTTTTAGACAATTCACAGCCTTATTCCTGCCACAGTTAAGCATTTCCATAATCTCTTCCACCGAAAAGAAAATATATGCCCTGTCCTCTTCATCAAACCACCGGTTCTTGATGGACAGTGACATCCGGTCTAACATCAGTCCGTACAGCACCTTTGCTTCGCAGGAGAGATTTTTAAAATATTCACTTGTAAAACAGCAGTTTGGGAATACGATAAAAACTGTACATATCGCATTCCATTCCTTGAAAATAATGGAATGTTGCTCTTATACTCATGACACATCCCTCCCTTCGTACTTATCAATGATTCTGATTGCTCCATTCCTCCAAAAGCTGACATATAACAGTCCGTATCTTCTGTTCATCATACTCTGGAGGAAAATACTTCTTAATTTCATCCTGTTTTAATGTTACCGTTGTTTTCTTTTTACGCTCTCCTATAACCAGGAGCCGCACAATCTCTTTTGTCAGCGTTTTTTCTTCTCGATGTTGCCTTATTTTTTTGCCTGCTTCATCGACTTGGATATTTTCCGGTACTCTCATGCACTTCCTCCACCATCTCCTGTTCTGGAACCGTAAGGTAGGAAAGCTCTACACCTACCTGCAATCCGATCACATCACGATCTACTGCGTTTAATAGGTCATTCATCAGATAAGTAAGCCGGATATAGCGATACACCTGCCTTGCACTGTCATTTGCGTTCTTTCCAATGTCTTTCGCACTGATACCGCCTGATGTTCCCTGATGATTCATTGCTTCCATCTTCATACGGTAAGCAAATGCCTTTTCACTTGGGAGTATATTAGGTCTCTGCAGATTGCTGTCTACCATCGCACGGACAGCTGTATCTTGATCCATATTTCTGATAATAACCGGAACCTCTTTAAGACCAGCAAGTTGTGCCGCATGTCTCCTTCTGTGACCGGCGATGATTTCATATTCACCATCACCCAGCGGTCGTACCAGTAATGCTGTAAGAATTCCCTCTTCTTTCACACTTTCCACCAGTTCCGCCATTGCCTCATCATCATTTACTTGAAATGGATGGTTCTCGAAAGAATGTAAATGCTCAAGTGAAACCTGCTGGATATCGTTCGTTTCTTCTCCTCCTCCAAGTAATTCATCATAAGATGTCAGTTTTATCTTCGATGCACTTCTACCTTTCATCCAAAAGCACCTCCTGTGTCATCTGCCAATATGCAGCCGCTACTTTTCCTTTTGGATCATGCTCAAATATGCTGATTCCTTCCGCACTGATTTCAGCTGCTCGTACTGAAAATGGAATACTCTGTGGAAAAATCTTAATCTGGTTTCCATATGTATCAAAATCAGATCAGATATATCTCTTGCATAGTTCGTTCGGTTATCCACCATTGTGATCAATATACCTCCAATTTTCAGTTGTTTGTTAAGCTGTCTTCGCACCTTTCCTATCGTCCGTATCAGCTGTTCTAGACCCTTTACAGGAAGATAAGCCGCCTGGACAGGTATAATAACTGCATCGACACTGGCAAGTGCATTGATCGTCAGCATTCCAAGTGATGGCATACAGTCAATCAATATATAGTCGTATTCTTCTCTCATTCTTTCTATATATTGTTTTAAGACAAGTTCCCTGCTCATAATATTTACAAGTGAAACTTCCATTCCAGAGAGTTCGATGTTTGCCGGAATCAAATCAATTCCTTCCTGGTGATGTAAAATTCCCAGTGTATTTTCAAATAGTTCATCTTCTACAATCTTTGTCAGAATAGTAGCCAGTGTGATTGGTAATTCATCTGGGTTATGATACCCAAGACTTGCTGTCATACTTCCCTGCGGATCATTGTCAATCACAAGCACTTTCTTCCCTGCTTTTGCAAGTCCGACTGCCAGATTCACGCAACTTGTTGTCTTGCCAACCCCGCCTTTTTTGTGAACACAATGCCAGCACTTTACAATCCTTCATTACTTTCTCTTCCATCCTTTTTATCCTCCCATAAATAACTTGAACCTTTCAGCATCCATAATGCTGCTTCCAAAAATGCAAGATACCGTTCTGTCATACTATCAAGAACCGGTTCTGAAATAACTGGTTTTTCAGACTTCAAATCTTTTGCCACATCCTCCAAAACCAAACTCATTTCCTTCATTTCTGACCGGATAATCTCAATTGTTTCTTTCTTTCCAACAACACATACATGATTGTAAATGCATGATCGGACGATATAATCCTGTTTTTTCATTCCGCTCACTTTCACTCGTTCTTCAATTGTTGCTTTTTCATAAGAATTCACCCGAAAAGAAATGGTCGTTGTGTTGTGTTTTCCATGTCTGTCACCAGCCATCGCTTATTCCTCCTCTTCCTCATGTTTCTTATCTAGCAAACCTGCTAATTTACTCTGTGTAGACGGATACAGATGTGAATAAGTGTTCAACGTGGTTTCCACCTTTTCATGTCCAAGGCGTTCTGCAATCTCCAATGGAGCCACCCACATATCAACCAGCATACTGGCATGGGAATGGCGGAGATCATGAAGTCGTATCCGCTTTACACCAGACCGCTCGATTCCGGTAGCCATACAATGTTCCATATGCGATTTGGTAAACCGAAAAAGTCTTTCCTTTTTCATAATTCCATACAAATGACTGCAATACTCCCGAAATTCCTCTGCAAGAAAATCCGGCATCGTAATCACACGGATACTCTTTGGAGTTTTCGGCTGCGTGATCATATCCTTTCCTTTCAGTCTCTGATAAGATTTATTGATTGATATGGTTTTCTCTTCAAGATTGATGTCATTATAAGTAAGTGCAAGCAATTCACCGATACGCATTCCGGTCCAGTACAACAAAAGAAACGCCATTCTTGTCTCCGGCTTATCACTTACTGTCTCCAGAAAAGCATTGAACTCTTCCTGCATCCAGAAGTCCTTCGGTTCTCCTTTACTCTTGCCAATCGCTCCTGCCTTCCTGCAGGGATTATCCTGCAGGTTATAATACCGCATTGCATAATTGAAGATTGCAGTCAGCTGGCAGTTCACTGTTTTCAGATAAGTAGGAGAATATCCTTTTCCATTCTTATCCTTATACGTCAGCAACTCATTCTGCCATGCACGGACGTCTGCCACCGTAATTTCACTGAGAATCTTCTTTTCAAAATAAGGCTTGATTTTCAGGTCAATAATATATCGCTTCGTGTACATAGTGTTTTCTCTGAGACGGACATCCATATCTTTGTAATAAATCTCCAGAAAATTTCCAAATTCAATATCCACACCCTGGCTCTGCTGTTGCAGGAAATCTCTTTCCCATTCCTTAGCTTCACCCTTGGTCCTGAATCCTCTTTTCTGTTTTCTTTTCCGATTTCCCTGCCAGTCTTTGTAATAGACCTGTACTTTCCAGTTTTTTCCTTCTTTGTAAACCCCCATTGCTAATCCTCGACTTTCATGCCATAAATCTTTTCTGCCAGGAATTTCGTAGAGATTTTTCCAGCTACTACAATATAGCCTTTTGCCTTCAATTCTTTGTTGTATTCTCGCATCAGACTATATGCATAAGTTTTTGAAACTCCAAGAATTGCACACACATCATCCACATCCATATACATTTTTTCCTGCATCATACTCATACCGCTTTATCCTCCTTCAAATACTGCTCAACATGTTCCAGACCATAGATCTTGTCCTCTACATAGCGGGTTGGCACCCGACCGAGAATCACATAATAGTTCTTGCTTGCCAGATCGGCATTCATTCTTTCCACTACCCGGTAAGCAAACGAAACTGATAATCCAAAGAGTTCTGCAATGTCTTCCACTGATAAATACATTTTTCTCTTACGCATGAAACCATTCCTTTCCCTCTTCCTGTGGAATCTCACAAGTATCTTCTACTCCGTAGAAACGCTTCACAAAATACTTTGTCGGAACTTTTCCTCTAAGCGTCAGGTAGCCCTGTTCTTCCAGTTCCTTGTTCAGATTTCCGATGATTTCATAAGCCGATGTCTGTTTTACTTCCAGAAGTTCACATATATCGGCTGCCTTTAAAAATAATTTATTCTGCATAATCAGTACCTCCTGTGTTTTGAATATTTATCTCTTCATATACTCTGTACTGGCAGATGCAAAATCGGACATCATTTTCCGAAATTTATCAAATTTTCTTGTTTTTTAATTCTCCATCAGTGTGATTACTGTGTCATGGAGTTTAAGCTCATCGAAAGTAAAGAACCTTTCTGTGGTATCTGTTTTCTAAATGCAGGCAACAAAAAAACAGTCTGCCTTGACGAAAATCACTTCAATCAAAACAAACTGTTCTTCATATTTACTCTAATTTTATTTTATGAGAATAACTGATTTCACGAAATTTGCAGGTGAATCTGGAATATAAACAAGAGAAAAAATAATTTTTAAACTCCATTTGCACTCCATTTGGTCTTTTCGACATCCCGCAAAGCCTTTATTTATGGGCTTTTCCGCGATTTTTCAAGCTACTCAAGCTCGATTTCAGAAACTATATACTGTGTCTAACCAAGTTTTATGTTACTATATTTTGTATAATCATTCTTGATATTCTATGTATTCTTCATTATTTTATGATTTTTTGCAAGCATTTTGCAACCACCACAAGTTTTCGTCATTCTCAAAATGCCATTGTTTACAATTTATAAAAATATCTTTTAGCATCTGCCATTGTATTTACCATAAAATCTTCATCATTCAGTGCCGATGTAATAAGACTCTTAGTACATGGAATATGCAATGTAGCTACAGAAGACATATTATCACGAAAAGCCGGCAACTTATCCCACAAATCTTTAATCTGCTTCTTGAAATTTCCATTACTATCAACTATATCTGACTTCTTGTCGTAATCTGGATAAATTACAATTACCGGTAAACCTTTTGTACTTATTCCGTAATTCATTTCCTCCCTCAATGCACGACTATTGGCAGTAATGGAACTTAAAAATAAAATAATGTTCTTAGAATTGTCAAGTCTTGTATGAAGTCTAGGCTTAAGAGTCTTTTCCCAATCACTACCATCTCGCACATTATATGTCTTATCATGTGCATCATTAAAGGGAAAACTATTATCCTCTCCTCTCCACATTCTTAGCATATTGTAGTAAACAAAATCATGTGTTGAATTTGCCCCTAAATTACTTTCACTAAATGGTTCCGAAACATAAAAACGCACTATAATTTGCATTTCGATATGACATATTAAATTCCTCCTTTACTATATGTCTAATGTTACTTTATCTTTATCTCCTTTATATATAACAACATCAACTTCTCCATGTATTTTATCTCCATACAATTTGAAATAACGATGTTATTACTCTCAGTTGAATCATTATGTGACAATCCTGCTCTCGAAAGGTTTGTTCCCATCAATGGAATTACCAATCTATGCCCTTGACCATGTTGATCTAAAATAAGAAGTGATTTTATGCACATTTCTAAATCATCGACAGAAGTATGAGCGATATTATCTTTATCGTATTCCGAAATTGCAAGTAACAAAAAGGTACTATTGTTATTTCCCCTAATCATCGCCACTGTGCCTAACTCATATACTTCTCTTTTCCCACGTTCCTTATCTTCGTCAGCAATAATACTTTTGGGCACTAAATTTTGCATTTCCAAGCAATTATGTATCTTGTTGTCTATTTCTTCTATAGTAAATCCCTTATTAACCATTGTTTTTATCCATCTTCCATGTAGCGAATTAGGTGATACCAATGGCTTTGAACATGTTGATATATCTTCATCTACAATAGTGTCAAAACATGAATTAACCGGAATTACAAATAACTTTTCTTCCTTGTTCCTTTTGTCAAACCCATCTTTCATAATATCAGAATAACATACTTTTATTTTCCCAGATGGACTTTCCCAAATTGTCTTTGTTCTCTTAAAAATACACGTCCATAGAATTGCAAGTATGAGCGCAAGCACACATAATAATATTATTATCACACATTTATATTGTGTTGACGTAATGCGTATATCATCCCAAGTCCAAAACAAAAAGAAAAGCGATAATATACTTGCAAATGTACCAATATACTTAATCCACGTTTTACCTATGAACTCCAAATTTTGTTTTATCACATTTACTTTGTTCATAATATAACTTTTGTACTCTCCTTATACTACTCTATTTGTTCATTAATCTTCTCAATCCACCCACTATCATCACTCTCAAACAGCTTTATGAACTTTCCAAAATTACTGCTACCAGTAACAGAATCATCCGAATCCAAATCTTTCACTCGTCGACTCATATCTTTGTAATTCTCTACAGTAACATACTTCATAACCTCATTGATCTGGTCTGCCCTTCCTTTGTAATTCTCTACTCCGGTATATTTCTTTATCAAAGGAACATTCACCGGTTTTGCAGGAGATTTCAAATTTTTCGTCGGTCCAATGCTTGGATATTATCTGCATCGTACAGGGATTACCAAACATAATCACTTCATCTGCAGCATTATCCACACCATGAAACACATTAATCTTACGCTTAATGTCCTCATACTGCTCATGAGGTTTCTTTTCAGTATCACAGAACACAAGCACCAGTTCGTCTGCTCCATTTTGATACCTATCCTGATATCTCGCCGGGATATTTCCATTGCCACCGGCATTAACTAGTGAAACTTCATATTGCTCGTTCCACACATTCAAATCTTTCAAGCGCTTAAGATACTCATATTCTTCATTACCTTCACAGATAATGCAAATTTTATGCTTATCAAAGAACTTAGGGAGCTTATTTGGCATCGGCATCATCCCCCTTTACATCACCTTTAATACTAAGCAAGGAATTGATTAGTTCTGGATCAGGCAATGCTCCAAGAGCACCTTTCCGATATTTTTCCATAACATCTGTCGTATCTCGTACGCCCTGCTGTGCTGTAAAATCTGCAAGTGAATATACATACACACCTTCTTCATCCTTATGAACAAACCAAATCTGCTCCTTTCGGAACATTCTCTTGCAATCCATAAGATTTATATCATGTACTGTAAATATCATCTGTGCACTTGTATTTAATTCATTATTAAACATCGCAACAATCGCCCTGGTAAGCTTAAAATGAATACTGCTATCCAACTCATCCACGACTAAAATCCTGCCTTGTTCAAGTGCTTCAATTACATAGCTGGCAATAGCTGCAATCTTCTTTGTTCCTGTGGAGTCAAACATCATACTTGGCACATGGACTCCCTTATAAGTAGAAACCAATCTGATTTGATCCATAATGTTCTCTGGAATATCAAGCACTTTCTCATCTGGCTTCTCGTCACCTTCACCAGTTTTCAGCTGTATCTTATCCATATCCACATATTCAAAATTATCCATATATAAGTCAGCATTTTTTATGAACTCAACAACCTTTTGCTGTAACTGATTCTTATTCTTCATAAGTTCAATCGTGTGCTGCATAGGTATGTTATTCATATTGATGATATCAATTTTTTCTGCAAATCCGACAAGAATCTGCTTCATCTCATTGATATGTTCGAATTTACTTGTATCTACCACATAGCATAGCAAATTATTCTTCGATACAACTGAAATCATATTCTGAACAGATTCATCAATACACTCATATATTTCACTAACAGTATCTTTTTTTAACCAACAAACTTCCTTTTCGTTGTTGTACTGATCTTTAAATATCTCCGAAAATGACTCATATATATATTCTTCTTTTTCTGCGTCGTACTTAAAATCATAAGAGAACTTTCTTCCAGATGCCATAAATGTAACACCTAACTCGCATACATCACTATCAGTAAAAATATTCGGCATCAGTCCATTCTTCTTATTTAAAAGTACATTTCTTATTGCCCTAATGCACTTGATTAGACATGTTTTACCGGCATTGTTTGGTCCATATATTCCTATCGTTTTAAGGACATTAAAAATTATTCTCTTTTGTGAACATTTTGCTCCAAATTTTTTTATTTCGCATATCTGCTTTCATTGAAAATATAATATCATCCTCAAATCATAACAGTTTTTTGCTCTTACCTCTATAATCATGGCTCATTCCTCCAAGTCACTTTTTCTATTTACTTATCATTATTATATCATCAAATATTTTTTATGCAACTTTTTTTCATGAAAATAATTCAATTTTATAAATTTAACAATATATCATACAGCAAAAAGGCAGCCTTTCGACTGCCCCAAATCACACATACACCACCTCTCTCACCACAACCGCCTCCGCACAAGCAATAATATTATTCATCTTCCCTACCCACAGCATCTGATTCTCAGCTTTTAACTGCTCTGTCACGTCTTGTTTCTCCTTCATCTTTTCCACAATCCTATCCAGCATCTCATGGCATTCCTCATCAATATCATGCAGATATTCATTCAACTTTCCTTCAAGCAACAGCTCCATATAATATCCATGTCTGAACTCCTTCAGATACTCACATCTCATATGTCCAAACTTTCCGATATTATAATTTGTTCCCTCTGGCAACTGTAAATCCGGATAATAAAATATCATCCTCGCCCAGCACATAAGTAATACCGTTTTCTACAATAACTTTCTCCAATTTTTTCCATAACTTTCATCCACCTTTCTGCGGTATTTCCTGCACCTCAACATCAAATAATAGCCTCTGGCTCTTTTACAACCTTTCACATACGCTCTGATTCCGACATATACTGCCTGAACCAATAACAATAAAACAACAAGATTCAGTTTTACAAAAGCCTTTATCCAATCCCCAAAATACACAACTAAAGCTACACTTGTTACCGCCTCTCCAACGCTAATCACATCCCAACAATTCTCTCGATACACCTTCGTAACTTTCTTTTCTCCAATCACCATCAGTACACCTACAGCAACTGCCGCTCCAACAATTACAATAATAAACAGTAGCCAATGTGCAACAATCGCCATCGTCTCATTTGGTATCCTGTCTCCCGCCTGTGCCAACGCATTTCCTACATCGACAATCCATTTACCAGACTGGCAAATACCATTCCATACTGTATCAACAAATACAGTAAAATCACCTAAAAAATGTTTCCGACCGTATTGCCGCAAATATTGTCGTCACAATTACATACCACCATAACACAACAATCATTGTATCAAATTCAACAGTCTTTGCCTTATACTTCTTTTCCAGTCCATTCCTTTGATGCTCATACCGTTCTTTCGCTTGCTGATACGCTCTACGGTCGCAATTCCGACACCTTTCGTAGAGTACCGGCTTTTCAACCGGTATCTCCACTTAGTCAGCCATGTGTTCAGCTTCACTCTCGGCTTTACATCCTCTGTATACAGCTTCCAGAATTTCCCAAATGTCATATCCAGATTGTTTTCCTGCCGAATCTTATAGTTCCGTTCATAATCAAGGGCTTCCCTCTTCGTTGCAAAGCCCCTTTTCTTTATCTGTTTATTTTCCCCGGTCCAGTCCTTACAATAGAATTTGACGAACCAGGTACCTGTCTTATTATCTTTATAAGCTGGCATATTCATCATCTCCTTTTCATTACACACGCAAAAACAGGTGCATAAGCCATACGAACTTTTGCACCTGCTGCGCTCATTCTCTTTATCTGTCAACATACTTCAAAACCTGTAGAAATACCGAAAGCTCCTACCAGCTCCCGATATTCCCTTAATATCAGCCTGCATCACTCATTCCATAGAATCGTTCTTCAAAATACTTTCTGTTTACTCTTCCACGAATTGCGATATAGCCTTTCTTTACCATTTCGTCATTCAGTTCCCGCATAAGCTTATATGCTACTGACTTGGAAATCCCAAGAATTCCCATGATATCTTCCACTTTTAAAAACTTTTCGTTCATGCCTTTCACCACCTTTCCTTAATAAAATGTTGTTTCGGCGTTTTCTCCATACCAGTTCTGCTAATGTCACAACCAGCCTCATTACCTGAGATAATCTCCTGTAATACCGCCCGCTCCTGCTCGAGGTACTCGGTCCACTTAGGGGAGTGTCTACACTCGCTCGCTTCACATTTAATTCTATAAATGACTTTCATACGAGGTCATGGCAAATGCCTGTTAGATTTCTGATACCGCTCATTCAGTTGTTTTTTTAATACCGTATTGTATAGATAAACGAATTATGATTATTCTATACACTATGGTATTGAATTGTCAAGAACTTTTTCTAATATTTTCGTATAGAAAAACTTCCCTTTTTATTTTTTTCGTGTTATACTGTGTTCAAAAGTCCATACAGAACCACAAAATGGAGGTAACTACACTATGACAATAGGTGAAAGAATAAAGAAAATACGGGTGTTCCGTAAAATGACAATGGATGATCTAGGCGGTGCTCTTGGCTTTGAAGGAAAAAATATGTCAGTCCGTATATCACAATACGAAACTGGTGCACGTATTCCCGGCGAAGATATGATTTTGAAGCTCGCCGATGCACTGCACTGCAATTACAAAGCTATCTCTGATTATAGCCTTGGTGCTGCAGAGGATATTATAGAAACACTTTTCTGGCTTGAAGAAAGTGCAGCTTCACTTCCAGCAAGAGGAAAAGGTACCAGATTTCCTGAGTACACTGCTCCCGGCAATCTGATTCACTTAACTGCAATGACTCCGGCAAAGCCATCGGAAACAGCCAGACCAACTTATAACGAAAGATGATTATGACTGTGCAGGTGCACCTGTTGCATTAACTTTTTGAATATGGATTGGTAAATGATTTCCTTTCAGAATGGTGTGAAATGAAAACGAAATTAAATAACGGAGAGATTTCTCCAAATGAATATTTTGAGTGGAAAATAACATGGCCTCATGCTATGAATTAAGGAGATTTATTATGATTGAACAACTACTTGGTACAGCTCTTTTATGTTGCATTATTACAGCTTTCTTTTACTGCTTATTCTATAAAATAGCATGTAAATCTAATATTAATGATTTCGAAGCGGATTCCCCATATATAGGCGATTATGCATCTAGCATTATTGTTTTTCTAGCAATTTCTTCATTAACATTATTAATTGTCGTATATTTCTACATTACTATTTCACCAAAGCTACCTAAATTTCTGAATGATAGTGGTTTTACTTTTGCCTTTTTACAATTAGGAGCAGGTTTTTTTATACGACTACTACATAAAATTTTCTTCTTTACCATAGTCAAAATAACCAAATCAACTTCATATCACAAACTTACCTCTTCAGAAATATCTTGGACTTGGTTAATTCTTTGTTTTATTTATGGGATTGTTTTTCTTATTAACAAAGAATGTACTATTGCATTTACTTATTTTGTAATAGATATCAGCTATTTCTTTTGGCTTGATTCCAGTTTGTTTCATCAATTATTTGAAAAAATTTATCAAAGTATAAAAAAAAGCTATCTAAATCATATTGGTATGTTATCATCTTTATCGGATTAACCGCCTTTATAATATTAAGATACCATTCAAAAGCTCAAATATTTTTGCCTTTATTGGATTGTTAATTGGAATAATTTTAAGCATCATAGCTATGCAATATTCTCTAAAAAGACATTGTAAAAAAATAGATGACCATTCTCATAGCAGCTCACTTTAGTACCATTTTAGTACCACAAGACAAAAAACAAGCTCGCAAATGCCCATTTTACTAGACTTTGCGAGCTTTTGAAAATTATTCAAACTCCTTTGCGGACTGTCGTTTCATGTACACGCAAAGGCTGTTTATTAGAGGCTTATGCTTCGAACGTGTATTCTAATTTTGTGCTTTTCGCACCGCTTATGAAGAAATTAAACTCCAAAATAACTCCATTTTTACTCTTTTATTATTTTGTTGTTCTTCTCTTGCGTACAGGAGATCCAATGCCTGACATACAACACCACTCATGCTCTGATAGTGTCTTTCTGCATACTCAACAAGTCTCTGTTTTTGTTCTGGAGTCACCCGTACTCGTATGTTTTCTTCTTTGCCATCTTTTGGTGTTTTTCTAGCCAAACATATCACTTCCCTTCCACAAGTACAGTTTACTACTGATTACTACAAAATGTACATCTATTTTGTTATTTATATATATTATTCTCTTGGACTAATCTTGAGATATCTTTGGACTAGTCTTGGACTAATTTATTTCTCACTCCTGTAGATCTTTATCTACAATCTCCCAGTAACCATTCTTTGGAGAGCCATGTCTTATAAGAATACCATACTCTTTTAACTTCTTAATATTGTTCTCTATATTTCGACTGGCAACACCGATTTTTTCAGCTAACTTAACCGCTGATAATTGATGATCTTCTGAAAGCAATTTTATAATCTTTTGCTGTGTATCGTTGAGGTCTGTTCTCCACGCTACTTCCGATGTTTCTCCGATGCTTCTCCGATGCTTCTCCGATGCTTCTCCGATGTTTCTTTTTCATTTATCATCGGAAATGAATTACGAAACAGCTCTACCCGAAACATATTATCGAATTCCTGAAATTTCGGCTTCGGAAGTCCATACTCCTCTGCTGCATTAAGGATTCTTTTAATTCCGCTTCCCCATGCTTCTACGAGTCCCATCTGACTGAATATATTGGCAATTCCTTTATTCCGGATCTTAGAATGACCATTCATGATTTCCTCATAAGTCAATCCGTTATATAATCCGCCTGGAGAAGTCACTTCCAGTCTGTCATCATAAACTGCGACCTGAATACAGGATTCATCCAACAGGTTACGGTGACAATGGGCGTTAATGATCATTTCCCTGATTGCTTCCGGTGGTAGCTCATATTTCTCTTTTCGCACCAATCCGTCAATTGTTGCTCCAAGTCGAATATTTCTCAATACAAAATCTACTGCTTCTTCGATTTGTGTATAGATTGGTCCTGTAAATTCTCTCTTATCAAGAAATACTGCGCGATCTATTCCCTTGAATACCGCACATTGTGTTTTGGAGAATGAAAAATAATCTGATGTCAGCAACGCATAGGCATTCGTTGCCAGAAGCTGTCCCTCGCTCTGCTTCAAGATTTTCCAGTTTATCAGCTGCTCTTTCTTTACAGAATGTTCTGACATTCCTGCTTTCTTCCGGAACTTTTCGATATCCTGACAAAGTTTCTCTGTTGCTTCCTCTGAAACAGGATAACTCACACAAGTAAGCTCATCCCATGAGATTCTGGCTCCTTCCATTTCCAGTTCTTTTATCTTCTCCGGAAATGCCTGTCTTGATGTACCTGCTACACGGATATAAGTGCCATTATCTTTTCCCTTTGATTTTAGATAATATGGTCTATTCTTTCCTGCTTCTACTGATACAACAATAACTGTTTTCCCGTTTACCGTCTGCGGCTCAATATCAGGAATGATCTGTGGCACACAGGAATCAGAAACTGCATTGGCAATTCCATCCATCAGCTGAAACAACACATCATTTTCCACACCAACAATCTGGTGTGTTTTATCATCTACTCCAACAATCAGCTTGCCACCTTGTGTATTGGCAAAAGCTACGATTGTCTTCATGTACTTTTCACTTTTATCAGGTAAGGATACCTTGTACTCAATATTTTTCGATTCCCCGGAAAACATAGTATCTTCTACCATTCTTTCACTCCTACTCTTCTAAGCTGTATCATCAGCTGTGTTATTTCTCCAGCTTCAACATAAATTTATCCGAATCATTAACAATATTATACGTTTCATCACTGTCCTCCGGCAAGTAAGAAAATGAAAACATCTGCTTTCCTTTCTCTGCCTGTCGCTTTGATGAATATACCGTCACATATAACGCATTCGGAATCGACTGATCGTAGCTGAACCGCACACTTTTAAATGAATTTTCTCTGCAACGTTTCACGATTTCTTCTGCACATACTTTCTGGTCCGCTACATACAGTTTATTTACCACTACCGTCAACCGTTCTTCATGGTAATTGTCCGCTGTCATTGCATAGGAACCATACACATCCATATCACGCCCATATTGCAAATATCCAAGACAACCGCTTATAACCATTATTATACCGATTATCAGACTGATAAACCACCTTTTTTTTCATCTTCTCGCTCCTTTATACCCCTGTATTATAATACAAGTGTATGACAGCACAGCTTATTTTTCAATACAGTTGTATTTATAATTTTAGGAAAAGACGAGGTGCCGTTATGATTGTATATGAATGATGTATCTTATAAAGAATGGCTGTCTTTTCTCCAATGAACAGGCAGCCATTTCTCCTGTAATTCTTTAATACAAGTCTCCCACATATCCATCTGCTTCCAGATGCATATAGCACTCATCCACCTTCTCTGATTCCAGAATCCGCAAAACGTGTTCCATACCTGTAGCAAGTTCTTTTGTTTTTAACTCTTCCAGCGGAATCCAATAAACTCTTCCTTCCTCATAACTCTTTAATTCTCCGGTAAACTTATCCGCTTTATACAAGGTAATAACATAGTGCACTCCGCTCTTATGCCAATGATATAATCCTCCAAGCTTCGGTGCTTCAACCGTAAGTCCTGTTTCTTCCCAGACTTCCCGAATCATAGATTTCTGAAAAATCTCATTTGCTTCTACGTGACCGCCTGGAAAAGTTGTACCGGTATAGCTATCATTTACTTTATCCAGAGCCAGTACATTCCCTTTATGATCCTGAATCATACACATATTCATAAAACAGACCTTCTCAATCCGACTCTCTTCTTTTTCATTCAGAGATTTTCTGACACGTTTTGTTGATATCCGATCGTTTGGATTTATAATGCTTGAAGACCTCTCCATACGGAATCCAGATTTCTGCATCTTCAATTTTTTCATAAACAGAATCCACCACTTCTTCCAGATGTTTGTCACTCGGAAAAGTACATTTTTTCATATAATAATCTCTGGTTGCCTGAAACATCCATTCCGCAATCTTTTCTTTCTGCTTCATTTTTAACTGGGAATACTTCTTATTCGTTTGCAGTAGTCTCCCATCTATCATCTTATGGTTTTTCCGTGACATCGGTTTGACCTCTTTTCTTCTTTTTCATTCAGATTTTACTATACCACAGAATCATGCTTGCGTCATACTTCAGAGCTTCGATGTCCTCTTTTTCTTCTCTCAGTACCTTATTTATAGAGGGATCTTTTTTAAGGACTCTCTTCCGGAGGCTGTGCCACCGGTAAATAGCAAGGACAGGAAGTGTATATACACTTCCGAAAAACCAGCAATTTAGGGAACCCTGCCCTAAATTAAAAGCCCAGAAGTCACTACTTCGAAGAACCAAAGAAAGGAGAATCTGCCTATGGCAAAGAGAAAAAGAAATATACAGATTTTGTTTTGTGTTTCCCCCGAAGAAAAGAAGCTTATCCGTAGAAAGATGATTGAATCAAAGACCAAAAAACATGGGAGCTTACGGTGTATTGTTCATATTCTGTTTTCGGGAATCTTTATGAAATCTTCAAAATTGCCCGGTATGCTATCCGTAAAATCAAAGAAAGGACTTGATTATATGGATATGATTTTGAAAACGACTGACCTCTGCAAAAAATTTCAAGGGGCAAATGGCGGTAAACAATGTGTCACTGAACATCCGGCGCAACTCGGTTTATGGTCTGCTGGGGCCGAATGGGGCTGGCAAATCCACGATCTTAAAAATGCTCACCGGCATTTTGCGCCCCACATCGGGAAGCATCGAGTTTGACGGCCACCCGTGGAAGCGGAATGATCTGGAGCATATCGGTGCTTTGATTGAGATGCCCCCGCTTTACGAAAATCTGACTGCATACGAAAATCTCAAAGTCAGAACTACATTGCTCGGCCTGGACGATGCACGAATTAACGAGGTATTGCAAATTGTCCAGCTCACGAATACCGGCAAGAAACGGGCCGGGCAGTTTTCTCTTGGTATGAAGCAGCGGCTTGGTATTGCTATTGCATTGCTGAACAGTCCCCAGCTTTTGATTCTGGATGAACCGACTAACGGCCTTGACCCTTTAGGGATTGAGGAACTTCGAGAGTTAATTCGCTCTTTTCCCTGCAAAGGGATTACAGTTATTTTGTCCAGCCATATTCTGTCAGAAGTCCAGCAGATTGCAGATCATGTGGGTATCATTGCTGGCGGTGTCCTTGGATATGAGGGAGAGCTTCGCGCCGGTGAAGATTTGGAACAACTCTTTATGGATGTTGTTCGCAGAAATGGTAAGGAGGGATATTAAATGGAGATGGCATATATTCAGGCAGAGAACCTAAAGCATAAGAGAACTTTCACAAAAACGCTGATCGTTCTGGCCCCGTTTGTAACTGCGCTTATGAACTTTTTTGCCCCTCTTTGGTTCCAGCTCAATTCTTATAATTGGTGGTATATCCTGCTTTATCCTGGATTCCTTACGCTCACCTGTGCCTTGATTGAACAGCGGGATAATGGCAAACTAAAATATCGTGCCGTTGCTTCATTGCCTGTTTCGCAGAACAAAGTCTGGAAAGCAAAAAATTGGAGTGGCCGGTATTTACTCCTGTGTGGGGAATTTCATTTTCCTGGCGCTAAATCTGTTGGGCGGTTTTGCAATATTAGTTATCAACGAAATTCCCCTGACAATCGGAATTTGGCAGGCTGCGGCCGGAACAGCTTGTATTGTCATTGCAAGCCTATGGGAAGTTCCGCTGTGCTTATGGTTATCAAAAAAAGTTGGTATCTTTGTCACGGTTATTCTTTAATGCCGGACTTGGAAGCGTTTTAGGGATTTTTCACGGCTACAACCTCTTTGTGGATGATCTGCCCGTATAGCTGGGTGCCGCATCTTATGATTTCCGTGTTAGGTATTTTTTCCTAATGGTGAGCCGGTTGCAGATCAGAGTACGGCAATGGCATTTTGGATGATTATACTTGTATTGGTCATTTCGCTGGCCTGGTTTGCGGCGCTGTCATTTTTTAACTGCAAGATGGTTTGAGAAAAAAGAGGTGGGGTAACTATGGTATCTGTGGTTCGCTGCTGGAAAGCAGA
>ENA-OQAR01000144-OQAR01000144.1-human-gut-metagenome-genome-assembly--contig:-NODE-144-length-18512-cov-1.963013_pt1 | contig 18512 bp, 29 predicted proteins | sample MGYA00242738_ERZ504533 | MGnify/ENA primary metagenome ERZ504533 (study PRJEB26092, sample SAMD00036276) | human gut metagenome | host: Homo sapiens | study: EMG produced TPA metagenomics assembly of... | reverse complement strand
GCTGAACAGCGCCGACTGTAGCCTGCGCGTGCTGGATGTGAAGAAGACCCCCAAGGGCTACTACGTCCACACCTGCGTGCTGGAGAGCGGCATCGTGAAGGTGGGCGACCACCTGACCGCTCAGGTGGATAAGGAATACCGCATGGCCATTGCCCGCAACCACACCGCCACCCATCTGCTGCAGGCAGCTCTGCGTGAAGTGCTGGGCGACCACGTCCATCAGGCAGGCTCCTATCAGGATGCAGAGATCACTCACTTCGACTTTACCCACTTCAGCGCTGTCACTCCCGAGGAGCTGGCCCGCGTGCAGAAGATCGTGAACGATAAAATCTACGAGCCATGAACGTCACCGTCCGGGAAATGCCCATTGAGGAAGCCAAGAAGCTGGGCGCAATGGCTCTGTTCGGCGAAAAGTACGGCAAGGTCGTGCGTGTTGTGGACATCGAGGGTTGGTCTACCGAGTTCTGCGGCGGCACCCACGTGAAGAACACCGCCCAGATCGGCGGCTTCAAGATCGTGAGCGAGGCCTCCGTTGCTGCGGGCATCCGCCGCATCGAGGCTGTCACCGGCCGCAACCTGCTGATCCGTGCAAACCTGCAGGAGGCTATGCTGCATACCGTGGCAAACACCCTGAAGGCAAACAACGTGACCGCTCTGCCCGTCCGTGCCGAGGCCGTGATGGCTGAGAACAAGGCTCTGGCCAAGGAGCTGGAAGAGATCAAGGCACAGGTCGCCGCTTCCAAGGTGACCAGCCTGTTTGACAATGCCGAAGAGATCGGCGGCGTGAAGATCGCTTCTGCATACTTCACCGGCACCACCGGCGACACCCTGCGCGGCATGTGCGATACCATCCGCGACAAGGCTGTGAAGCCCGCTGTGGCGGTTCTGGTGGGCAAGGCTGAGGATAAGATCACCATGGCTGTCACTGTGACCAAACAGGCACAGGAAAAGGGCCTGAAGGCCGGTGCTCTGGTCAAGGAGATCGCTGCCATTGCCGGCGGCAAGGGCGGCGGCAAGCCGGACTTGCAATGGCCGGCCTGAAGGACGAGACCAAGATCGACGAAGCTCTGGCTGCTGTCGGCGCATCGTCAAGAAGGCTCTGGGCGGAATAAGAAAAACGGGTTCGCCCTCTCCGTCAGCGCTGACGCGCTGCCAAAGTTTATGGTTTTGCCAAGGGCTCTCTCTTTGGGAGAGCTGGACGCAAAGCGGCCTGAGAGGGCGGGGACGTTTATAAAATATCAGGAAGGAGTTGTTTCCCATGGAAGATTGTCTGTTCTGTATGATCGCGGAGGGGAAAATCCCCTCCAAGAAGCTGTACGAGGACGAGCAGGTGGTGGCGTTTTACGACATCAACCCGCAGGCCAAGGTGCACTTTCTGGTGGTGCCCAAAAAGCACATTGTCTCTGCCGCTGCGCTGACCGAAGAGGACGGCGCACTGCTGGGCCATATCTTTGCAGTGATCGCAAAGCTGGCTGCGGAGCAGGGCCTGAACAACGGCTACCGCGTCATCTCCAATGTTGGCGAGGACGCAGGCCAGACCGTGAAACATCTGCATTTCCATGTTCTGGGCGGCGAAAAAGCTGCCTGTCTGATTCCAATAAAAAGGGAGCGTTGAATTATGGCTGAGACCTATAACTCTGCACGTTGCAGGCCTGACCCGTGAGCTGACCATCTGCAAGGTGAATGACCACATGGACATTGCTGCTTTTATCATGCTGGGTGATGCCGAGCTGACCGTGGCTGCTGCCGCTGAACTGCTGAAGAAGTGCCCGGATTTTTGATATCCTGCTGACCGCCGAGGCCAAGGGCATCCCTCTGGCACACGAGATGAGCCGCCAGAGCGGCAAGCCCTACGTCTGCGCACGCAAGGGCGAAAAGCTGTATATGACCGACCCCGTGGTGGTGGAGGATCAGTCCATTACCACCGCAGGCAAGCAGAAGCTGGTCATCGACCGCAAGGAGCTGGACAAGATGAGCGGCAAGCGCGTTCTGGTGGTGGACGATGTCATTTCCACTGGCGGTTCGCTCAAGGCTCTGGACGCGCTGGCTGAGCAGACCCAGTGCACCATTGTGGGCCAGGCCGCTGTTCTGGCCGAGGGCGATGCAGCTGAGCGCAAGGATATCATCTTCCTGGAGCCGCTGCCTCTGTTCTTCCACTAAGCTGCAATGCGACGCCCGCTCTGCGTTTTCTGCGCTGGAATGCTGGGTGTGGAGTTAGTGTGCGTTTTTTTGCCGCAAACGGAACTTTTTTGTGCCTGTTGCGGCATTTTTGTTGCCGTTTGTCTGGTGCTGTGCATCTTTGATGTGCCCGCAAAGCAGCGCTCTGCATCCTGCTGGGTGCTGCTGTGGGTATGGCATCGGTGCTGCACACGGCAAACCGGCTGGAGCGCATCCGGGTGCAATATGCAGGCCGTCCACTGGTGCTGACCGCAGAGGTGGAAAGCACGGCGGATTCCTACGATCCCGGTATCGTGGATGCGGTTTGCATGTAGAGAAAGTGAACGGCAGCGCGGCATCCTCCGGGTGGAGTGCAGTGCTTTGCCGGAGTGCAAAGCCGGGGGAAAGGGTGCAGGGAAGATTTATACTGTCGGCCCCGGCATCCGGAAGCCGGGTCAGCCTGTATGCGGACGGCATCGCTCTGCAGGCGGAAATGGACGAGGACGGGCCGGAGCTTACAGTTCTGGGCGAAAGCGGCAGCTTCCGCGCCCGCACCCACCGCCTGCAGCAAAGGCTCAGTGCGTCGCTGCGCCGCCGTATGGACGGCAAGACCGGCGGTGTGCTGGCTGCCATGACTACCGGCGACCGGAGTTATCTGTCTTCGGCCATGCGCAGCGCCTACCGGGGCGCGGGTCTTGCCCATGTGCTGGTGGTAAGCGGAATGCATGTGTCCATTTTGTGCGGTGATATCCTCAGCACACTCCTGCCCTACGAGTGGGAGCAGAGCTACCGCAGGCGCAGACGCCGGGCGGTATTCCGAAGTCTGCTGGCCTTTTTGCTGATGGGCGTGACCGGCTTCACACCCTCGGTATGCCGCGCCGCAGTGGCGGTCTGGGTCGGTGCACTGGGTGTGTGGCTGTACGGCCCGCCGGATACCCTTACCTCTCTGGCGGTGGCAGGTATCGTTATGACCGCAGGCAACAGCTATGCAGTGTGCGATATCGGCTTTGAACTTTCGTTTGCGGCGGTGGTGGGCACGGTGGCAGGCGGTGTGTGCATCCGCCGCGCCCGGGATGCGTGGTACCGCCAGTTCTGGAAAAACGCGAAAAATCCGGTGAGGCGCCCAGGGTATTTCAAACTGCCGGAACGTCTTTGGGGCCTTGCGGAAAGCATTTGCATCTCGTTTTGTGCTTCGGTGGCCACATTCCCGGTGCTGGTGCTGCGCGGGCTGAGTGTGAGCATTTATGCGGTGGCATCCAGTGTGGCGGTGCTGTGGCTCATCCAGCCCATGATGCTGCTGGGCCTTGGCACGGCCTTTGCCGGCCTGGTACCCGCTCTTGCTCCGCTGTATGGGGTGCTGTCCGCAGCGTCTGCGGCGTTGACCGGCCTGCTCGACCGCTGGGCCGTCTGGATCTCTGCAAAACGGGCGCGGGAATCTACTTCGATACGGCCTATGCAGCCATCGTGTGTCTGGTTTTGATCCTGTTGGGCTGGCTGGCGTTCCACTGGCGGGTACGGCTGCGGGTGGCAGGGCCATGCATCCTGCTGGCGGCAGCTGTTTCCATCGGGCTGGGCAATGCTCTCAGCCGGGATGTGGTGCACATCGACCTTGTAGGCAGCGCCAACGCGCCGGCAGTGGTCGTCACCCAGAACGATACCGCCGTGGTGCTGTTCCGGGGCGGAGCTTCTGCCCAGAACGCAGTGGAAAACCAGCTTGCCCGGCGGGGCGTGCAGACTGTGGAGCTTGTGACAGACCTGCGCACAAACCCTAAAACGGCCTGTACACTGGAAGCAGAGCGGACACTTCCGGCAGCAGAAATGGCGGTGAACACAGCACAAAAGCTGCGGTGCACACCGGCTCTGGTGGAAATGCTGCGCACCCGGAATGGCTGTCTTGTGCGGCTGACTGTGGGCAACCGGCAGTTTGCCGTGGTCAATGGAACTGTAGAACTGGCAAAACAGGTCACAGTGCAGTGGCTGCTGGCCTCCCCTGCAAAGCCGGATGCTGTGCAGTATAAAAATGTTCTGGCCCTGCGCAGCTATGACTGGATGGACAACAGAAAAGAACTGGCGGCATCCATCAGCCTGCGGCGGCACGGCGGGCTGAAAACGGAGTGATGCTTTGCAATCCGGGGCAGAGTGTGGTACAATAGAACAACACCATAAGAGAAGGGAGGTGCCTGCATGGCGACCGAGACAAAACTCCGGCAGTTGGCGGACAAGGGCTGCCCGGTCTACTATTTTTATTCCAGTGAACGGTATCTGGTGCGGCAGGCGGTCACGGCCATCACCCGCATCCTGACCGCAGACAGCGACGAGGATGCCACGGTTCTGGATGGAGCTGCGCCGGAGATCGAACAGCTCATCATGGCGGCGGGCACCATCTCATTTTTTTGGTACCCGGCGTGTGGTGGTGCTGCCGGAGATCGACCCTGCAGCTTACAGTGACAAGGATCTGGAAGAGTTGAACAGCACCCTTCCAGTCTGGAAATGCTGTGGTGGTGCTGGGCAGCGTGTTTGAACTGGAGCGCAGCAAGCTCAAAACAGGCAAGCGCGCACAGAAGCTGATCGCGCAGTGCAAGGCGCTTGGCTACACCGAAGAATTGGCTAAGCCCAAGCCCTTTGAACTGAAAATGATGATGATCGACCGCGCAAAGGAGCAGAAAACCACCCTGCCGGACGGCGCAGCGGCGGCGCTGCTGGAGCGCTGTGGCGAGGATCCGTTCCTTTTGGAAAATGAGGTGGACAAGCTCTGTGCATTGTCCGGGTATCAGACGGTCACGGCAGCGATGGTGGCGGAAATGGGCACGGTCAGTCTGGAAGCAGACGTGTTCGAGATGATCCGCATGATCACGGCCAAAAACGCCACAGGTGCCTGCAAAAAGCTGCAGACTTTGCTGCGCCTGCAGCAGGAGCCCATTGCCATTACAGCGGCCATGATCGGCAGCTATGTGGATCTGTACCGGGTCAAGCTGGGGGCAGCAAAACGGAAAAATTACAGCACGGTATTCAAGGATTTTGGCTATAAGGGCAGTGATTACCGGCTCAAGCGGTCGGCCGAAACAGCCTCGCATTACACGCTGGGCCAGATCGAAAACTGTATGCAGGTGCTGCTGGAACTGGACCAGAGCCTGAAAAGCCAGCCTACCGATGACCAGATCCTGCTGGAAACAGCGCTGTGCCGGTTGGCAATGGCGGGGAGCGGACGATGAAGGAAAACGAAATGATCCATACAGGCCGGGTGCTCATTGTGGAGGGTAAGTACGATGCGGCCCGGCTTTCCCATCTGACCGATGCCATGATCCTGCTGACGGATGGCTTTGGCATTTACAGCGACAAAAAGCGCCAGCAGCTGTTCAAAGCGCTGGCGCAGAAAAACGGCCTGATCCTGCTGACGGATTCGGACGCGGCAGGCTTCCGCATCCGCACCTACATCACCAATCTGGTGGGAGAAAAGAATGTGGTTCAGGCTTACGTGCCCGCGATCCACGGCAAGGAAAAGCGCAAGGAGCAGCCCGGCAAGGAGGGCCTGCTGGGGGTCGAGGGCGTGGACGATGCCATTGTTCTACAGGCGCTGCGGGATGCCCTTGGCGCTGAGGCGGGTGCCACAGCGGCCCGCCCGGAAGGACGGCAGATCACCTATACCGACTCTACGAGTGGGGGCTTTCCGGCAGGCCGGGCAGCGCCGAGCGCAAGGCAAAGCTTCTGACGCGCTGGGCCTGCGCCGCGTCTTTCCAAAAAGGAGCTGGTGGAAGCGCTGAATCGACTGTATACTTTTGAACAAATTGGACGAACTGCAGTTGAAAATTCTGGATAGCTGAACTGCATGGCGCAGGGGCGAGCGCACCGCTCACCTCTGCGCTGTTTTTGTACCCGGAACATCCCACCGCTGGCGCAGAAGTTCCAGCGCATGAGTTTCCAGACGGGAAACATAGCTGCGGCTGATGTCCAGCAGTTTTGCAGTTTCCAGCTGGGTCAGCGGCGGCTGGCCGGAAAGACCATACCGCAGCAGAATGATCTGTCGCTCCCTGGCGGGCAGGCCGTCCAGCAGCTGCCGCATCCGGCGGATATCGTCCTGCGTTTCGCAGGTGTCCTCCATGCAGAAGCTGTCCTGCAGCACATCGGCCAGCGTCAGCGCAGAGTCACCATCTGATTCCAGCGCTTCCTGCAGCGAGACGGTCCCGCCGGTTTTGCGGTTCCGGCGGAACTGCATCCGGATCTCATTTTCAATGCACCGGCTGGCGTAGGTGGAAAAGCGTGCCCGACGGGCAGAGTCGAAAGTATCCACTGCTTTCATCAGGCCGATGGTGCCGATGGAAATAAGGTCGTCCTGATCGCCGGGCAGGGCATAGTATTTTTTACGATGTGTGCCACCAGACGCAGATTGTGCCGGATCAGTTTTTCCCGTGCGGCAGGGTCACCGGCACGCAGTGCGGAAAAGGCTTCGGTTTCCTCCCGGGCAGAGAGGGCCGCGGAAAGCTGCCGCTTTCCAGATGAGCGCCAGAACCAGAAACTTTGTGGCAAAAAAATTGCAGAAGAGATAAAAACATGCCGACCCCTCCCCATAGTATCATAAACGGTTACTGTAATTTATGAAGGAGGGCTTGCCTTTTTTCCGGACTCCGGGGAGAACAACTCTGCTTCGTTGTCCACAAAATACGGATAGCGTCCTTGTCTGCAATCAGGTAGACAGGATTCTGCAAAATCGACTTGATGGAAAACCGGGTGAACGAACGCCCGTTTTTGTTTTGATGCCCAGCCGTCCCAGTTCTTCAATCAGGCTGGAAAAGTCGCTGATGTTGCGGCTGATGCGGTCCAGTCGATAGACCACGTGGCACGGATCTTCCGCTCTTTGGCAGCGGTCATCATCTTTTTGAAGTCCGGGCGGTTCAGGTTGCCGCCGAAAAGCCCTCGTCCTCAAAGACAACGGCATGTTCCGCGGCGGCATCGCCGTAGTGAGTGCGGATATATTCGCGGCAGAGGTCGATCTGATTTCCGATACTTTCGCCCTTGCCGGTGTAGCGGGATTTGCGGGAATAGATGGCAATGGTGTCGGCAGTTTTGGCCATGAGATACTCCTTTCCTGTTGTCCGGTGGCCGTAGATGCGGCTATTGTAGCATGGCAGGCCATCTTTGTAAAGAAAAATAACGATAGTCATACATATTTCATCATACTACGAACGGAGGTGTCAAGGATGTGACAAGGCAGAACAAGCGAGGAAGTCAGGATGTTTGACTATTTCTATGGGCAGTCGGGCGAGATGTTCTCGTATTTCCGGGTGCCCAAAATTTTATTCCGGGACATAAAATTCAAGGACCTGTCCCACTGATGCCAAAACGCTGTACGGCATCCTGTTGGACCGCATGGGGCTGTCGGTGAAAAACGGATGGCTGGATGAGCAGGGAAGGGTGTATATCATTTTTCCTGTGCAGGAAGTGATGGATGCACTGGGCTGCGCAGACAACAAGGCTACCAAACTGTTCCGGGAATTGGAAAAGTTTGGTCTGATTGAGCGCAAACGGCGCGGGCTGGGAAAACCCAATCTGATTTACGTCAAAAACTTTGCAGACCCGCGTTTCCGGAATCGTGAAAAGAACGGTTCCGGTGCCGCGGATTCAGCGCAGCAGGAAACGGCAAAATCACGAGGAAATAAGACTGAGTGGAATAAAACCGAGGGGAGTGAACCTGATCCTTTCTCTTCGCGCGAGCGGAGACGAATCGGATGAGCGCACACGGCTGGAAGCGTATTTATGCAGTCGTTGGAGGTGGACTTGCTGCTCCGGGCCTGCCCGGATGAGGAGGACACCATCCATCAAATCGTGAATCTTCTGGTGGATACCTGCTCTTCGAAACGCAGAATGCTGCGGGTGGCAGGGGATGACAAGCCCGCGGAGGTCGTGCGCAGCCGATTCATGAAGCTGAATGTTCTGGAACGGCACTGCAACCAGGCCAAGATCCCGGTTATCTCGGTACATGGTCTGCGGCATACCCACGCTTCGGTGCTTCTGTTTGCAGGTGTATCTATTGCAAGCGTGGCAAGGCGGCTGGGGCATTCCAGCATGACAACAACGCAGAAAAACCTACCTGCACATCATTCGGGAACTGGAAAATCAGGATATTGACCTTGTAATGCGGTCACTCTCTGGATTAAGCTGATAAAAATAATCAACCATGCTCGCGCTGATGAAGGATGATAAAGAAAAAACGTGGTCGTTTTTTGATGTTTATTCATAATACAAAAAAAGAGTGGCAGTGTTCAAAGCGAAATGCTGTCACTCTTTTTTTAAAACTTCAACCTCTCCTGCAAAAAGCGGCACAATAGCTCCGCACAGGCGTTGTGTTGTTTTTGGGGACGGAGGAATCCGGCACAAATAGGCGGCAGACCGTCTAATATTAAATCCCGGACATTGGACATCTGGTTGCTGGAAGATTTCTCGAAACGGTTCAGAGATACACAATTCTGCTCCTGCGTGCGGTAGAGTACCTGATAAAATTGCTCGACCAGCTCCAGCTGTGGGTGTGCACTGCTCTCCCGCAGTGCCTGCCACAGCGGTGCCAGGGCATCCGGGCAAAGCCGGGCACCAGCAGGGTCTGCCGTCCAGCTCTGCCGGTGTAATATGCGTTCGCTCCCAGAAGGCTGCTGCGGCAGACCATGACGGCGGCGGTATGCTGTGAAAGGGCGGTGCGTGCAAGCCCCGCAGCACAGCCGCCCAGGTCCATCACCAGCCCGGCATCCAGTGCGCCCCGTTGCAGTTGCACCGGCACTTCATCGTTGGACAGGGAAGTAAGCTCCAAGGGGATGCCGGGGTACTGCTGCCGGAATGCTTCCAGCACCTCCCCCAGATTGGGCAGATAGTCCGGAACCAGTGCCACGCTGATGCCCAGCCGCAGTGGTGCAGACTGGATGTCCTGATAAGCTTGCTGGCACAGGGCATTGAATTGCTGCACCACCGGCGCAGCCTGTGCCCGGAACCGCTCACCCTTTTCAGTAAGAGCCAGATGATTGCGGTTGTTGACAAACAGCTTGCCGCAAAGCTCTTCTTCCAGTGCAGCAATGCTCAGCCGCAAGGCTGCCGGGACAGATACATCCGCCCGGCGGTGTGGGTGTAATTCAAATCTTCGCACAGTGCCAGAAAATAGCGCAGCTGCTGGATGGTCATGATGTGCTCCTTTTTACAAAACGCAAGTTTTACTTGATACTTATAAGGATATTATATCTTCTTTTTCTTTGTTTGTAAATGTGATACTTTTAACAAGAACGGCAATAGATTTTTGTCGATGCGAAGGATATAGCAAGAAAAGGAAGGAATTATTATGGAAAAGATCTCCCGTAAAGGATTTCTGAAGATCGCAGCAGCTGCTGCCATGAGCGGCGTGACCGCTGCCGGTCTGGCTGCCTGCAATGCAGCCAGTGGCTCCTCTGGCGCTTCCAGTGCAGCCGGTATCTACACCCCCGGCACCTACACCGCTACTGCCAAGGGCATGAGCGAGATCACCGCCACGGTCACCTTTGATGCCAACACCATCACCAAGGTGGAGCTGGACCTCTCCGGCGAGACCGAGAGCATCGGTGGCGCTGCCAAGGACAAGCTGATCGAGCAGATCATGAACGCCCAGACCAGCCAGATCGACGGCGTGACCGGTGCAACCGTCACCAGCAAGGCCGTGCAGAACGCTGTGGCAGACTGCATCCAGCAGGCCAGCGGCGGTGCCATCAACCCTGCACAGCAGTCCACCGAGGAAACCTCCTCTACCGCCGACTGGCTGGGTGAGGCACCGGAGATCGCCGAGAGCGATATCAAGCAGACCGTGGACTGCGAGGTTCTGGTGGTGGGCGCCGGTTCTTCCGGTAGCTTTGCTGCCGCCGCTGCCGCCGAGGCTGGTGCCAAGACCATCCTCATCGAGAAGTTTGGTCACGATATGGCCAGCGGCATCCGGGATACGCTGGCAGCCTGCGGCTCCAAGCAGCAGCAGGAGGACGGCGACGACGTGAGCAAGAAGGACGCCGTGTGCTACCTGTGCAACTGGAGTCAGGGATACACCCGCCGCAGTCTGGCACAGGTCTGGGCCGATAAGAGCGGCGAGACCATGGACTGGTTCACGGATGTCTGGCCGAAAGCGGTATCGACTTCCGCCACGAGATCGACGAAAAAGCACGAGGGTGACAATTACGAGGTTCTGGATGTCGGCCACAGCACCCAGTATGGCGAAGAATACAGCGAGCAGCTGACCATGGATGCCGTGCTGAAGCACGCTGAGGCAGACGGCCTTGAAGTGCAGTACGAGATCACCATGGTCAAGCTGGAAAAGGACGGAGACCGCGTCACCGGCCTCATCGCCAAGAATGCCAACGATGAATATGTGCGCTACAACGCTTCCAAGGGCGTGATCCTGGCTACCGGCGGCGTACAGCGGAAACGAGACCATGATGAACGCCCTGCAGCCCCAGAGCGTGGAGCAGACCTGCGTCAACTACTCCAAGCCCGGCGCAAAGGGCGACGGCATCAAGGCGTGCCTGTGGGCTGGTGCCATCATGGACACCACCCACACCTCCATGATCTTCGACCGTGGTGCCATCAAGCCGGACCAGACCGGCGAGTACGGCAAGGCCAGCGATGGTGCCCTCTTCTGGATGGGCAGCCAGCCGTTCTTGAAGGTGAACCTGAAGGGTGACGCTTTATGAACGAGTATATGCCCTACGATTTGGTGCTGCACGCTGCCGCCAGCCAGCCCTACCACACCTACTGCACCGTGTGGGACAGCAAGTATGCCGAGGACTGCGAGCACTTCGCCACCCATGGCTGCAGCCGTCTGTATCCCCATGTCAACGGCACCAACGGTGTTCCCCATCGGACTATGTGCAGGCAATGAACGCCGACCTGCAGGATCAGGCTACATCGTGGAGGCCGACACCATCGAGGAGCTGGCCGACAAGCTGGGTCTGCCGAAGGAGACCTTTACCGCTACGGTGGACCATTACAATGAGCTGGCCGCCAAGGGCGAGGATGAGGACTACGGCAAGGAGAACTACCGCCTCTCCACCCTGAGCGAGGCACCCTTCTACGGCGTCCGTCAGGCCGGCGGCTATCTGATCTGCACCATCGACGGCATCCAGATCGACGACAATATGCACGCCATTGATCAGGACTTCAAGGCCATTCCCGGTCTGTATGTCATTGGTGACATGAGCGGCAACTACTTCTCCGGCAGCTATCCCAGCCTGATGGCAGGTGCCGCCGCAGGCCGCAGTGCCACCTTCGGCCGCCTTGCCGGTCAGAACGCTGCCGCAGGCATCTGATTACAACGTTTTCCTTCTCTTCTAATTATATCTGCACCTGAAAAAAGCCGCTCCGGGTCTAGCCGGGGGCGGCTTTTCTGATGAATGCGGAGAAGAAAAATGTATTCTCAGGCGTGAAAACCGCTCACTGCCCTTCTTTTCCGTTCGGATGCTCGTCCTTCTCCAGAACAAGATCCATGAGATATTCAAAGGTGATAAGCACGCGCGCATAGAAATAGTTGGCGGTAAGGTTCCGGTCGTCCAGCATCTTGTCGTCCAGCAGCACAAAGGCAGGGTCTGCACAGCGGGCGATGGGAGAATTGTCGGCACCCACAAAGGCAATGATGCTCCGGTGCTGTGCAAAGGAATCCTGTACCGGCTTCAGGATGGTGCCAGTCTTTCCACTCTTGCTGATGGCAATGACCAGCCCGGCATTCAGTGCACCGCTTTCGTAGACCTCATAGCTGTTGGAGCCGATGGCGCAGTAGCCCAGAACCAGCAGCTTCCGCACCATAAATTCCTGCAAAGGGGCACAGAACCCGGTGCCTGTCACAAGGATGGGCTTTTGCCGGTTGGCGTGGAGCAGCTCCACAAAGCGGTGTATTTTTTCTTCTGGGATACCCCCGATAAAGGCGGTGATGTCGGAGGCGTGGTTTTGTTGTCGATCTCGTTCTGGATCAGAAAACCGATGCGGTAGATCATATCGGTGTAGCCGGTATAGCCCATCTTTTTTGCTCAGCCGGATCACGGCCGCGGGGGAGGTATAATTCTGCGCTGCAAACTCTCGCACGCTGCACTGACCGCCGTTTTTTGCGGTTTCCAGCACCGCCTGCAAAAGCTGCTGCTCGTTGCATTCAGATGGTGCTGATCTGCCAGTTTATAAAGGTCGTGTTTTCATATTTTACTCCGATTTTCGAATCAAAGAACGGCTTGATTCCATAAAGTATACGCTGAATCGCGTATTTTGTCAATAAACATTTCGATGTATCCAACATGAAAGCGAAACATGTTTCAGTCTTTGCGAACAGTTCAAAAAAAAAGTCCAATTCGGTAGATTTTTTTGTGCAGAGTGATATAATCAAGCCATCGAAACGGTAAGGTGCACCCCCGAAACGAAGAGACAATTTGAAAAGAGAGATTCATGGAACGTTAGGAGAACACCAATGAAACAAAAAGTTATGGATGCTATGCAGAGCTTTTCCAGAGCTCTGATGGGCCCCGTTCTGTTCCTGCCCATTGCGGGTATGCTGCAGGCGATTTCTTCGGTCATGAGCAACACGGCACTGGTGACAGAGGGCGGTGTTGTCTGGACCCTCGGCAAATTCATCAATGGCGGCGTTGGAGCAGTCATTGGCAATCTGGGTATCCTGTTCTGCGTGGGCATCGCAATGAGCCTTGCCAAAAAAGCGCAAGGCAGATGCGGCATTTTCTGGCACTGGTCAGCTATCTGGTCTGGCTGGCAGCCAATTCCCGCTGGCTGGATGTGGCAGGACTGACCATCGCCGGTGATACGGCAAGCGCTTTGTACGGCACCGGTCAGACCATCTGCCTCGGCTATCACGTTACTGACATGGGCGTATTTCTGGGCATGATCCTTGGCGTGGTGGTGGCGCTGGTCCACAACCGCTTCATCGACACCGAGTTTGAAGGTGCCATGGCCATGTACGGCAACAGCAAGTTCGTCTTTGTGGTGCTGCTGCCCATCGTTCTGGTCATGGCGGTGGTTGCCAGCTACGTCTGGCCTGTGGCTGCGGCGGGTATCAACGCCCTGACCGGTGTCATGGCAAGTGCAGGCGCGTTCGGTGTGTTCCTGTACGGCTTCTTGAACCGCGTGCTGATCCCCACGGGTCTGCATCATCTGGTCTGGTCGCCCTTCCTCTACTCCGCACTGGGCGACAGCATGATCATCGGCGGTGAGCAGATCGTTGGCGCAAAGCCTGTGTTCCTTGCCCTGCTCAGTGACCCCAGCGTGGCAATGATGCGGGATTCCGCACGTTTTCTGACCTACGGTCTGATGAAGACCTTCGGCGTGATCGGCGTGGCAATGGCTTTCATCTCCACCGCCAAAAAGGAGAAGAAGGCTGCCACCAAGGCACAGATCATCCCGGCTACCCTTACCGCCTGTCTGGTGGGCGTGACCGAGCCGCTGGAATTCACCTTCCTGTTTGCAGCTCCCGCGCTGTGGCTGGTGTACTCGGTTCTGGACGGTCTGTTCCAGATGATCGTTTACCTTGTGGGCATCCGGGTCTGCGCCACCAACGGCATCATTGATTTTCTGGTGTTGAATCTGCCTGCCGGTATCGGTCGCACCCGCTGGCCGCTGTATGTGCTGGTGGGTCTGGTGGAGATCGTGGTGATGTACCTCGTTTTCCGCTTCCTCATCGTGAAGATGAACCTCAGACCCCCGGCCGTGAGGACGGCGAAGAAGTCACCGACCTTGCTGCAAACGCAGCTGCTGTCAAGCAACAGATCCGCAGCGGCGCAGCGAAAAGACTGCTGCCAGCGCAAACGATGCACAGACCGCAGCCCATATCGTGGAAGGACTGGGCGGTGCAGAGAACATCCTGAACACCGATAACTGCATGACCCGTCTGCGAGTGCAGGTCAAGGATGCCGCTCTGGTCAAGGACAAGGAGTGGTTCAAGCCCACCGGCTCCGCAGGTCTTGTGGTAAAGGGCAACAACATCCAGATCATTTACGGCCCCAAAGTGGGAAAGATGCGTGCCATCGTGGACAGCTACCTTGGCCGCGCAGAATAAGATATCCGCTTTTATTCATCATACAAAAACATTATAATAGGAGCTTGCCTTATGAAAACGTTCAAACTGGTCATCGCCGGCGGCGGCAGCACTTATACCCCCGGCATCGTCAAGAGCCTGCTGGTGCAGAAGGATCGCTTCAAGCTGAATGAGCTGGTGCTCTACGATAACAACGCAGAGCGTCAGGAGGCTGTGGGTGTCATCGTCCGCCATGTGGTGGAAATGTTCGACCCGGAACAAGCTGACCCTGACCACCGACCCGGAAGTTGCCATGACCGATGCCGACTTCATCTTTGCACAGATGCGTGTCGGCCTGTACGCTATGCGTGAGCAGGACGAGAAGATCCCGCTGAAGTACGGCGTTGTGGGTCAGGAGACCTGCGGCCCCGGCGGTCTGGCTTACGGCCTGCGTACTATCTACCCCATGGTGGAGCTGATCGATTACTGCGAAAAGTACGCAAAGCCCACCTACTGGATCGTCAACTACTCCAACCCCGCTGCCATCGTGGCAAAGGCAACCTTCCGTCTGCGCCCGAAGGCTCGTATCCTGAACATCTGCGATATGCCGGTTGCCATCGAGCGCAACATGGCCGAGATTCTGGAGTGCGACCGTCATGATCTGGAAGTGGACTACTTTGGTCTGAACCACTTCGGCTGGTTCACCAAGGTGCGCCTGAACGGCGAGGATGTGACCGAGAAGCTCAAGAGCTATGTAGCAGAGCACGGCTATATGCCCCAGAACGCCAAGAGCGATGTGCTGCACAGCGATCCGTCTTGGCTGCACACCTACGCAAACGCCAAGAACATCTGCTCTGCTTTCCATGACTATCTGCCCAACACCTATATGCAGTACTACCTGCTGGGCGATGAAGTTGTAAAGAGCAGCGATCCCAACCACACCCGTGCCAACGAGGTCATGGAAGGCCGCGAGAAGCGCATCTTTGATGCTGTGGCAGATTATCGTGCCGGTAAGGACGTAGACCTGACCAAGTTCTTCGGCGGTGTGCACGGCGAGTTCATCGTGGACGTTGCCATGAGCCTTGCCTTCGACCTGCGCAAGCGCTATCTGGTCATGGTGGAGAACAACGGCGCTGTGGAGAACCTGCCCTCTGACGCCATGGTGGAGATTCCCGCTTATATCACCGACCGCGGCCCGGAACCCGTGCGTGTGGGCGAGATTCCCACCTTCTACAAGGGTCTGATCGAGCAGCAGGAGGCTGTGGAGAAGCTGATCGTGGATGCCGCTGTGGAGCACTCCTACGAGAAGGCACTGATGGCCTTTACTCTGTCCAAGACCGTGCCCAGCCTGCTGGTCGCCAAGAAGATCTTGGACGATATGATCGTTGCCAACAAGGCTTACTGGCCGGAGCTGCACTGATAAGTACTTCGTCAGCGGCTGATACCGGACAACTGAGCCCATAAAACATTGAACGCCTCCCCGGCATTCCTTCCAAGAAGGATGGCGGGGAGTTTTTTTGCTGTCATATTTACAAGTCAGAGGAATCGAAGAAGTCTTTTAATGTAATTCCTAAACCCTGACAAATTCTTTCAATCGTCTCTACGCTTAACTGCCCTCCCCGACGGGCGGTGGTTTGAATCGTGGAGTACGATATTCCGCATTTCTTTGCCAATACACATAGATTCATATCACGCACTTGCATCAAATCCTGAACACGCTTGATCGTATCCACAAAAACTCCTCCCATCTTTTTAGTTCAAAACTTTTCCAACAACCTCGAATCTTTGCTCTGGAGATATAAGGATCGGCGAATATTTGGTGTTAAGAGAAACCAAAACCGGTTGGTTATGCACCACGCCATAGCTGTCGGTAAGGAACTCTGCTTGGGACTTGTCTGGGGTATGTTCATCGTATTTTTTCAGATATCCACAGTCATCATATACGAATATCCCGATATCCCCGCATTCAAGTTCTTCGCAGCGCTTCACCCATACAATCTGTCCGTTATGATAGCGTGGCTCCATACTATCACCGCTAACATATATCCCGAACTCGGCACCAGCCGGAACGCTACTGGCAGGCACTTGTATCTGCTGGAACATTTCACCCTCAAGAAAAGCTCCTAGACCTGCCGATACTGGCAACTCTGATACAGGCATCATTATGTAGTCGATTTCCGCGGGCTCTTCTGCGTCTGGCTGGTAGCGCCGGGATGCAATCAAGTCCATTTCGTACTCAGCGACTTTTTTTTGCCCGATGTCATTTAGAAGGGCGGGTTTCTGGAAGTTCTTTGTAAAGTAGGAAGGACCCTCCTTGATGTTCAATGCGTAGCAGATTGCAACTAGTTGGTAGATGCTAGGAGTGGTATAGCCTTTTTCCCATTTGCTGATTCCTTTATCACTGACATCGACGCCATAGTGACGGAGAAGTTCAGAGAAAGTTACAAGTGAATAGCCATTCCTTTTTCGTGTGCCTGCGAGAATCTGACCAACCTCATTGCTATCCCTCGCAGCGACTGCATCATAGCGCACTGTGGATGGGGCTATGTGCATTTTGGTGAGCGTGGTTTTCTTTTTTCATAACAAGAACACTCCTTTGTGATCCGGTAGCTCTATTATAGTATAGAAAATATAAGAAATCAACAGGAAATCTCTAAAATGGCGACAAATGCGTAATTGACATCTCCATAAAGTGGGTGTATAATCAAACCAAATCCACAAATAACAGCCTTTTGGTGTTATTTTCGTATGGGATTGTGTTTGTTTGGCGTTTTTTTGCGAGGTGATACTATGAGAAAAGAAAATGTAAAGATGTCCAATGTGCGGAACCATGAATTATGATGTGGATCTTGATGAAACCGGTGGCTGGACAAAATGCCGTCTGTGCAAAGCAGTAACCTGCTCTATGGATGAGTGGAAAAAACATACAGTGTCCGTTCCGCTGTTGAACGAAAAACAGCTCGTGGCACGCAGTATGATTCGCAAGTAATGCACGCCGTGTTTTGATAAATCCGCAAAAAGGAGGAATTCTGATGTGTGGTGATTACAACCTTCGCCGTGAGAAAAGATACGTCGAAGTGGACGTTCGTTTTACTCCTGACGGTAAGATCCGCCCTCTTGCCATAAACTATGACAAGGCTCACACTTATGGAATTGATCGTGTCTTGGCAGTCAAACATGGGACATCACGCCTAGGCGGAAAAGGTCACTGCTTCACCTGCCTGATCTGCGGTCAGAAGCGGAATCTTTGGCTTGAACGGGGCAAGTGGTTCGTGGAAGCCTACTGCTCCGTGCCGGAAAGCTGTGCTTCGTAATGGCAAGATACTTATCCCGCGCAGATCTTTCGCACATAGCGGGTAAGTATATCGACCAGTACTATACCCGTTTCGGGATCAGTAAAGATGACCCAGAACCCATTGACCCTGAACGGCTCGCAAGTTCTGTTCTTGGGCTGAATGTGAAAATGCTGCCGCTATGCAGCGATGGAAGTATTCTAGGACTGACTGTTTTCCAGAAATGCGGTTTTACCGTAACCTTGGGGGACGGGACAAAGCTTGTGGAGGTGTTCATGCCGAAGGACGTTGTAATCGATTCCGCCCTTGCGTCAGACAGCTGCACCGGATGCCGGAATTTCACGATAGCGCATGAAGCGGCGCACCATATACTGGCTGACCTGTTTCCGAACGACTACGGAAAAGCAGTCAAGTGCCGTGGGCACATTGCCTATCGGGAACGAAACGGACAGCCTCATGGGAAGAATGGCAGGCGAATACCCTTGCAGCGGAGCTGCTGATGCCAACATTTCTGGTCAACGCCGAAATAGAACGTGCAGCGCTGTGCCTGCCAAATGGAATCCTGTACAAATCCGCATCGGACCCGAACTATGAAAGAATTCTGGAGATGGCTGCACGGATCGGGGTATCGTGGTCTGCGATTAGGATCAGATTACAGCAGATGCAGGTCATCAACGGAAAACCCATCCACTGCCATCCATTGGACGTCATTCGATTTGGAGAATAATATGACTTGGTCAAATAATCGCTCTTTTAAGAGTAAACCGCTGAACAATATACAGCAGGCACAATTCAGCATTGGCTGGAGGTTTTGTCCGGTTTGCGGACACAAGCTCTACCAAAAACCGAGAGCTGTTCAGGCTCTATCAGCATAAAGTGCCTCAGGTGCGGTAACGTAGCAGCAGTTGACTTAGCCTACCGCAGGCGCTGACTTTTTTAGACAAACCACAATTTCAAAAATTGGGTGCATTGCACCCTGAATATGGACTGTTCGTCACCGAGCAACGGGCCATTGCCGCAAGGCAATGTATGAAACGCGCACCAAATAGCCGGGCAACAGCTGATAG
>ENA-OQAR01000143-OQAR01000143.1-human-gut-metagenome-genome-assembly--contig:-NODE-143-length-18584-cov-2.392263_pt1 | contig 18584 bp, 29 predicted proteins | sample MGYA00242738_ERZ504533 | MGnify/ENA primary metagenome ERZ504533 (study PRJEB26092, sample SAMD00036276) | human gut metagenome | host: Homo sapiens | study: EMG produced TPA metagenomics assembly of... | reverse complement strand
TTGCACAGATTGAGGTTGCACAGGACAGCTTTGATACCCACGCATACCTCAACGAGCTGCGTCACGGCAATGACACCAAGGAAAGTGAGGAATTCCATCGCCGTCTTGACCGTTACCGTGAACGCTATCTCTTCCCTGAAAATCAATCTGCGGAGGATTTTGACAAATGATCTATATTGTTGAAGACGATGCCGCCATCCGGGAGCTGGAACAGTATGCCCTGCAGTCCAGCGGATACGAAGTGACCAGCTTTGAAAGCTCTGAGTCGTTCTGGCAGGCCATGCACGCTGCAGAGCCGGAACTGGTGATCTTAGACGTGATGCTGCCCGGTGAGGACGGTTTTTCCATCCTGAAAAAGCTGCGCAACACCCCTTCCCTGCGCAGGCTGCCCATCATTATGGTCACGGCTAAGTCCAGCGAGCTGGACACCGTGCGCGGGCTGGACTGCGGCGCCGATGATTACATCTCAAAGCCTTTTGGCATCATGGAATTTTTGAGCCGGGTGCGCGCCGCCTTGCGCCGCTCGGCTCCGGAAGCACGTCCCAACGTACTCAGCTTTCACGAGATCCTGCTGGACAATGCCCGTCACAACGTGACTGTAAGCGGAACGCCGGTGGAGCTGACCTACAAGGAGTACAGTCTGCTGCGCCTGCTGCTGGAGAACGCCAATCTGGTGGTGACACGCGAGACCATTCTGCAGGTGGTGTGGGGCACCGACATTTCGGTGGAGAGCCGCACTGTGGATATGCATATCCGCACCCTGCGCAAAAAGCTGGGGGATGCCGGCAAATACATCTGCACTGTGCGCAAGGTGGGTTACAAGCTGACCGATGAAGAGGAGGCCGGTGAAGAATGAAGCTGCGCAGCATGGAAGAAAAGATCAGCTACCGCCTGTTCCTGATGGGCTTCCTTGGTCTGCTGTTCACGGCGCGCTTTGCATCTTTGTTTTTCACAAGGCATTCACGGCTCAGGCATGGACCAGCCTTGAGCGGGAAGCCGATCTGGTAAGCGCCGGTTATGATCTGGTGCAGGACCCGCAGCAGCTTTCGTCCTTTGTTACCAATGATCTGCGCATCACCCTGATCTCGCAGGACGGCAGCGTGCTATTTGAATCTGCTACCGATCAGCCCATGGAGAACCATCTCTCCCGCCCGGAGATCCGTCAGGCCATGACCGAAGGTGTGGGCCGGGACATCCGCGACTCCCAGACCATGGGCTACGAGACCTATTACTATGCCGTACTGTTGCCCAACGGTGAGATTTTGCGCATGGCACAGGATGCAGAAACGGTCTGGTCTATTTATGATTCGACCCTGCCTGCCATCGTGCTGAGCTGCGTTGCACTCATGCTGGCCGCCGCTGTGCTGGCAGCTCTGCTCACCCGTGCATTGGTCTCCCCTGTGCTGAGCATGACCGAAGATCTGGATCATATTCAGGACAATGTTCCCTATAAGGAGCTTGTCCCCTTTGCCGGAAGCATCCACTCTGACCGCATCCTCCGTGAGAACAATGAAAAGATGCGGCAGGAGTTTACTGCCAATGTCAGCCATGAGCTGAAGACCCCGCTGACCAGTATTTCCGGCTATGCGGAGCTGATCGAGACCGGCATTGCAAAGCCTGAGGATGTGCCAGGCTTTGCCCAGAAGATCCATGTGGAGGCCAGCCGTATGATCCAGCTGGTGAACGATATCCTGCAGCTTTCCAGTCTGGACAACGCCAGCGAAGCCGGTTCTGAGCCGGAGATGGAGACAGTGGATCTGCTTACCGTTGCCAAGGACTGCGTAGAGCGCCAGAAGCTGAATGCCCGCCGGGCTTACATCTCACTGAACTGTCTGGGCGAAAGTGCTCTTGTGCACGGCAACCGTGCCCTGCTGGACGAGCTATGCCAGAACCTGTGCGATAATGCGATCCGTTATAATCGTCCCGGCGGTAAGGTACAGATCACCACAGCCTGCAGCCGCGACGGACACTGCACCCTGACTGTGGCCGATAACGGCATCGGCATCCCGAAAGAAGCACAGTCCAGCGTGTTTGAGCGCTTCTATCGTGTGGATAAGAGCCGCAGCAAGGCTACCGGCGGTACCGGTCTGGGCCTTGCCATCGTCAAGCATATCGCACGCATCCACAACGCACGTATCAAGCTGGAAAGTCAGGTGGATGTGGGCACTACCATTACTGTCACCTTCCCCACTGCCAACTGAATCACATCGGTAAAAAATCTCACGTCTGCCTGCAATTGCGGGCAGGCGTTTTTTTTATTGTGATCTTTTCTCTGCCCACACCGTTCTGCAATGCACTGCGCTGCTGCAGATGCACAAGGTCGATGCCCTGCTGCCAGAAAGACTGCACCGTCTGCGTGCACAGTTCTGCCAGCTGTTTGCACTGTGCGGCGCTGGGCTGCGGCGTATCATAGCTGCGCTGACAGTCCAGCCGCAGACTGGCAGTTTCTTCCCGCAGGGTGACAGACACGCTGCATCGGCGGACCGTTACCGGCTCACCTTCCAGCCAGAAGTATGCACGCCTCCCATTTCCAGCAAAAGCCGCGCTGTTTCCGCCTGCCGGGCCTCCAGCTCAATGCTGTTTTCCACTCGCCAGAGGATGCTTGTATCTGCAAGTGCCACTTCCTGTTTCTCTGCCCGCAGCTGCGGCAGAAGCATTCCGTCCTGATACTGGTAAAGCCTCGGCATCTGGTCTGTGCACTGCTTGAGCAACTCAAGCAGTTTGTTCGGAAATTCCTGCTTTTCCGCTGGAAGTTCCTCCAAAAATCCATCGTCCATCTCCAGCACAGAAACTTTTGCCGATACCCTGCCCTGCCTGTTTTCCAGCACCGTACGCTCATACGCTGCAAGCAGCTCTGCCGATGCATTTTGATCGATCAGCAGATAATCGCACAGGCGGTAATCCGCCTTTTGCGGCAGTTGCTTTTGCGCCGCCGCCAGCGCTTTTGCCAGCGTGTCCGCCTGCGCCAACTGCAGCTGCACAGCCCCAGAAGCCTCGGATGCATCGCGGCGGCTTCCGGAGCCTGATACAGCAGCCCTACGGTGATGGACTGTTCCTTCTGAGCAAGATACAGCGCACGCACCATGCTTTTTTCGGTGGTCTCGCAGCGCAGAAAAATCAGGCACCACCCGATCAAAAGCATCGCACTGAGAGAGCGCAGTTTCTTCTGCTTCATTTGCCGCTCCTTTCCCGCACTGCACCGCGCGCTGCCACACGGTACGCACTGCCGCGCAGAGAAAGCCGATGCGGAAGATCGCGCAGGTGAGCCAGATGAGCAAAAGCAGCGCATCCATGCGGGAGAAAACATCTGCGCTCCATGCCCGCAGCAGTTCCTGTTCCGGGTAATCCGCTGCGCCAAATACGAGGCACATCCCGGCAGTAAGACCCGCCTGTGCCAGAAAGGTGAGCCATGGCAGCCAGGACATGCTGCGCGGCTCTTCATAACCTGCAAGAAGCGGCCAGAACAAATACTCCGCATACAGCGGAACACGCGGCCAGCGGGCCAGTTGCACAGCATCTGCCGTCAGCAGGTGCGCCAGTCCATCTGCCCGGCAAGCCCTGTCAGACAGACCAGCCCACCCAGCAGCACGAACCACCACAGCACCCGTGCCGGAGCATCCCAGCCCGGAAGGCGGAATACACCCACCCTGCCCAGAGCAAAAAGCGGCAGCAGGCCGATCAGCGCCATGGAGCGGAACTCCTGCTGGCAGATGTTCTGGGCCTGCATTACGGTTCCAAACAACTCTGCCAGAAACCATGCTCCTGCGGAAAACAGCCAGACCCACTGCATGGCTGCCCGCTGCCAGCAGGCAGAGAACACCCCACTGATGCATGTGAGCAAAAAGAGCCTGAACCGCTCCATGAATAATCATCCCACGCGGAGAGATACCGGTCTGCATTTCTTCTGCCAGCGCAGCTGTCCACACGCTCAGTGCCAGCACGGGAGCAGAAAAGCCTTTCTGTTTTTGCATCATTTTCCCTCCCGTTTCTGCCAGATATTAAAAGTCGTGCGCTGAAAGACGGCGGTAGTTGCGGCGGATGATGCCATCCTCTGCCATGGGCCGCTGCGGGAACGGATGCGCCGCCAGATATGGCACCTGCAGGCAGGCTGTGCCGGAAAGACTGAGCAGAACTCGCAAAAAAAAGCCCCCGCAAGGCCCACCGGCCCGGCAAGACCTGCAGCCAGCACCACGCCCAGACGCAGCAGCGTAGCAGGCTCGTACAAAGAGGGCGTGACGAACACTGCGATGGCCGTGATGCTTGCCACAAAGATCACCGGCGTGCTCATAAGCCCGGTGGCAATGGCAGCATCGCCGATGATCAACGCGGACACCAGACTGACCGAATGCCCCAGCGACTGCGGCATCCGCAGACCTGCTTCCCGGATGACCTCCAAAATGAGTATGACCAGCAGCATTTCCGCAAACAGAGGCAGCGGTGTGGCCTTCTCCGCCGCTTCGATCTTGTACAGAAGCTGCGGTGGGATCAGCTCCGGCAGGTAGACCGCCAGACAGACGAACACACCCGGCAGAAATACTGTGAGGTAGAACGAAACATATTTGAGGATGCGCAGAAAAGAGGAAAACACGGCGGTGGATGCATAATCGTCCAAGCACTCAAAATTTTCGCAGAAAAGAGCCGGAAGCACCATGGCAGAGGGACTTCCGTTGACCAGCACCACGATCTTGCCCTCACAGATCTTTGCCGCCGCCACGGCAGGCCGCTCGGTGTAGCTTACCGGCGTGAACAGCCGCGCCCTGCCCGGCAGCAGCCACGGCACAAAGTAACTGGAATCCAGCAAAAGCTCCGGCTTTGCAGCGGCAAGCGCTTTGCGCACACGGATCACCATGCGGAGTCTGCCCTGTTTTTGCAATAGCAGATGGCGTATTCCGTTTGCATTTCGGTATCGGCCTGCGCCACCTCCTGCACCAGATGTTCGGTACGGATGAGCCGCCGCAGCAGGCTCAGATTGACCCGCAGCAGGTCGGCAAAGCCTTCGCGGGAGCCGCGCAGATTGCCCTCCCCGGAAGGCTCGTCTACCGAGCGGAACTTCAGTCCCTGCACCGAGAAGGCAATGCCCTTTGCGCAGCCGTCCAGCAGTAAGACCGCCATGCCTGCCGTCATTCGTTTGATCAGATCAGCCAGATCTGTTACCGGCTCACTTTCTGCCGGAAAGGCTGAGCCGTGCAGGATCAGCTCAAATACCTGCGGCCCGGTGCAACGCTGGCCTGCCTGCTGCGGCGGTGCCTGACGGCTGGCCGCATCCAGTAAAAGCTCCCACAAAGAATCCAGGCTTGCCATGCCGTCAAACAGCAGGATGCTTCCCCTGCAATGATAAATCGTGATCTCCTTGGCATAATAATCCGCAGAGGTGCCAAACATTTTGTCCAGCACCGCAAGATTTGCCGCAAGGCTCTGTGATAACTGCCGCATCCAACCACTCCTTTGCACAGCAGTATGCCCGGCTGCAGCGGCATCCATTCCGCCAGAAACGACAGGAGGTCTTGTTACTTGAAGCTTCTGATCTGCCGCACTATCATCATTTATCTGTGCGTTCTGTTTGCCATGCGGCTGATGGGCAAGCGCCAGCTGGGCGAACTGCAGCCCGAAGAACTGGTGTCCACCATTCTCATTTCCAATCTGGCATCCATCTCCATTGAATCGGAAGAGGTGCCCATCACATCCAGCCTGATCCCGCTGTTTCTCATTGCAGCGCTGGAACTGCTGGGCTCCGTGCTGAGCTTCCGCAGCCAGAAATTCTTCAACTTTCTCTCCGGCAGACCCAAAACGGTGATCTTGGACGGGCAGATCGATCAGAAAGCCTTGCGGATGCTGCGGCTGACCACAGCTGACCTGATGGAAGCGCTGCGCGGTAAAAATATTTTTGACCCACGGGAGGTCTCCTACGCGGTGATCGAGACGAACGGCACCCTTTCGGCAGCACTGCGGCCAGAAAAAGAGCCAGCCCGTCTTGCTGACCTGCAGCTGAAGGTGACCCATACCAACGCCACCATTCCCTTTGTGTTGGACGGACAGGTGCTGGAAGACAACCTGCGCTGGTGCGGCAAGGACCGCGCGTGGCTGGAACGCACGCGCAGGCCAACACCCTGCTGCCGGAAGAAATTTTGCTGCTGATCGGCAACGAGACCGAGGATTATTTTTTGCTAAAAAAAGAGAACCGCCGTGCCGGCGGCTCCCATTGAGGTGAGCGGATGAAGCGGATCTATGCATGTATCGCCATTGTGGGCGTACTGTTGAGCGTGGCCTTTTACAGCAGCTGGAAGGTGCAGAGCTTTGCGGATGTGATCTCGGCAGACCTTGACACCGCCGCCGAAGCCATCCGCAATGCCGACTACCCTGCCGCCCGGCAGGCGCTTGCTGATGGTGCCGACCGGTGCGACCAAATGCGCACCAAAATGAACCACCTGCTGCGCACCGCAGATTTTACCGAGCTGGAAGCTGCACTGCGGGCGGCGGACGGACACCTGGAAATGGGTGCCCCAGAGGAAGCCTTTGGTGAGCTGCGCCGCGCACAGGTACAGGTGGAAACACTGGAATGGCTCTCGCACCGGCTGGTATAAACAAAAACACCGGCCCTGCCCCATTGGGCGAAAGCCGGTGTTCTGATGCGAATTATTTCTGTGGTTCCTTGCGGTCGCCCATCAGCTTTTTCAGCTCATTGAAAAAGCTTTCCACGTCTGCAAACTGACGGTAGACCGATGCAAAGCGAACATATGCCACTTCGTCGATCTTTTTCAGTTCCTGCATGGTCAGCTCACCGATGCGCACGCTGGGGATCTCACGGTCGTAGGAGCTGAGCAGCGTCTGCTCAATGCTGCTTACCGCACGCTCCAGCGATTCGTAGCTGACTGGCCGCTTGGCGCAGGCACGCACCATGGCGTTGAGCAGCTTCTGCCGGTCGAACGGCTCACGGGAGCTGTCCTTTTTGATGACCACAAGCGGAACAGTCTCCACGACCTCATAGGTCGTAAAGCGCATATGGCAGCTCAGGCATTCGCGGCGGCGGCGGATGCGCTCACTGTCTTCGGTGGGGCGGGAATCGATCACTTTGGATTCCTCGGCTCCGCAATAGGGACACTTCATGTTCTGTTCCTCCTGTCCGGTCTGACCGGGCTGTGTTTTTAGGCTTTGGTCTTGGGCTTGCGCTCACTCCACAGCACCCACGCAGAGGTGGAAACGCACAGCGAAGTGTACACGCCGCTGATCATGCCCATCATCAGCGGGAACGCAAAGGTAAAGATGCTGTCCAGACCATACAGCTTTGCCACGATGCACATAACGCCCAGCGCCATCACCGTGGTAATGGTGGTGATCAGGGTGCGGCGGGCGGACTGGTTCACCGAGTGGTTCACCAGCTCTTCAAAGGATGCCTTTTTACCCATCAGGGTGCGGTTCTCGCGGATACGGTCGTAGACCACAACGGTATCGTTGATGGAGTAGCCAAGGATGGTAAGCATGGCTGCAATGAAGTTGCCGTCCAGCGCGGTGCGCAGCAGCACAAAGGTGCCAAACACCACCATCAGTCGTTCACAAGCGCCAGCACTGCCATCATGCCGCCGGTCAGGCCGCCGATGTTCTTGAAGCGCAGGGCGATGTACAGCAGGATCAGCACCAGTGCAAACACCACGGCAACCAGACTCTTCTGCAGGAACTTGGTGCCCATGGCAGCGCTGACGTTGCTTAGCGACAGCTGTTCAAAATTGTTGTCCGGGCAGCTTTCGTTCAGGCTGTCCAGCAGCTTGGCCACCTGCTCGGTAGTCACTGTTTCGGTACCGGGCATCGAGATTTTCAGGGTCTGGCCACCGGTAGCAACATTCTCGCCGGTCTGCAGGGTCAGGCCGTTATTCTCCAATGCAGAGGATGCAACCTTCTGCACATCCGACATGGTAAAGCTGCCCTCGTAGCTCAGGGTGATCATGGCACCGCCGGTGAACTCGGTATCCAGATGGACACCCAAAACCACTGCGCACAGCACGATGGCTGCCATCAGGCAGGAGGAGATCGTCAGGAAGCGCTTGCGCAGGCCCACAAAGTCGATGGGCTTCTTCTCGGTTTTTCCTTGCCGGGCTTTCAGCGCCGTAAAGCCAAGGATTGCGCAGTGCCTTGATGGATGCCGCACCGCGGATCATCACACGGGTAGCGAACACGCCGAACACAAAGTTCAGCAGCACGCCGGTGAGCAGCGTGTAACCGAAGGCATAAATAGTGCCTGCGGTGGAGGGGCCAAAGGCAAAGAACACAAAGTGGAGTGCCTTTGCAAACATGCCGTCCGAGGGGCCAAAGGCACCCATCAGCACGATGGCCACGATGACGATGGTCACGTTGCCGTCAACGATGGGGGTCAGGCCGCGGGCGAAAACCGCTCTTGAGCGCGCCATCCAGAGACTTGCCGTTTTCAGCTCTTCCTTGATGCGTTCTGCCGTGATAACATTGGCATCCACGCCCATGCCGATGGCAAGGATGATGCCTGCGATGCCGGGCAGGGTCATGGTAAAGCTTTCAAACACCGGGAAGTAACCGGAAACGAACGCCAGCGTTGCTGCCACCTGACCAGCCCAGTGCAATACATGCAAGGAAGCCCGGCAGACGGTACAGCATCGTCATGAACACCACGATCAGTGCAAAGGCGATCAGGCCGGCCAGAACCATGGCGCTCAGGCTGTTCTCGCCCAGACTGGGGCTGACGGTGGAATAGCTGTCCACCGTCAGTGCAAAGGGCAGTGCGCCGGAGTTGATCTGGCGGGCCATCTTGACGACCTGCTCCTGCGTGAAAGGATTGGAAGCCGAGCTTGTAATGATGGCAGAGCATCGGTAATAGCGGTGTTGACCGTGGCCGTGCTCACGTTTTCATCGTCCAGCCAGATGCTGATGGTGCCGCCCGATGCAGCCAGCTTTGTGGTAGCATCGCCAAATGCCTTGGCACCGTCATCGGTGAACTTCAAGGAGACGAAATATTCCGAAGCACCGCCATTGCTGACGGGGCCATACTGAGCTGCGGCGCTCTCGATCATGGAGCCGTCCAGGATCAGCTCACCGTCCGCACTGCTTCCCTCGCGGAAGGTCAGATAGGCGGTGGTGCCGATCTCATCGATCGCAGCTTCCGGGTCAAAATCCGTCTCACCGGACTGCCACGGGAATTCCAGGATCAGGCTGTCGGAATTGTTGTCCACATACAGCTCATAGTCGGTCACGTTCAGCGCCACGAGACGGTTCTCAATGACGAGCTGGGCTGCTTCCAGCTGTTCTTCGGTAGCATCGTAGCCATCCGACGGCACAAAGGTGACGTTGACACCGCCCTTAATATCCACACCGAAGCGGATATCCTTTGCACCTTTGATATAGGTCGTGGTCGTATCGCCGTACTTGGCATACACACCGAAGAACGCAGTATACACAAATACCACGATCAACAGCACTGTGGCGATCAGATGCCATGCTTTTCCTTTTGTTTTCATAAAATTCAGGGAACCTCCAAAAGCAGCAGTTCTTGCAGCTGCCGCCCGTATTCTAGTGCGGACCGCCTGCTCCGGCGGGCCTATCATTTCCGCAAGGGGGCCGTCGTGCCGGCTTTCTTGCGACAAAACTCCCCTGACGCCCAGACGGGGCCGCACAGAGGAGATAAAAATCAAAAAATGTTAGTCTGCCTTGTCAGCCAGCAGTTTTTTCTGCCACAGCCAGACGCACACAGATGCACAGCAGTTCGGAAGCGGTTTCCACCTCGTCCAGACTGGGATAGGTGGGCGCAATGCGCAGGTGAGAATCCTCGGGGTCCTTGTGATAGGGATATGCAGAACCGGCACCGGTCAGGGTCAGGCCCGCATCCTTGCACAGACCCGCCACGCGCTTTGCACAGCCGGGCATCACATACAGGCTGATGAAGTAGCCGCCCTTGGGGTCCGTCCAGTGGGCAATATCCCCGCAGGGGATGAGGTTGTTCTTGAATGCGGTCTTGACGGCATCAAAGCAGGGCACCAGACGACGACGGTGCTTTGCCATGTGGGCCAGCACACCTTCCTTGTTCTTCAGGAAGCGGACATGGCGCAGCTGGTTCATCTTGTCGTAGCTGATGATCATGACCGAGAAGCGCTTGCAGATATACTTCATGCTGCTCTCGCTGCAGGCAATGGCAGAGACACCTGCGCCCGGGAAGGTGATCTTGCTGGTGGAAGTGAACATGAACACACGGTTTTCGTTGCCGTACTTTTTGCTCTCGTTCAGCAGCACCGGAGTCTCGATGATCTCATCGGTCAGGTGATGGACGATATAGGCTTCATCCCAGAAGATCTTGAAATCAGGCGCAGCGGTCTTCATCTTGGCAAAACGCTCGATGGTCTCATCGCTGTAGGTGTAGCCATCGGGGTTGGAATACTGCGGCACACACCAGATGCCCTTGATGTCAGGATCCTCGGCCACCAGCTTTTCCACAATGTCCATATCCGGGCCATTGGGGGTCATAGGCACGCTGATCAGCTCAAAGCCAAACTCCTCGGTAATAGCAAAGTGACGGTCATAGCCGGGCACCGGGCAGAGGAACTTGCGCTTCTCCACCTGAGACCAGGGGCACGGAGACTCCGGGAAACCGAACACATAGCCGATATTGACGAGGTTATACATCAGCTGCAGGCTGGAGTTGCCGCCCACGAACACTTCCTCCGGCTTTACGCCAAAGACATCCGCAAACAGCACGCGGGCCTCCTGCAGGCCTTCCAGCTCGCCATAGTTGCGGGCATCCGTGCCAGCATCGGTGGTGTAATCGTTCATCTTCAGCAGGTCCATGGCCAGATCCATCTGGTGAGGGCCGGGCTTGCCGCGGGCCATATTCAGCTTGAGGCCCTTGGCCTGAAATTCCTTGTACTTTGCTTCAAGCGCTGCCTTTTCGGCAGTGAGTTCATCACGATTCATTGCAAGATAATTTGCCATTGAAAACACACTCCTTTATCGTACTTCCTGTTACCCATAGCGCCAGAGCGGCATTTTGCGGAGCATTCCTGCCAGGGAGCGTTCCCCATGCCATTCCAGACCTTAATATTATAGTACATTTTGCCCTCGGAAACAAGAATAATAAAGCAAAAAGCCCTGCCAAAAGCAAAAAGCTTTTGAAACAGAGCTTGAATGCCGGGTCTTTGCTCCCCTGCTGTACGCTAAAAGCGTCAGCTCAGAGCGGCCTGATTTTTTATAGCGCTTGCGCACCGCGCCGTATTCCAGATGTGCTTCGCCGCCTTCCACGGTATCTTCATCCACAGTTACGCGGATGATGGTAGCATCGGTGGGCACCTCGTACATGATGGGCAGCAGAATGCTTTCCATCACGCTGCGCAGGCCGCGGGCACCGGTCTTGCGCTCGATCGTCTTGCGGGCAATGGCGTGGAGTGCTTCATCAGTGAAGTTCAGTTCCACATTATCCATGCTCAGAAGTTCCTTATACTGCTTCACAAGGCTGTTGCGCGGCTCCTTGAGCACGCGAACCAGAGCATCCTCGTCCAGATCGTCCAGCACGGTAATGACCGGCAGACGGCCGATCAGTTCCGGGATCAGGCCGAACTTAACCAGATCGTGGGGTTCCACCTTGCGCAGCAGAGCCTTCTCCGCTTCGCTGGAATTATCCTTCAGGCTGCTGCCAAAGCCCAGTGCGGACTTATCGGTGCGGCGCAGGATATACTTATCCAAGCCATCAAATGCACCGCCGCAGATGAACAGGATGTTGGTGGTGTCGATCTGGATGAACTCCTGCTGCGGGTGCTTGCGGCCGCCTGCGGAGGAACATTGCTCACAGTGCCCTCCAAAATCTTCAGCAGAGCCTGCTGCACGCCTCACCGCCCACATCGCGGGTGATGGAGGGGTTCTCACTCTTGCGGGTGATCTTGTCGATCTCGTCGATATAGATAATACCGATCTGTGCCTTCTGCACATCAAAATCCGCTGCTTGGATCAACTTGAGCAGAATGTTCTCCACATCCTCGCCCACATAACCGGCTTCGGTCAGGGTGGTGGCATCGGCAATGGCGAAGGGAACGCCCAGCATTTTTGCCAGAGTCTGTGCCAGCAGGGTCTTGCCCACGCCGGAAGGACCCAGCAGCAGCACGTTGGACTTCTGCAGCTCCACATCGCTGCCCTTGCCGCTGAGGATGCGCTTGTAGTGGTTGTAGACCGAGACGGCCAGCACACGCTTTGCCTCGTCCTGACCGATCACATACTGATCCAGACCTTCCTTGATCTCGGCCGGGGTCAGGATGTTGATATCCAGATTGTCCGCAGGTGGATGTGTGCACGGTTTGCACCGCGGGCCGGTCGGGCGCTTTTGGGCTGATCCGGCTTGTCGGAAAGCAGGTCGTGGCACAGGCCGATGCATTCGCTGCAGATATTGACACCGGGGCCGATGATCATACGCTCCACTTCGTCCTGATGCTTTCCGCAGAAGCTGCAGACCAGATCCTTTTCGTTTTTGTCTCTGCCGGAATTGTTATTTGCCATAGCTGTTTTTCCTTATCCTGGGTAAATTAAATGTCGCGGCTCAGCGGTGGGCAATGACCTCATCGATCAGGCCGTATTCCTTTGCCTGCAGTGCGGACATATAGTTGTCGCGCTCGGTATCCAGCTGGATCTTTTCCAGCGGCTGGCCGGTGTACTCGCTGAGCATGCGGTTCATCTTATCGCGGATATACACCATGTGCTCGGCATGGATCTTGATATCGGTGGTCTGGCCGGAAAGGCCGCCGCCCTGCCCGCCGATCAGCGGCTGATGGATCAGAATTTCCGAGTTGGGCAGTGCAAAACGCTTCCCCTTGGTGCCGCTTGCCAGCAGGAAGGCACCCATGGAAGCTGCCATGCCCATGCAGATGGTGGAAACATCGCACTTGATATACTGCATGGTATCGTGGATGGCCATGCCGGCGCTGATGGAGCCGCCGGGGCTGTTGATATACAGGCTGATGTCCTTATCCGGGTCCTGCCCTTCCAGATACAGCAGCTGTGCCACAACAAGGCTGGCGGAGGTATCGTTGACATCCTCGCTCAGAACGATGATGCGATCGTTCAAAAGACGGGAGAAAATATCATAGGAACGCTCGCCATGGGACGACTGTTCCACAACGTAAGGAACAAAACTCATAAAGTTCGCCTCCTGAAATGGAATATAGTATTTGCAAAATTGACCGATACGGTTTCCCTGCCGGTTCTGCCGTATCGGTCAATTTTTACAACCTTTGATTGAAACCGTGCAGCATACTGCCCGCTTCAAAGGAACACAGGAGCTGATTACTCAGCGTCTGCAGCCTTCTCTTCCTCAGCAGCCTTCTCCACGATGTTTGCGTGGCTCTTGATGAAGTCGATGGCCTTGTTGATGGCCAGATCCTTCTTCAGGTCGTCAACATTGACCAGCTCACGAACCTTGTCCTCTTCCATCTTATACTGGTCAGCGATGCGCTTGATCTCAGCGGAAACTTCCTCCTCGGAAGCCTCGATGTTCTCAGCAGCAGCAACAGCCTCCAGAGCCAGACGGATCTTGACCTGCTTCTCAGCCTGCGGCATGAAGGAAGCGCGGAACTGCTCCATAGTCTGGCCCATATACTTCAGGTAGTCCTCGAGGCGCAGGCCCTGCTGCTCCACGCGGAATGCGAAGTCGTTGACCATCTCGTCCATGCGGGCATCATACATTGCCTGGGGGATCTCACCCTCCATGCTCTCGATGACCTGATCCACCAGAGCGTTCTCAACAGCCAGATCGTCCTGCTTGTCCAGCTGCTCCTGATTGTTCTTGCGGATGGAAGCCTTGAACTCGTCCAGAGTGTCGTACTCAGAGCAATCCTTAGCCAGCTCGTCATCCAGAGCAGGCAGCTCCTTGTACTTCACTTCGTGCAGCTTGATCTTGAACACAGCAGCCTTGCCAGCCAGTTCGGCAGCCTGATACTCGGTGGGGAAGGTAACGTTCACGTCGAACTCTTCGCCAGCGGAGTGGCCAACGATCTGATCCTCAAAGCCGGGGATGAAGCTGCCGCTGCCCAGAGTCAGGCTGTAGTGCTCAGCCTTGCCGCCCTCGAAAGCCACGCCATCGACGAAGCCCTCGAAGTCGATATCAGCGATGTCGCCGTTCTCAGCAGCGCCCTCACGGGTCAGCTCACGGGCATTGCGCTCCTGCACACGCTTCAGCTCAGCTTCAACAGCCTCGTCAGAAACAGTATGGACAGTCTTTTCAACCGTCAGACCATTGTAGCTGCCAATCTTGACTTCAGGCTTGACAGCGACCTTGACGGTCAGGGTGACACCGTTGGTCTCATCAGCAGAGTCAACAGTGACCTCCGGACGGCCGACCGCTCAACGCCAGCTTCCTTGACAGCAGCCTCGAAAGCCTCGGGGAACAGCTCATTGATGGCATCATAGGTAAAGACATCAGCGCCGTACATCTTCTCGATCAGAGCGCGGGGAGCCTTGCCCTTACGGAAGCCGGGAACAGCGTACTTCTTGCCTTCCTTCTTGAAAACATCGGCAACAGCCTTCTTGAAAGCCTCTGCGTCGATGGAGAACTGCAGTTCTGCCATGCTCTTCTCGAGCTTTTCACACTTGATGAAATTCATTTGTTTTTCCTCCACTCAAAAATTCTATTGCGCAGGGCAGGAAGTTTTTGCCCTTTGCAACCGCGCACTGCGTCCTGGATGAACTTGCTTTTGCAATATGCGGGGACGCGCGCGCTCAATTGGGTGCAACAATCGCGTCAAAAACTATTATAGCACGCTCCTGACACAATTGCCAGCCCAAATTGTTAATTTTTATTGGTTTTAACGGTTCAATTTGATGCGGTACGGGCAAAAACGCAGCCCATCGGCACTGACCAGCTTGTAGTGGATGCCATCCACATCGCCCTGCACCGCATAGCGGATGGCATTGCCGTGCAGATGGCCATAGTAGCAGGTCCTGATGCTGTATTCCTTTAAGGTGGCCACGATTTCCGGCGCACTGGTGCCGGTATACACCGGCGGATAGTGCAGGAACACCAGCTTTTCCAGCCCGGGTTCGGCGGCATCCAGACTCATGCGCAGCCGTCCGATCTCGCGGTTCATCACCTTTTCGTCGTGGGCCTCGCCTGCATCAAACAGCCAGCCGCGGGTACCGCACAGTGCATACCCCTCTACACTGTAGGAGTTGTTATGCAGAATGTGCAGGGTATCAAAGCCTTCTGCTTTGAGGTAGGCATTCATCTTGTTCACGGTAGACCACCAGTAATCGTGGTTGCCCTTCATGATGATCTTCTGCCCGGGCAGGCTCTGCAGAAATTCAAAATCCTTACGGGTATCGGTCAGGCGCATGGCCCAGCTGATATCGCCCGCCAATACAATGGTATCCTCTGGTTTGATGAGCTTGCGCCAGTTTTTCTCAAGGCGCTCCACATAATCATTCCAGCCGGGAAAAATATCCATCGGCTTGGAAGCGCCCAGAGAAAGGTGGGTATCGCCAAGCACAAAAAAGTGCCATGTTTTTTCTCCTGTTCTAAATGCAGCAGGATGTGTTATTCCTGATAGCCCAGCGCCACCTCGGCGATCTGCGCAGGATCGATCACGGTGTTAAAGCGCTCCGGCTTCTGGCGCAGCGCGGCAAGGCTTGCCGGTGCGGTATGCGCGGTAGCTGCTTCCAGCTGCTGCATTGCTTCAAAATCATTTTCCGGGGCGGTGCGGCCCAGTGCTTCCAGCACACTGCGCGGGAACTTGAAGGGAGACGCGGTGGACAGCACCACCATGGGCACGCCCTCGCGCTTTTTCTGCGCTGCCACATGGAACGCAACGGCGGTGTGGGTATCACACAGGTAATTGTCCTTCTCATAGCGGACACGGATCTCCCCTGCCACTTCTTCCTCACTGCTCCAGCCGCAGGAGAAGTTCTCCTGAATGGCAGCCAGCGTCTCCGGACGCACAGTATAGCTGCCGGTCTCGGCAAGGCTCTTCATCAGGCCCGCCACCTCGGCATCGCTGCCGGTGACATGGTACAGAAGGCGCTCGAGGTTCGAGGACACCAGAATGTCCATGCTGGGCGAGGTGGTCTTGAAGAACTCCCGCTTTGCGGCGTAGGTGCCGGTGGTGAGGAAATCGGTCAGCACGTTTGTTCTCATTGGAAGCGCAGACCAGCTTGCCCACGGGCAGGCCCATGCGCTTTGCATAGTAGCCTGCCAGAATGTCGCCGAAGTTGCCGGTGGGTACGCAGAAGTCCACTTCATCGCCGAAGGTGATCCTGCCCGCCTTGAGCAGCTGGGCATAGGCGGCAAAGTAATAGACGATCTGCGGCACCAGACGGCCCCAGTTGATGGAGTTGGCGCTGGACAGGCGGATGTTCCGCTTGGCAAGCTCTGCTGCAATGGCAGTGTCACCAAAGACCTTCTTCACGCCGGTCTGTGCATCATCAAAGTTGCCGCGCACAGCGTACACTGCCACGTTGGCACCCTCTGCGTTGCCATCTGCAGGCGCTGGATCTCGCTGGTGCCGCCCGTGGGATAGAACACTGCGATCTCCACGCCCGGATATCATGGTAGCCGTCCAGAGCTGCCTTGCCGGTATCGCCGCTGGTCGCCACAAGGATCAGGGTCTTTTTCCGTGCGGCCCAGATTCTTTTTGGCTTCCACCAGAAGCTTCGGCATCAGCTGCAGAGCATAATCCTTGAATGCACAGGTAGGGCCATGCCACAGCTCTAAGGCATAGGTGTCCCCTTCCACCGGGGCAAGATAGCCTGCCTTGCCGCCAAAGGCCTCTCCGTAGGTCTTGTGGGCAGCTTCGGTCAGAAAATCCTGCGAGTAGTCGGTCAGATATTCTTTGATGACGCAGCTGCCATGGCCGGGTAGTCCAGCTCGCACAGTGCCTTCACATCCACCTGCGGAAAGCTTCCGGTACAAACAGACCGCCCTCGTTGGACAGGCCCTGTGCGATTGCTTCCGAGGAAGTCACTTTGCGGTTTTGGTCTCTGGTACTAAAAAACTGCATTGTTGTCGCTCCTTTTTCGCCGTAGAACGTGCAAAGCACGCTCTTCTGCTGTGGCAGAGAAGCCCTCTGCCTGTACATTTTCCCACCGGGGCCGTTGCTTTACGTGAGAAAAGCGCCCCTTATAATATGTACCATCCAGCGCCCGCTGTCAAGAGGGAACACTTCTGCCACGTCAAATCGTACCGGTGCATCGCTCAGGCCGTTCTGCTGCAGATAATACTGTGCTGCACGGATCAGGCGGCGCTGTTTGGGCCGGTCCACCGCTTCTGCCGGGCTGGCCAGAGAGCCTTCCGCACGGGTCTTGACCTCACAGATGACAATGGTCCCATCCGGCTCCTGCACCACAACATCCAGCTCACCCATCCGGGTGTGGAAGTTGTGTGCCAGCAGCCTGCAGCCCTGCTTCTGATACCAGCGGGCCGCAGCAGCTTCTCCCCTGCGCCCTGTCTCGGCGCGGTTCACTTTCCGTTCTCCGACCAGTAGCCCTGCTTTTTGAGGAAGCTGCGGCGGTAGAACGGCTGGATGCCGTACTGGGCGATCAGCTCATAGTGGAGCTTGGTCGGGTAGCCCTTGTGCTTTGCCAGCTGATACTGCGGATACTGTCTGTCCAGTTCCAGCATATAGCGGTCACGGCTGACCTTGGCAAGGACGGATGCTGCGCCGATGCTGGCACTGGTGGCATCGCCCTTGACCACCGGCTGTGCCGGGACCAGCAGCCCTGCCGGGGTGCGGTTTCCATCCACGAGAACAAGGTTCGGCACGATGTCCAGCTCTTCCACGGCCTGCTTCATGCCGCCCATGGTGGCGTTGAGGATGTTGTCCCGGTCGATGATCTCCGGCCCCACAAAAAACAATTTTGTAGGCCAACGCCTTTTCAATGATCTCATCAAACAGAGCTTCCCGCTTTTTCTCGGTAAGCTTTTTGGAGTCGTTGATGCCAAAGACCGGATTCTCCGGGTCCAGAATACAGGCCGCTACGCACACCGGGCCGCACAGAGGGCCGCGTCCGGCTTCGTCCACGCCTGCAAAGCAGCCATACTGACTGCGTACAGCGGCATCGTACTCATACAGCGGAGCCGAGATCTCCTCGTCGGAACGGCGCTTCATTCGTCATCCTCCTCGGCAAAATCAGCCAGATCATCCCGCTGCGGCGGACGCTCCAGCGAGATGCGGCCCCACTTGCAGGCGCGGAACTCGTCCACCAGCATAATGGCGCAGCGCTCGGTGTTCACCTCGCCGCCGCGCACCAGCAGACCGCGCTTGCGACCGATGGCTTCCATCAGCTCGTAGGGCGGCAGGGCCAGCGTTTCGGCATCCAGCTTGTAGCGCTGGGCCACAAGGTCGGGGTAGTTGCGGCGCACCTCGTCCAGCAGGTTCATGGCCAGCTCTTCCACATCCAGAATATCATCCTTGATGGAGCCGATAAAGGCCAGATTGGACGCAATGGTCTTGGAGTCAAACTTCTTCACAGTACGCCTGGCATATCCAGCAGATCAAATTTTGTCGGTGCTGACCCACTGCTTGCCCTTGGTCACGCCCGGGCGGTCTGCCGCTTTGGCGCGGGCAGGAGCCTGCAAAGGTGTTGATAAAGGTGGACTTGCCTAC
>ENA-OQAR01000142-OQAR01000142.1-human-gut-metagenome-genome-assembly--contig:-NODE-142-length-18616-cov-2.400130_pt1 | contig 18616 bp, 30 predicted proteins | sample MGYA00242738_ERZ504533 | MGnify/ENA primary metagenome ERZ504533 (study PRJEB26092, sample SAMD00036276) | human gut metagenome | host: Homo sapiens | study: EMG produced TPA metagenomics assembly of... | reverse complement strand
ACAGGCACGGTAGAACTCAGGCTGCCCACGGCAGAGAAGCCGTAGAACGCACTGTACAGCAGGGTGCCGCCCACCAGCGGAACGGCTACGCCCACGCAGGCGACCAGGGTGGCGATGGGGCCGGCTTTGATCAGTTCCTTCAGATTGGTGCCAAGGCCCGTGGTGAACATCAGCATGACCACGCCGATCTCCGCAAAGGTGGAGATGGCATCACTGGTCTGCACCAGATTCAGCACACAGGGCCGATGATCAAACCGGCAAGGATCTCACCCACCACCTGCGGGGCCTTGCACTTGCGGGCCACCAGGCCAAAGAACTTTGCGCTGAGGATGATGATTGCCAGGTTACGGAAAACCGAATACACAAAGAATCCTTCCTTTACTATAAAATTCCCAGAACCATATATACATTCCTTCCGAAGATGGATAACAGAGAGCAGAGAGACGGCCGTTCCCCGGCTGCCCTGCCGTTCATCCTCTGAAAGCCACTATATTATATTCCTCTTTCACAAAAAAATCAAAATATTTTTTATTATATCTTTTTCGGAAAAAGCTTGACAGAATCCACACAGCTTGCTATAATAAATTGCTGTCTGAACAGACACGCCGCACACAAGGCGCGATGCCGCGTTTGTGTGTACCCTTGGTCCTGTGATTGCAGGACCCTTAAGTCCAAAAGGAGGTGCTACAAAATGGCAAAGTACGAAACCATGCTGATTACCAGCGCCGCTCTCGACGAGGAGGCTACCGCCGCTCTGGTTGGTAAGTTCAAGTCCCTGATCGAGGCTAACGGTACGATCGATTCCATCGACGAGTGGGGCAAGCGCCGTCTGGCCTACCCCATCAACGACGAGGAGGAAGGCGTTTACACCGTGATCGACTTCACCAGCGAGCCCAGCTTCCCTGCTGAGCTGGACCGTGTGTACAAGATCACTGAAGGTGTTATGCGCAGCCTGATCATTGCTCACGAGGAGTAATTCTTCTGTGACAGAAAGGGAGACCGTAAAATGTTGAATGTTGTTGCCATCATGGGCCGTCTTGTGGCGGATCCCGAACTGCGCACCACCCAGCAGGGTACCAATGTGTGCAGCTTCCGCATTGCCTGTGACCGCAATTTTGCGCGTCAGGGCGAGCAGCGTCAGGCCGATTTCATCGATATCGTTGCATGGCGTCAGCAGGCCGAGTTTGTTTGCAAGTATTTCCAAAAGGGCAGTCTGATCGCCATTGAAGGCAGTCTTCAGACCCGCCAGTATCAGGATAAGAACGGCAACAACCGCACCGCTGTGGAAGTGGTAGCCAACAATATCAACTTTGCAGGCTCCAAAAACAGCAATGCAGGCGGCGGAGCAAATTATCAGAATCATTCTGCTCCCGCCTACCAGAACGCAGCGCCTGCCCGCCCGGCCGCTGTGGAGGCAGCTCCCAGCTACTCTGCCGGCAATGCAGACGACTTCGCCGTCATCGACGACAGCGACGACCTGCCGTTCTGACACGAAACGGTCAATCCGTTAAAAATCCAATAGGAGGTAATAAGCAATGGCTTTTGAAAGAACCGAAGGCTCTCGCCCCGCACGCCCCATGCGTCGCGGCCGCAAGAAGGTTTGCAGCTTCTGTGTCGATCGTATCGACACCATCGATTACAAGGACGTGCCCCGTCTGCGTAAGTACGTCTCTGAGCGTGCAAAGATCATTCCCCGCCGTGTGACCGGCACCTGCGCTTATCATCAGCGCGCACTGACCATCGCCATCAAGCGTGCTCGTCACGTTGCTCTGATGCCCTACGTCAGTGACTAATTCTTTAAAGAATCAACTCAATCAAAATAATCAGCAATCAGCAAAGCGCTCTCACCGATGACAAGGTGGGAGCGCTTTTTTGTCTTTTCCCTCCGGCCCGGATGTGCTATACTGAGCTCAGGAGACGTTTTATTCTTTTTTGAGGAGGTTTTTGTCATGAAAAAACGGTATCTTAGACTTGCGGCGCTGACGGCCGGTGTGCTACTGGCCGCACAGACCGGTCTTTCCGCTGCTGCGCTTTCTACCTTTGATGCAGCATACTACGCTGCACAGTATCCGGATGTTGCGGCCGTATGCGGCAATGACGAGGGTGCACTGCTGCGTCATTATCTGGATCACGGCATTGACGAAGGCCGCAAGCCTTCTGCGGACGGCATTGCCGGTGATGACGAGCTTTCTTTGACCGAAGCGCAGTTTTCTTCCGTCTGGTCGCCGGTGGCCATCAACAAGCTGGCCCACTACAAGTCTCTCAAGCGCAAGTGCACCGATGAGGAGTTTGCGCAGGCATATCAGGAAGCGCTGAAGGTGGTCACACCGCTGGCGCTCATGAGCCGGGAAGACCAGCTTTACGGCATTGCCTCTGCCCTGCGTGCGGTGGTGGATGATGGCTCCATGGCTTACTCTATGGAAGCCAACCATTACAACGACCCCTACGGTTATTTTGTACTGCGCACAGCATCCTGTGCCGGGTGTGCCCGGGCCACCGCTCTGTGTCTGGACATTCTGGGCATCCCATATGAGCATGTGAACGAGAACCAGTACAGCCACCAGTGGTGCCGCGTGCCCATGGAGGACGGCGGCTACTGGATCTGCGATGCGTTTGGCCTGTACTGCGGCCCGGAACCCGAACCCTATCAGCACCCGTATTTTTGAAAAAGCGGATAAACCATTTCAAACCATGCAATGCCCGGCAGGCTGTGTTATCTGCCGGGCATTGCTTTTTTCTTTCTCCTTTTATAAAACCACTGCTCTATGTTGAAAAGTTACAAATCGGTACGGTTTTACCGGTTGTTTCTGATTTGTACCGGGAATTTGCGGAACTGTCGGCACATTTTGATTTGTACGCAATTCAATCTGCACAAAAGCAGCTCAGAATGCTATGCAATTTTCACGAAAACACTTTTGGGTTATTGATTTTTTATACAAATTATGCCATACTATAGTCACTGAAAACGTTCCCGACAACGTTCCCGAATCTATTACCGAAAGTGAGGTACTCCGACAAAATGCCGAATCTGACCATTAAGGACATTGCCCGGATCAGCGGCTGCTCGGTAAGCACCATTTCTCGTGTCATCACGACCGGCCCGATGTCCGGCCCGAGACCAAGGAGCATGTACTCAAGGTAATGCGGGAGGCCGGGTTCGTGCCCAACACCAATGCACGGCAGCTGAAGATCCAGCAGTCCCGCAGTCTGGTGTTCGTGGTCAAAGGCACCCGCAATCTCTTCTTCTCGGACTTCTTAGTCCAGCTGCAGCGGGCCGCCACCCTGTATGGCTACAATGGCATCGTTTCCTATTTGGATGAAAACGCCAACGAGATCGATGCGCCGAAAAGATCCTGCGGGAGATCAAGCCCAAAGGTATGATCTTTCTGGGCGGTAGCGTAGCCAACTTCAAAAAAGGCTTTGCCAACATCACAGTCCCCTCGGTGCTGACCACACTGGTCTCCGACGAGCTGGACTTTCCCAATCTTTCCATGGTGGGCGTGGATGACCGCGCTGCAGCCTACACTGCTGTGGACTACCTCATCCAGCAAGGGCATCGTAAGATCGCAGTGCTGGGTGGTCCGGTCACCAGTTATCCCAGCGTGATGCGCCGCGAGGGTGCACAGCAGGCGATGCAGGATGCGGGCATCCTGTTCAGCGACAAGCTGTACGGCCTGTCCAACTACGATTTTGAGTCTGCCTATCACGCCGTGAACAGCCTGCTGGCCCGCCGGGCCGACTTCACCGCCCTGTTCGCCATGAGCGATGTGATTGCCTTAGGTGCCATCCGCGCGCTGGCGAGCGCGGGCTGCAGGTGCCGGAGGATGTTTCGGTGATCGGCTTTGACGGCATCACGATGTCCCGTTACTGTGTGCCTGTTCTGACTACCGTTGTGCAGCCCAGTGAACAGATCTCGCTGCAGAGCATTGAGTTGCTGGTGCGGCAGATCGAGCACGGTGCACCGGCCCAGACCATCACCTTGCAGCCGGAGTTGCAGCAGGGCGAAAGCGTAAGGGCGATTTAAATTTTGTTTTCCCTCCGTCAGGGGACGGAGATTTTGAAATAGTTTATTTTTAATAAGAAGGAGAACTTATTATGAAGAAAATGATCACTCGTCGTAACTTCCTGAAGGCCGCTGGCGTTTCCGCCGCTGCTCTGGGTCTGGCTGCCTGCGGCGGCTCCTCCAGCAGCACCGCTTCCTCTGCTGCCGGTTCTACCGCTGCTTCCAGCACCGCTGCAAAGGCAGACGGCAAGGTCTACTACCTGAACTTCAAGCCCGAGCAGGATCAGGATTGGCAGGATCTGGCCGCTGAGTACACCAAGGAGACCGGCGTGCCTGTGACCGTTGTCACCGCCGCTTCCGGCCAGTACGAGACCACCCTGATGAGCGAGATGGAGAAGAGCGAGGCTCCCACCCTGTTCCAGGTGAACGGCCCTGTGGGTCTGGCAAACTGGAAGGATTACTGCTACGATCTGTCCGGCAGCCAGCTGTACGGTGAGCTGACCAGCGATTCCTTCGCACTGAAGGATGGCGACGCTGTTACCAGCATCGCATATGTCATCGAGACCTACGGCATCATCTATAACAAGGAACTGCTGAGCGCCGCCGGCTACACGCAGGACGATATCAAGGGCTTTGCTGATCTGAAGAAGGTTGCTGACGATATTCAGGCACGCAAGGCTGAGCTGGGTGTGGACGGTGCTTTCACCTCCGCTGGCATGGACGGTTCTTCTGACTGGCGCTTCAAGACCCATCTGGCAAACCTGCCCATCTACTACGAGTACAAGGCAGACGGCATCGGCTCCACCGATGCCATCAAGGGCACCTATCTGGACAACTATAAGCAGATTTGGGATCTGTACATCACCGATTCCACCTGCGATCCTACCCTGCTGGCTTCCAAGACCGGCGACGACGCTGTGGCTGAGTTTGTGGGCAAGAAGGCTGTGTTCTACCAGAACGGCACTTGGGCTTACAATGACGTGAAGGATCTGGGCGACGACAACCTGGGTATGCTGCCCATCTACATCGGCGTGGATGGCGAGGAGAATCAGGGCCTGTGCACCGGTTCCGAGAACTTCTGGTGCGTGAACAACAACTCTTCTGATGCCGACATTCAGGCTACTCTGGACTTCCTGTACTGGTGTGTCACCTCTGAGGCCGGCACCAGCGCGATGGCTGACAAGATGGGCTTCGTCATCCCCTTCAAGAAGGCTAAGGACTCCACCAACCCCCTGATCGGCATTGCAAACCAGTATGTGGCCGACGGCAAGACCAGTGTTGACTGGTGCTTCTCCACCATGCCTTCCGAGGAGTGGAAGAACGGCCTGGGCAGCGCTCTGACCGCTTACGCAGCAGGCACCGGCGACTGGGACGGCGTTGTGACCGCCTTCGTCGATGGCTGGGCTAAGGAATACAAGCTGGCAAACGGCTAAGCTCCTGATCGGTCTATAAAAAAGAACTGAACAGGGAGGCGGGCGAAGAAGTTCGCCCCGCCTCCCCTTTTTTTGTTAACCACTCCGCATATAGGAGGTACATCATGCAAAAAGCCATCAGCAAATATTGGCCGGTGTTCGTGCTGCCCACGCTGCTCGCGTTCATCATCGGCTTTATCTGGCCCTTCATCTGGGGCATTTACCTTTTCGTTCCAGCGGTTCACTACTGTTAGCAAGACCACCTTTGTGGGCATCCAGAACTACATCAACGTATTTCAGGATTCCACCTTCCTGCACGCCTTCGGCTTTACCGCAGCGTTCACTGTAGTATCCACCGTGCTCATCACGTCTGCGCCTTTGCCATTGCGCTGGTGCTCACCCGCGGCATCCGCGGCACCAACATCTTCCGTACCGTCTACTTCATGCCCAACCTGATCGGCGGCATCCTGCTGGGCTACATCTGGCAGATCCTGCTCAACGGTGTGCTGGCCAACCTGCAGAAACCTCTGCTGGCGCTGGATGCCAAGGCCGGTTTTCGTCGGTCTGGTCATCCTGATGTGCTGGCAGCAGATCGGCTACATGATGATCATTTACGTTGCCGGCCTGCAGAGCGTGCCCGCGACCTGATCGAAGCCGCCAAGATCGACGGTGCCAACGACCGCGAGATCCTGTTCAAGATCAAAATTCCCATGGTCATGCCCAGCGTGACCATCTGCACCTTCCTGACCCTGACCAACAGCTTCAAGCTGTTCGACCAGAACGTTGCCCTGACCGCAGGCGAACCCGCCAACGCCAGTGAAATGCTGGCCCTGAACATCTACAACACCTTCTATGGCCGTTCCGGTGCCCAGTGGAAGGGCATTGGTCAGGCGAAGGCTGTGGTGTTCTTCCTGATCGTCGTGGTCATTTCTCTGATCCAGCTCCACTTTACCCCGTTCCAAGGAGGTGCAGCAGTAATGCCTAAACAGAAAAAAAAAAATGTGGGATAACATCCTCACCGTCATCATGACGCTGCTGAGTCTGCTGTGGATCTACCCCATCGTGCTGATCCTGCTGAACAGCTTGAAGATCGAGGGCAGCTTTACCACCTCCACCGTGTTCAAGCTGCCCACCGCCGAGACCTTTGCGGGCCTGAGCAACTACGTTTACGGTGTCACCAAGATGGGCTTCCTTTCCAGCCTTGGCTACAGCCTTGTCATCACCGTTACCAGTGTGGCGCTGATCCTGCTGTGCTGCTCCATGACCGGTTGGTACCTCACCCGCGTGAACAATAAGCTGAGCAAGTTCATGAACCTGCTGATCGTGTTCTCCATGGTCGTGCCCTTCCAGATGGTCATGTTCACCCTGTCCAAGACCGCTGACCAGCTCAATCTGAACACCCCGTGGAACATCTGCATCATCTATCTGGGCTTCGGTGCCGGTCTGGCCGTGTTCATGTTCACCGGCTTCATGAAGAGCGTGCCCATGGAAATTGAGGAAGCGGCCATGATCGACGGCTGCAACCCCATTCAGATCTTCTTCAAGGTCGTATTCCCCATCCTCAAGCCTACCATGATCTCCACCGCCATCCTCGAGACCATGTGGGTGTGGAATGACTACCTGCTGCCCACTCTGGTGCTGGACATCAAGAAATACCGCACCATTCCCATGGCCATCCAGTACTTCCGCGGCGGCTACGGCCGTGTGGAGCTGGCTCCCATGATGGCCTGCATCATCATTGCCATTATCCCCATCATCATCCTGTACATGACCTGCCAGAAGTACATCATTGAGGGCGTTGTGCAGGTGCTGTCAAGGGCTAAGGAGGTGCGCACACTATGCGTGCAAGCGGCATTTTGATGCCCGTTTTCAGTCTGCCGGGGCCTTTTGGCATCGGTACGCTGGGAAAAGAGGCCTTTGCATTCGTGGATTTTCTGGCCGATGCAAAGCAGACCTACTGGCAGATCCTGCCCATCGGCCCCACCGGCTACGGCGACAGCTTATCAGAGCTTTTCCGCCTTTGCCGGTAACCCCTACTTCATTGACTACCGCCTGCTGGCCGACGTCGGTCTGCTGACGGCCGATGAAGTGCCCGCCGCACGGCCTGTAGGCCCCATCGACTACGGCGCACTGTACAACGAACGGCCTGTGATCCTGAAAAAGGCAGCCGACCGCCTGCTGGCAGCCCCCTCCCCCTCCTATGAAGCCTTCTGCGAGGCGCAGAGCTTCTGGCTGGAGGATTACGCCCTGTTTATGGCTGTCAAGGCCGAACAGGGGCAGGCCGGCCTTGCCGACTGGCCGGATGACCTGCGCTGCCGCAAACCGGAAGCCATTGCTGCCGCAAAACAGCGTCTCGCCGGTGCGGTGGATTACTACAAGGCGGTGCAATTCTTCTTCTACACCCAGTGGAACGCCCTGAAGCTTACGCCAACGGCAAGGGCGTCCGTCTGGTGGGCGATATTCCCATCTATGTCAGCCCGGATTCCAGCGATCTGTGGACCCACCCGGAGCTGTTCCAGACCGACGGAGAAATGCATCTGACCCAGGTGGCCGGATGCCCGCCGGACGCTTGCAGCAGACGGCCAGCTGTGGGGCAACCCCCTGTATGACTGGCCCACGCACAAAGCCACCGGCTTTGCGTGGTGGAAGCAGCGCATGAAGCACGCCACCTCCATTTACGATGTGGTGCGCATCGACCACTTCCGCGGCTTCGAGAGCTATTACTCCATTCCCGCCGGGAACAAAACGGCGGCGGGCGGTCACTGGGAAAAAAGGCCCTGACCGCGATTTTATCAACGCCATGCACGAAAACCTTGGCGAGGGCGGCATCATTGCCGAGGATCTTGGCTACCTGACCCCGGAGGTCAAGGCCATGCTTTCCGCCAGCGGCTACCCGGGCATGAAGATCATGCAGTTTGCCTTTGACAGCCGGGAATCCGGCAATTATCTGCCCCACACCTACCACCGCAACAGCGTGGTGTACACCGGCACCCACGACAATGTGACCACCGAAGGCTGGCGTACCAACGCCAGTGCCGAGGATGTGGCCTATGCCTGCCGCTACCTGCGCTGCCAGCCGGAAGAGCTGACCGAGGCCATGATCTGTGCCTGCCTTGCCAGTGTATCGGATACCGCTGTGATCCCTCTGGCGGACTGGCTGCATCTGGGCAGTGAGGCCCGCATCAACACTCCCAGCACCCAAGGCTCCAACTGGCAGTGGCGGCTCACCTGTCCCTTGCCGGAAGCACTGGCCGGACACATTGCGCAGCTGACCGTGCTCTACGAACGGGCACAGTAATTCCCCGATCATTTTCTCCCCATAAAAGCGTCTGCACCCGGAATGTGCAGGCGCTTTTGCTTTTTCTACAGAACATTTTTTCAGGACCAGATTATGGACATATTGCACATTTTTGGGCTGACATCCGTGATTTTACCGTCTTTCCGTAACAGTTTATTCACAAATGTATCATGATTTTGCACATCTCTGCTCTTGTTATTTGGACACAGTTATGTTACAATTCAGATAGTATTATTGTCTGCCTTTGTGCAGATTCCACTACGGAAAGGAGTTCTTCCACCATGGATCATCCCAATCAGAATACCATGCTTTTACCGGCTTCCTATGCCGTTATCTCCGAAGAGGAAATGACCTATCTGGATGGCGGTCAGTCCATCTACCTTGGCTCAGCCTTTAATCACGATATTTATTTCAACACCGATCAGTTTGCTACATTCTGCCAGAATGCAGCGATCAACCTGTTCGTGCTGATGACCAACTATTCCTTCCGGTACATCGCAGGCCGTGTGCAGTCCGGTCTGTCGAATGGTCTGAGCCTGTCCGGCACCTTCTATCACACCTGGGATAAGATGAACACCTGGAGCCGTATCGCTTCTGTGGGCGTTGCCGGTCTGGCCGGTGTCTATGTCTATTCGCAGGTCATGAACGTCATTCGTACCGTTACAAGCATCTACGATCAGATCGTGAACCCCATGCCGAGCTTTGATGCCGCTCAGGCCGAGGAAACCGCTGCCGCCTGAGTTTGATTCCATTCCCGGAACGATCTTGTCAGAAAGGAGCTTTCTCCATGAAAAACCTTCAGATGCCGCATTCATACATTTCTGTTTCCGAAGAAGAGCTGCGCAGCATTTCCGGCGGCGGGCCGCTGGGCGATGCGTTGGATCTTTTCTTCAGCAATCTGCGTCTGGACGATCTTTTCTTTAGCGGCGGATTGATCTCACTTTCTTTCACCTTTGTGCCCATGCTGCTGTTCAATGTGGTAAAGACAGGCTTCAACTTCGTGGTGAGCGCCTACGATACCATCGCAGACCTGTTCCATTTTTCCCACGAGGAGCGGGACATGGTGCAGTATATCTCGGATCAGCAGCGCCGGGAAGAAGAGAAAGAGCAGGCTCAGTCCGCTCCCGGCCCGAAACCGGTTTTCTGAACTTTCCCAGCAGTATAAAGCATAGCAAAAAACGCATCTGCAAAATCTTGCAGATGCGTTTTTGTTTTCAGATCACTTTCACTGCCCCCTGCTCCCGCAGACGCAGAATGTAGCAGCTGCCCTTGCCCGAATATCCGCTCGATCTCGCTGTGATAGCGTTCCAGCAGGCTCTGGGGAACATACGCCTGAATGGTGCCTGCAAAGCCGCCGCCCTGCATCCGCCAGGCTCCCGTGCTGCCCTGCAGGATACTCTGGCTCAGCGCCAGTGCCACCGAAAGCCCCTGATGCCGCACATCGGTGCTGCAGTAGACATTCTGGCATAGCGCAAAGGATGCGCGTCCGCTTTCCAGCACCAGCGCTGCAAAGGCAGCAAACTGCCCGGCCTGCAGCGCGTCCCTCTGGGCAAGGGTGCGAGCGTTCTCTTCAAAATAGTGGATGGCGCGCAGCACCGCGCGGTCGCCGCAGGCTTTGCGCAGCGCAGGCAGTGCTGCCCAGAATGCGCTCTCCGTCACCTGTCCCAGCACCTTTTTGCCAAGAAACGCTGCGATCTGCTCCATCTCCTGCCGGATGGCTGCAAACTCACCGGTCAATTCGCTGTGGCTGCCGCGCGTATCGGTAACGCACAGGCTCATGCCCCGGCGGCAGCAGGCCGTCGGCGTGGATCTTTTCCAGAACCGGCTGCTGGGGGTCTGCAAAATCCGCAAAGATAATGCCGCCCACTGCGCTGGTCAGCTGATCCAGCAGGCCGCTGGGCTTGCCAAAATAGGCATTCTCCGCATACTGACAGATCTTTGCCAGCTCCGCCGGGGCCAGACCGCAGCCATATTCTCCGTTCCAGATGGCAGCCATGCCCATTTCAAAGGCAGCAGAACTGGAAAGGCCGCTGCCGCGCAGCACATCACTGGCCGTGTATGCATCAAAGCCGCCCACCGCTTTGCCTGCCGCGCGGAAGCCCTCGGCAATGCCGCGGATCAGGCTGGCCGAGTGGGTGCTCTCCCCTTCCTGCGGCCCCTCCACGGTCAGGTCGATCACATCCAGCTTGTTGAACCCGCGGGATTGACCCGCACGTAGCCGTCTGTATTGTGCGCAGCCACGGCCACAAGATCCAGCGTGACAGCCGCCGCAAGGCCATAACCGTGCTGGTGGTCGGTGTGGTTGCCGCCCAGCTCTGCGCGGCCCGGTGCCGAATAAACCTGCACCTGCCTGCCCGGCCCAAAGTACAGCTCAAACTGTTCCAGCGCAGCACAGTAGCGTGCCCGCTGCCGACAGATCTCCTGCGCCGCATCGCCATACAGTGCCCGGAGCTTATCGTCCCATTTGCGCCGCGATCTCATTTCGGAGCTGCGCACTGTTTGCCATAACGATTCCTCCCTCAATATGCTGCTTTGGGATAGATGGGTATGTTACGTCTATTGTAATGCATCCAACCGCTTTTTTTCAATTTTCCAAGCTGAAAAAACGCGAATTTTGGCACCCAGTTCAAAGAATAAGATGTACTTTTGTTGAATTTGCGGGCAGATGTGTGGTATACTATACCAAAGATCGGGCACAAAGCTGCCCGCAACGTGACAGAGCGGAGGAAACGCGGCTATGGCAGATGTATATAAGCAATCCTTCAAACAAAATTATACCAATAATATTGAGCTTTCCATCTTCAATTGCGGCATCGAACGCTGTGCTCCGGGCCAAACATGGGGGCCGGGTATCCGCGACCATTACCTGATCCATCTGGTACTTTCCGGCAAGGGCGTATTCGAGGTGGGCGGACGCACCTGGGAAGTGAGCCAGGGCCAGCTGTTTTTTGCCCGGCCAAGCCAGCTGATCCGGTATACTGCCGATGAGCAGCAGCCTTGGGAGTACAGCTGGGTAGGCTTCAACGGTGCGTGTGCCCACAAACTGGCCGCGCAGCTCCCCTTCACCGACGACTCGCCGGTGCATCACACCCACGACCCCGATGGGATGCGTGCCGCTCTGGCCAACATTTATTCATCCCGCGGGCTGCAGCCGCAGGATGAAGCCGCCATGGTGGGCTACCTTTATCTCTTCATCGCTTCTCTGATGAAGGAGACCAGCGCTGGCAAACCGCACACGGCTTCCTCTTCCAGCCAGTATGTGCTCAACGCCATCAAGTACATCCAGTTCAATTATTCACACGATATTTCCATTGATGATGTGGCAAAAAGCGTAGGTGTCTCCCGCAGTCACCTGTACCGCGTGTTCATGCTGAACGTAGGCAAAAGCCCCATCGATTATCTTACCGAATACCGCATCAACGAAGCCTGCAAGCTGCTGCGCGCAGGCAACCTTTCCATTGCCGAGGTCGCGGTGTCGGTAGGCTTCTTTGACCAGTTCTATTTCTCGCGGGTATTCAAGCGCGCCAAGGGCGTGCCGCCCAGCAAGTATTTTGCGGCGCAGGCTGATGCTCCCGCCGACGGCCCCGACCACCAGTAAAGGAGACCCTTCATGCCCTTACAGAAAAATCAAGTTCTCACCCTGCGCGTAGAGCGTCTTTCCAGCGATGGCAGCGGCGTAGCACACAGTCCCGACGGTGAGACCGTGTTTATTCCCGGTGCCGCCCCCGGCGACGAAGCCCGGGTGCGCATCGTTAAGGACTGCAAGCGCTACGCCTTCGGTATTCTGGACGAGGTGCTCACTCCTTCGCCGGACCGTATCCCGGTGGATTGTGCCGTGGCAGGCCCCTGCGGCGGCTGCAGCCTGCGGCATCTGGACTATGCTGCCGAGCTGCGCGCCAAGCAGGAGAATGTTGCAGATGCCTTTGCCCGCATCGGAGGATTGGATGTGCCTGTGCTGCCCATTGTGGGTTCGCCGGAAGTGAACCGCTACCGCAATAAGGTGCAGTTCCCGGTGGGCGTGGACAAAAGCGGTAAGCCCTGTATCGGCTTCTACGCCGGGCGCACCCATCGTATCGTCCCCTGCCCGGACTGCCGCCTGCAGCCCGGTGTGCTGAATGAGATCGGCAACGCATTGTGCGCTTTTTTTTGCAGAAAAGGGCATCCAGCCGTACAGCGAGGAGACCGGCAGGGGCCTTGTGCGTCATATCTTTCTGCGGCGCGGCGCTCACAGTGGCCAGATCATGGTCTGCCTTGTCTGCACCCGTGCCAAGCTGCCCTCCGCTGAAGAGCTTTGCACCCGGCTGAAAGCTCAATTTGCAGAGATCACCACGATCCTGCTGAATGTAAATGCTAAAAACACCAACGTGATTCTTGGCACCGAGACCCACACTCTGTACGGCCCGGGGTATATTGAAGACACCCTGTGCGGTGTTCCGGTGCAGCTTGCCGCTTTCCTTCTATCAGGTCAATACCCTTGCTGCCGAGCAGCTTTACGGCATTGCCGCCCAGTATGCTCAGCTTACCCCGGACGACCTGCTGCTGGACCTCTACTGCGGCATGGGCACCATTGGTCTTTCCATGGCAGCGCACTGCCGTGAGCTGATCGGTGTGGAGATCGTACCGGAAGCCATTGAAAGTGCCAAGGCTAACGCTGCCCGCATGGGTGCAGATGTGGCCGCAAAGAGCCGATTTTTCTGCGCAGATGCCGGTCAGGCCGCCACCCGCCTTGCCGCTGAGGGCCTTCACCCGGACATCGTAATGCTGGACCCACCCCGCAAGGCTGCGACGAAGCCACCCTTTCCGCTGTCGTGCGCATGTCTCCCCGCCGGGTGGTCTACGTCAGTTGCAACCCCGCCACCGCCGCAAGAGATGCTGCATGGCTGGAACAAAATGGATATCACGCAGAGAAGGTGCAGCCGGTGGATCTGTTTCCAAGAACACGGCATTGCGAATGTGTGCTGAGCCTTTCCAAGGTGTGAGGTTTGAAAAATGGCTATTCCAAAATATAATGAACTTTACTCGCTGTTCCTCTTTGCGATTCAGGACGGTGCCCCGCATTCTTCAAAAGATGTAAAGAAAATCATCTCTCAAAAACTCCAGTTAACCGCCTTGCTCTTGAATTGGTAAACATACATAAAAAAGCGCCCGTCCCGGTTTTTTCCGGGACAGGCGCTTTGCATTTTAACCTTGTAATTTTATCAGGACAGAATCATGCGGTCATTTGCAAACTCGCCGCCTGGCGATCTGGAACTTTGCCAGCAGGTCGGAGACGTGCAGGTTCTTCTTTTCCTCACCGAAACATCATAGATGATATGGCCTCGTACATCATGATCAGGCGGTTGCATACTTAATGGCATCCTTCATGTTGTGGGTGATCATCATGGTGGTAAGATGGTTTTCCTCCACGATTTTTGGCCGAGAGGGTCAGCACCTTGAGCGCGGTCTTGGGGTCCAGCGCAGCGGTGTGCTCGTCCAGCAGCAGGAGCTTGGGCTTGTTCATGGTAGCCATCAGCAGGGTCAGTGCCTGACGCTGACCGCCGGAAAGCAGGCCCACACGGGCCGTCAGGCGGTCTTCCAGACCCAGATCCAGTGTCTTGAGCAGTTCACGGTACTGCTCGCGCTCTGCCTTGGTAATGCCAATGCGCAGGGTGCGGGGCTTGCCGCGGCGTGCAGCCAGGGCAAGGTTCTCTTCAATCTGCATGGTGGCAGCAGTGCCGGTCATGGGGTCCTGAAACACGCGGCCGATGTAAGCGGCACGCTGATGCTCGCTCAGGCGGGTCACATCCACACCGTCAATAATGATCTTGCCTTCGTCCACCGGCCACACACCGGCAACTGCGTTCAGCATGGTGGATTTGCCTGCACCGTTGCCGCCGATCACGGTAACGAAATCGCCCTCGTTCAGCTTCAGGTTCAGGCCGTTCAGGGCAGTTTTCTGGTTGACCGTGCCAGCGTTAAAGGTCTTGGAAACATTCTGGATCTCAAGCATTTTTTGCATCCTCCTTTGCCTTCTTCACCGGCTTCGAGAAGTACTTGCCCTTCCAGTACGGCACGGCAAGGAAAACAGCCACCACAGAAGCGCTCAGCAGCTTGAGCAGGTTGGCATCGAAACCCAGAGTCAGCACCAGCTGAATGACAATGTAGTAGATGATGGCACCCAGAGAGACAGAAACCATCTTGAGTGCAAAGTTGTGGAAGATGCGGCTGAACAGAGCCTCGCCAATGATGACAGCAGCCAGACCAATGACGATCGCGCCACGGCCCATGCCGACATCTGCAAAGCCCTGATACTGGCTCAGCAGAGCGCCAGACAGCGCCACCAGACCGTTGGACACAGCCAGGCCCAGCACGATATTGAAGTTGGTGTTGATGCCCTGCGCACGGGGACATGGCGGGGGTTAGAGCCGGTGGCACGGATGGCACAGCCCAGCTCGGTGCCGAAGAACCAGTACAGAATGCCGATCAGCACCGCTGTGACAATGATGATCATAACGATAGGGTTGTGAAGAGCGAACTCCTTGACCCAGCGCAGGGAGATCAGCAGATTGTACTTGTCCACGTTGATGGCCTGATTGGCCTTGCCCATGATTTTGAGGTTAATGGAATACAGCGAAAGCTGGGTCAGGATGCCGGCAAGGATGGCCGGAATGCCCATAAATGTGTGCAGGACACCGGTGACGAAGCCGGACAGCAGGCCTGCCAGCAGCGCCATGAGCAGGGAGACCCAGACGTTCTGGCCGGACAGCAGGCACATGACGCACACTGCACCGCCGGTGCCAAAGGAGCCGTCCACGGTCAGATCGGCCACATCCAGAATACGGTAGGTCAGGTACACGCCAATGGCCATGATACCCCAGATAAGGCCCTGTGCACAGGCACCCGGCAAAGCGCCCGGCAGGTTTGCCAGTCTTGCAATGATTTCCAAAACAATTCCTCCTAAACGTTACACTTTTTTACTTCCCGTTTGATACGGGAAAGCGGAGAAGGCACTTTTTACCCTTCTCCGCTGATTTTCTGTTTGGTTTCCCGGAGTATTTTAGCCCTCGATCTCCTCGTAGCCGTCGGGAACGGTCAGGCCCAGATCGTCGCAGATAGTCTTGTTGTACTTCTTGGTCACATCGGTGTACTCGATGGGCATGGTGGAGATATCAGCCTCACCGTTCAGGATCTTCACTGCCATCTCACCAGTGGTGTAGCCCAGATCGTAGTAGCTGATGGAAAGGGTAGCCACGCCGCAGCCGGCGCAGATGCCCTCTTCGCCAGCGAACACGGGCTTCTTGGCCGGGCGGCAGATGCCGTCCACAATGCCGGTGTTTGCAGCAACAGTGTTATCGGTGGGCACATACAGTGCGTCGTTCTCGTCGGCAGCTCTTGGCAGACAGAGGACAGGTCGTGGAATCAGAGAAAAGCGTACTTGGGTAGCGGTGACACCCTTTTCCTCCAGATACTTCTGGACCTCATCCACCTGATACTGGCTGTTTGCCTCAGCAGAGCAGTACAGCAGGCCAACCTTCTTGGCCTCCGGCATCCACTCCACGATCATCTCAGCCTGCTGATCCAGCGGGGCCAAATCAGAGGTGCCGGAAATGTTGCCGCCCACGGTGCCGTCGAAATCGGTCAGGCCCAGAGCCACACCGTACTCAGTAACAGAGGTGCCCAGCACCGGAATGCTGTCGGTAGCAGACTGTGCAGCCTGCAGAGCGGGCGTAGCATTGGCCATGATCAGATCCACACCAGAGGAAACGAAGCCGTTGGTGATGGTAGCGCAGGTAGCGGAATCGCCCTGTGCATTCTGGAAATCGAAGGTGACGTTCTCGCCGAAGGAAGCAGTCAGAGCATCCTCAAAGCCCTGCGTAGCGGCATCCAGAGCGGCATGCTGCACCAACTGGCAGATGCCGATCGTGAACTTCTGGCCATCGGCTGCAGCAGAAGCAGCAGCCGAGGATGCAGGCGCAGCGGAAGAAGCAGCTGCAGAAGATGCAGAAGAACCGCCGCAGGCAGTCAGGGCAGCAGCTGCGCCGCAGGCAGCGGCAGCAGCCAGAAACGAACGACGAGTGATTTTACGCATAATGTTTCTCTCCTCTATCTCTTTGCGTGTGCGGCCTACAGGTACCGCACCGAAAAGCTATGTTTTGTATGCAAGGCTCGTACAGTCTCGCTTTACACTCGTGAAGTATATCACACATTTCACGGTAAAACAACTCACTTTTGCCCTAAAACGGCCTTTATTATCGATTGCATCAAATATATTGATCGATTATTTTGATGCGTTATTCCGCTTTTGCTGATATTCTGTCAGTTTTGCAAATTCAGCATCCAGCCAGTGCAGGTTTTTCTCCAGCTGCGGCAAGAACGGTGCGGCATAGTCGTAGCCAAAATACAGCGCCTGCCAGAGCTTGTCCTGCATCCGGCGCACCAGCACCGGGCTGAGCTGCGCACCCAGCTGGTTCCACCGTGTCTTCCAGTGTCATGCAGGTCTGCGCCCAGCGCACATCGGTCTGTTCCCGGGCCGGGACATCGTAACAAGCAAGATAGTCCTCCACCCTTGCCTCGATCACCTGCCCGCCGCAGCCGGTTGGCTGCAGAAAATAGCTCACCTGTCCTTTCCTGCTGATCTCCTGCGCCAGCGGGTACAGAGCACACACCAGCGGTTCGGCATCGTGGATGGCGCAGTGGTCTCCCGTAAGGAAGGGACAGTTGTTCCGGTTCTCCTTCACCGGGGCCAGCCGCAGCACCGGCAAATGGCTCACCGTGCCAATGCTGGCACGGCAATATCCCCGCGCCACGATCTGCGGCGGCAGGCGCAACCGGGCTGCAATGCGCCACAGGTCAAAGCCTGAAAGTACAATGTCCTCTCTGCCACGGCAGCAGTCGCCGCAGCCATTGCACGCAAAGCTGAAATGTGCATCCCGCGCCAGCAGGGGCATTGCCTCGGTACGGGTAAAATCGATCTGGCCGCACAGGTCGATGTGGTCGTCACGCATGGATGATCTTCCTTCTTCCTGAATGATATTGATTTTTATTGTATCACATTGCCATCAAAAGCAAAAGGGAGCGTTTCCGCTCCCCTTGCGCTATCCTGTCATTGATACTTCTTTGCCGGGATGACGATTGTGCCAAACAGCGATGCAATGTATCCGATAAGCACTGCACACCACACCTGCCATCCGGTGGCCTGTTCAAACACGACCGCCGCTGCCGTGCAGAGCGGTATCAGGAGCATACTTACCACGCACCACACCCGCATTGCTTTGAGCACATGGAGCCAGTTGCGGTTGTTGTAGTACACACCCGGAATATGCATGTGGAACGCGCCCTGTGCAAAATTGCAGACATGGTTTTCGTCATAATAGCGCGGCAATGTTTCCGGCATCCAGAACAAGGTGTAGGCCCCATATACGATGCCGAAGATCACGTTTATAATCAGCAGCATCATTGCGCCCTCGGTCCCGGCCAGCCCCACGGCCCAGACAGCTGCGGTCTCTACAAGGCCAAGCACCACGCTGACCCCATACAGCGGCAGAAACTTCTGCGTGCGGGCCTGGCGGCGTTCCGGCGGTTCTGCCGAAAAAGTCAGTGCCTTGCGGATCAGTTCCTCTGTTTCCTCGCGGGTAAAGCGCTGCTCCTCCTCCACGCGGCAGCCATGTAACAGCTCGGCCACGGTCACATTCAGCTGTTCGGCCAGCGGCACCAGCAGGGAGATATCCGGCACGCTCAAGCCCGTCTCCCTTAATTAAAGATATTGTTGGGTAAAAAAGAAAGGTCAGTCGATTTTGCGATGAAGCGGTAGTAGATTTCTACTTCCTGCTCACGGCTTCCGTCCTCGCCCTTGACAGCTTCGTGGACGGTTATTTTTTCAATTAGAGTGTTCAGAAGTTCGGCGGTCAGCTCCACAGGGTTGAC
>ENA-OQAR01000141-OQAR01000141.1-human-gut-metagenome-genome-assembly--contig:-NODE-141-length-18639-cov-3.081137_pt1 | contig 18639 bp, 18 predicted proteins | sample MGYA00242738_ERZ504533 | MGnify/ENA primary metagenome ERZ504533 (study PRJEB26092, sample SAMD00036276) | human gut metagenome | host: Homo sapiens | study: EMG produced TPA metagenomics assembly of... | reverse complement strand
AAAGAAAAAAAAAGAGGGAAAACGCATGAAAAAAAAAGCGAAAATGTCTGAAACGACTGATAAGCTTATTCCACACAAAACCGAAACGAAACATTCAGTCTGAAACAATTATCAAGCAGTCTGAACCTTACTACACATCCTCTTAAAATGCTTTGTGCCGACATCATTACTGAAATGATTGAGGATGATTTTCTGCAAGAAGTAGAAAAAGGACACTACAAACTGAACGACCACGGCCTGATTATGACTGGTGTCTTTCAGCGTAAAAGCAACGGCAAGAACTCCTTCATCCCCGATGATGGTGGAGAAACCATTTTCATAGCCGAACGTAATTCGGCACATGCCATGAATAATGACAAAGTAAAAATAGCCCTCTTTGCCAAACGTAAGAACCGGAACCCGGAAGGTGAAGTGATAGAGATTCTGGAACGTGCCAACGATACTTTTGTCGGCACACTGAAAGTAGAGAAATTCTACGCCTTTCTGCTGACCGAGAACCGCACTCTGGCAAATGATATTTTTATCCCGAAAGATAAGCTGAAAGGTGGAAAGAATGGGGACAAAGCGGTCGTGAAAATTGTAGAATGGCCCGAAGAGGCAAAAAACCCGATAGGACAAGTCATTGATATTTTGGGAAAAGCAGGAGAAAACACAACTGAGATGCATGCCATTTTGGCCGAATTCGGTTTACCTTACGTATATCCTAAGAATGTAGAAACCGCTGCCGAAAAGATTCCGGCAGAGATTTCCGAAGCGGACTATGCAGAACGTGAAGATTTCCGCAATGTAACAACTTTCACCATTGACCCCAAAGATGCAAAGGACTTTGATGACGCGCTCTCCATCCGTCTCATCAAACCGGGACTATGGGAAGTAGGCGTACACATTGCCGATGTTACTCATTATGTAAAAGAAGGAGGCGTTATCGACAAAGAAGCTGAAAAACGCGCTACTTCCGTTTATCTGGTAGACCGTACCATCCCCATGTTGCCCGAACGGCTGTGTAACTTCATCTGTTCCCTCCGCCCCGACGAAGAGAAACTGGCATTCTCCGTCATTTTCAATATGAATGAAAAGGGAGAGGTGAAAGACTCGCGCATCGTGCACACCATTATAAAGAGCGACCGCCGTTTCACCTATGAGGAGGCGCAAAAAGTGATTGAAACGGGTGAAGGCGACTACAAAGAAGAAATTCTGGAACTGAACAAACTGGCACAAATCCTGCGTAAACAAAGATTGGCTGCCGGTGCTATTGACTTTGACCGCGTAGAAGTGAAATTTGAGATAGACGAAACCGGCAAACCGCTCAGTGTCTACTTCAAAGAATCCAAAGAGGCCAATAAGTTGATAGAGGAATTTATGTTGTTGGCCAACCGCACGGTTGCCGAAAAAATCGGTAAAGTACCTAAAAACAAGAAAGCCAAAGTATTCCCTTATCGTATCCACGACCTTCCGGACCCCGATAAACTGGAGAACTTGAATTGGTTTATCAATCGCTTCGGATATAAGATACGTACATCGGGTAGCAAAACTGAGATATCCAAATCCATCAATCGTTTACTGGACGACATAAAGAACAAGAAAGAACAAAATCTAGTGGAAACCGTATCCTTGCGTGCCATGCAAAAGGCCCGTTATTCCACACATAATATTGGCCACTATGGTCTGGCATTTGACTATTATACTCACTTTACCTCACCTATCCGCCGTTTTCCGGATATGATGGTTCATCGTCTGCTCACCCGCTATCTGGCAGGAGGACGTACGGTACAGGAAGCGAAATACGAAGAATTGTGTGACCATAGTTCTGAAATGGAACAAATCGCCGCCAATGCGGAACGTGCCTCTGTAAAATACAAACAAGTAGAGTTTATGGGTGAACGTTTGGGCATGGAGTTCGATGGAGTCATTTCCGGAGTTACCGAATGGGGACTTTATGTGGAACTGAACGAAAACAAGTGCGAAGGTATGATTCCCATGCGTGACCTTGGTGATGACTATTATGATTTCGATGAAAAGAACTATTGTCTGACGGGACGCCGGCATCACAAAAAAATTCAGTTTGGGAGATCCGGTTACCATTAAAGTGGCCCGCGCCAATCTGGAGAAAAAGCAACTTGATTTCGCTTTGGTCGAGAAATAAAGATTAACATCCTGTTGTAGGGGCAGACTGGTTCTTCCCCTACAACAAGACAATAGTTTCATTTACTTCACTCTTCTATTCAACTGATTATTCGCTTTATCCGGCTTCGATTTGCCGATCCGTTTACCACCGGACTTCTTTTTTAGTTTCCTGTTTTGCCTTAAAAGCAAATGGATTTTTCTTATTTACCATAAATATTCCCTTTTTTCTGCAAAAATAAAGGATTAACATCAATATTCATTCTATTTATTGGCAATAATATAGAATTTACTTACTTTTGTCCTTCTAAAGCATTCAGTTCATGACTACATTCAATTACACGAACATATTAACGCAGGCAGTAGATGAATTATCTGAAAGCCAGTCCTATAAAGGATTATTCCACCAACACAAAGATGGAGATCCTTTACCATCTGCCAAATCCCTATACAAGATAGTAGAATTGGCACGCGCCATTATCTTCCCCGGCTACTTTGGTAATTCCACCGTTAACAGCCATACCATCAACTACCATATCGGTGTAAATGTAGAAACCCTGTTCGGTCTGCTGACCGAACAAATTCTGGCAGGACTTTGCTTCGGACAGGAAAACAGTAAAAATGCAACCGATGACAATGAACCGTGCAGAGAAACAGCCTCTTTGCTGGCAGCTCGTTTCATCAGTAAACTGCCCGAACTCCGCCGCATTCTGGCTACCGATGTAGAAGCCGCATATTATGGTGATCCCGCCGCCACATGCTTTGGTGAAATCATCAGTTGCTATCCGGCTATCCGCGCTATCAGCAATTACCGCATCGCACATGAGCTGTTAATACTGGGTGTACCTTTAATCCCCCGCTTCATTACAGAAATGGCACATTCGGAAACCGGTATCGATATTCATCCGGGGGCACAAATAGGACACCATTTCACTATCGACCACGGTACAGGTGTAGTAATCGGAGCGACCAGCATCATCGGAAATAATGTGAAACTCTATCAAGGGGTAACATTAGGAGCTAAAAGCTTTCCGCTAGACAATAATGGAAATCCCATTAAAGGCATTCCACGCCATCCTATTTTAGAAGACGATGTCATTGTATATTCCAATGCAACCATTTTAGGGCGTGTTACTATTGGCAAGGGTGCTACCGTAGGAGGTAATATTTGGGTAACAGAAAATGTACCTGCCGGATCACGTATCGTACAGCGAAAAAACAAAGACGAATAAATCCCCTTTGCCATCATAGAAATGCTGACATCACAAAAATGGTCTAAAAAGTAGTATGGCAGCAAACTTTTTAATAAAACAGTAACTTCCTGTACACCTTCTTGTAACAGATAAACAAGATATTTGCAGTACGATAAAAAAGGAGGTATATATGGAACTTAAAAGCAATGAATATCAGATAGAATGTACACCCTACGGGGAATATTACGCCTTTTTAACAGACTACCACCAATGCTGCACTTACGGCGAAACTGCCGAAGAAGCATTGGAAACCCTGTCAGATATCGCCGATGAGTTTTTCTGCGAAATAAACGAAGTCTATCTGGCAGAAGAATTCGCATAAAAGTCACTCAACCTATTAATCATAGAATTTCTCTTACAGAAACCATACCTGTGTGATACAGATATGGTTTCATTTTGTCCTAAGCATGCCCCATACGGTAGAGACTGTACCCCAAATAAGCCAAATACAAACAAGAGACCAGTATCATTAAAGCACAAACCACATATCCCTTACGTTTCTCATCCGTCAATTCCATTTTCATTCTGATTTCTATTTAAGTTTCTTGATTCAGCAAAAATGGCAAATTCCTGTGTAGAATTTATTTCTATAGGATAACAATTACATTGCCGGATACATATTTTGTCAATTTATTCCACAGATATACCCAATTCCGTTTTCAAAGAATTTTTATAATCAAAGGTAAATAAAGACCCCGGCAAGGAGCGTGGACGCCCCGATTTCATCCTCTTTTTTGCTTCATCAAACAGATTAATTCTCTAAATAATTGATTAGCAAACAGAAAATCATTAAATTTGTCCCATCAATTGAAATTACGTAATTATCATTTAAGATGAAGGAAGAATTCGAGCTAATCGCCAAGACTTTCCAGGGACTGGAAGAAGTACTGGCAAAAGAACTCACCGAGCTGGGAGCCAGCAATATAGAAGTAGGAAGACGCATGGTAGCCTTTACGGGCGATAAAGAAATGATGTATAGGCAAACTTCTGCCTGCGTACTGCCATCCGCATCCTGAAACCCATCAAACATTTTGAGGCGAAGAATGCCGATGAAGTTTACGAAGCTATCAAGGCCATTGCGTGGGAAGACTTCTTGGATAAAGATAAAAGTTTTGCCGTAGACGCTGTGGTTTTCTCGAACGAGTTCCGTCACTCCAAGTTCGTAGCCTACAAAGTAAAAGACGCCATTGTGGACTATTTCCGTGAAAAGACAGGAGAGCGCCCCTCGGTACGCATCAACCATCCCGATGTGGCACTGAACATCCATATAGCCGAAAATAAATGCACTCTGTCACTGGATAGTTCGGGCGAGTCACTCCACCGCCGGGGTTATCGCCAGGAAGCTGTAGAAGCTCCTTTGAATGAGGTACTGGCAGCCGGTATGATCCTGATGACCGGATGGAAAGGCGAATGTGATTTGATAGACCCGATGTGCGGTTCAGGAACAATACCTATCGAAGCCGCCCTGATAGCACGTAACATCGCTCCCGGCGTATTCCGTAAGGAGTTCGCTTTTGAAAAGTGGAACGATTTTGATCAGGAACTATTTGACCGCATCTACAATGACGACTCACAGGAACGTGAGTTCACACATAAGATTTTTGGATATGACAATAATCCTAAAGCAAATGAAATTGCCACTCACAATGTGAAAGCAGCCGGACTGAGCAAGGAGATTATCTTAAAAATCCAACCGTTCCAGCAATTTGAGCAACCCAAAGAAAAAAGCATCATCATCACCAACCCTCCTTATGGAGAACGTATCTCAACCAATGATTTGCTGGGCCTGTATCAAATGATAGGCGAACGTCTGAAACACTCTTTCACCGGCAATGATGCATGGGTACTAAGTTACCGTGAAGAATGTTTCGACCAGATTGGTTTAAAGCCTTCTATAAAAATCCCCCTGTTCAACGGTTCGTTGGAATGTGAATTCCGCAAATACCAATTATTCAACGGCAAATTCAAAGAATTCCGTAGTGAGAACGCCGATCGGGAATTCAAGCCCCGCCGGGAAGAAATCTGCCCCGCGCGTAACACGGAAAAGGTAGAATATGGAGAACGCAGAGAACGTCGTAGTTTTGACAACAGACGTGAAGGACACGGAGAGTACAAAGGAGGAGAGCGCAGAGAAAGACGCTCTTTTGATGACAAACGTGAGGGACGTGGCGATTTCAAAAGAGGAGAACACCGCAACTTTGGTGACAGACGTGAAGGCCGCGACAAATTCAAAAGCAGTCCCCGTAAATTTGACGACAATAAGGAAAAGACAGAAGAATAAACAGTTATGAGAAAATTAATCAATCTGATTGCCTTATTAATCATGGCTTCATCTGTAACATGGGCACAAGACAAGAAAAGTTTCACACTGGAAGACTTGATGCCGGGAGGAAACAATTATTATAACCTGCTTCCACAAACCTGTATGGTTTGCAATGGTGGGGAGATGTATGCATCAACGCCGACATAGAAGAGGTAAAAACCATCCAGCCGGCAAATGGGAAGGAAAACGTACTTATCACTTTGCAGGAAGTGAATGAACTGTTGGCAAACAAGGAATTAGGGAAAATCAACCACTTCAGGAATGCATCTTTCCCATACGCTGAAAAGATGATGCTGGTAAATACCACATCCAATAAAGTGCTGATCGATTTAACTAAAAAGGAAATAATATGGAGTCAGCCTCTCTCTCCTAAAGCCGCCAACCAGGACTGGAACAAGGAAAGCCGTTCATTGGCTTATACCCTTGACAACAATCTGTTTGTAACGACTGCGACGGGAAAACACAACAAGTCACCGATGAACCGAAAGGCATCGTATGCGGACAAAGCGTACACCGTCAGGAATTTGGTATCTCAAAAGGTACTTTCTGGAGTCCGAAAGGAAATCTGCTTGCTTTCTACCGTATGGACGAGAGCATGGTAACCGATTATCCACAAGTAAATACCTCCACCCGCATAGCGACACTGGAGCCGGACAAGTACCCGATGGCAGGAATGACCAGCCACAAAGTGACTGTCGGCATCTACAATCCGGCTACCCAAAAAACAGTTTATCTGAAAGCCGGCGACCCTACCGACCGTTATTTTACCAATATCAGCTGGAGTCCTGACGAGAAAAGCGTTTATGTCATTGAACTGAACCGTGACCAGAACCATGCCCTGCTATGCTGCTATGACGCGGAAACAGGAGAGCCACTGAAAAGCAATCCCCTTTACGAAGAGAAGCATACTAAATATGTAGAGCCTCAACATCCCATCGTCTTTCTGCCGTGGGACCACACGAAGTTCATCTATCAGAGCCAGCGCGACGGCTACAACCATCTTTACCTGATGGACACCAAGACTTCCATATATCCGGAATCACATGGAGCCGCGGCCGGAGGTTCTTACCGGGAAAGCTACAAGACCAGACAGCTTACCCAAGGCAACTGGGTAGTACAAAACATCCTCGGATTCAATGAAAAGACCAAGGAAGTCATCATCATGAGCACAGAGGTTTCCCCTTTGCAGAGCAACGCATACGCTGTGAATGTAAAGACAGGCAAACGCCGCCTCATCGGCAATAAAGACGGTATGCATCATGTACAACTGTCCGGTAACGGCAACTATGTGATAGACAATTATACTTCTTTCACCATTCCCCGGAATATCGAGATCGTTCCCACTTCCGGAAAGGGAAAGACTATCAGCCTGTTGACCGCCACCAATCCGTTGGAAGCATACAATATGCCCGAAATCACTGTCGGTACCCTCAAGGCAGCCGACGGCAAGACCGACTTATACTACCGCCTGATAAAGCCGGTGAATTTTGACCCCAACAAAAATACCCGGCCGTAGTCTACGTGTATGGCGGACCACATGCCCAACTAATCCACAACAACCGCAACTATGACGCCCGCGGATGGGATATTTACATGGCACAACTGGGTTACGTCATGCTGACCGTTGACAACCGGGGCAGTGACAACCGGGGACTGGAATTTGAGAACTGTACGTTCCGCCAATTAGGAACCGAAGAGATGAAAGACCAGGTAAAAGGAGTGGATTTCTTAAAATCATTGGGTTATGTGGACAATAACCGCATTGGCGTACATGGTTGGAGCTTCGGTGGTTTCATGACCACCAACTTGATGCTGACTTACCCCGAACTATTCAAAGTAGGAGTAGCCGGCGGTCCTGTCATCGACTGGGCTTACTACGAAGTAATGTACGGCGAACGTTACATGGATACTCCGCAAACCAACCCCGAGGCTACAAGAACGCCAACCTGAAGCTGAGAGCCGGAAACCTGAAAGGACGTCTGGAAGTGATCATTGGCGCCAATGACCCCACTTGTGTTCCCCAGCACAGCATCAGTTTCCTCCGTGCCTGCATTGATGCCGGAACCCAACCCCGATTTCTTTATGTATCCGGGCGACGGTCATAATATGTTCGGACGCGACCGTGTGCACTTGTATGAACGCATTACACGCTATTTTGAAGACCACTTAAAATAAACAAAAGATAAGATTATGAAACTGTTGCTATTAGGCTCAGGCGGACGTGAACACGCCCTGGCATGGAAGATTGCTCAAAGTCCCAAAAATTGAGAAACTATATATCGCTCCGGGAAATGCCGGCACAAGTAATGTAGGCGAGAATGTAGCGATTAAAGCAGATGACTTTACAGCAATCAGGGAGTTTGTAGTAAAGAATAATATAGATATGGTAGTGGTAGGTCCCGAAGACCCGTTAGTCAAAGGAATCTATGATTATTTCAAAAAAGATGAAGCGCTGAAAAACATTCCTGTTATCGGGCCTTCAAAAGCGGGTGCGGTACTGGAAGGCAGCAAGGAGTTCGCCAAAGGCTTCATGCAACGCCATAATATCCCGACAGCCGGTTACAAAAGTATCACTGCCGCAAATCTGGAAGAAGGATTAGCCTTTCTGGAAACATTGAAAGCTCCATACGTACTGAAAGCCGACGGTCTTTGCGCCGGAAAAGGCGTACTGATTCTGCCCACCCTGGAAGAAGCCAAGAAAGAATTGAAAGAAATGCTGAGCGGAATGTTCGGTGACGCTTCCGCCACCGTAGTGATTGAAGAATTCCTGAGCGGTATAGAATGTTCCGTATTCGTTCTGACCGATGGAAAGAACTACAAGATTCTGCCCGAAGCAAAAGACTACAAACGCATCGGCGAAGGCGACAAAGGCTGAACACCGGTGGTATGGGTAGTGTATCTCCTGTTCCGTTTGCCGACAAAGCATGGATGGAAAAAGTGGAAGAACGTATCATCCGCCCCACAGTAGAAGGACTGGCAGCAGAAGGCATCGACTATAAAGGCTTTATCTTCTTCGGCCTGATTAATGTAAAAGGCGAACCGATGGTCATTGAATACAATGTACGCATGGGCGACCCGGAAACGGAAAGTGTCATGCTGCGCATCAAGAGTGACTTGGTGGAACTGCTTGAAGGAGTGGCAACAGGCAATCTGAATGAAAAAGTCCTGGAGATAGACCCCCGTTCGGCAGTATGCGTCATGCTGGTATCCGGCGGATATCCGGAACATTATGACAAGGGATTTGCCATCAGCGGAGTAGAAGAGATTGAAAACAGCATTGTATTCCATGCAGGAACAGCACTGAAAGACGGACAGGTAGTCACTAGCGGCGGACGTGTCATTGCAGTCAGCTCCTACGGTGCCAATAAAGAAGAAGCCTTGGCACAATCATTCGCCAATGCGAAGAAAATCAATTTCGACAAGAAATATTTCCGTTCAGATATTGGATTCGACCTGTAATCAGCGGACTATCAACCCATGGCAGGCTATGACAAATTCCAAATAGATATGGCAAAGGGAAGATTCACCTTCCCTGTTGCCATCCTTATATGCCTGCTTCTCCGGATCATCACGGGCAATGAATGGCAGGATGTAATCAATTTGCTGGTCTGTGCTTTGACTGCCTATCTGCTGATCGAGATAAACACCGCCTTCACGCTGATACGGACACGCAGTACCTTGCATGTCAGCTTTTACGTATTCCTGTCCACGGCCTGCCTGTTTCTGCATTCCTTCCAGTATGCCGTTTTTGCGCCACTCACTTTTCTGATCGCTATTTCCCAATTATTCAGCAGCTACGAATCTCCCTATCCGGCGGGAAGTATATTCCACGCTTTCTTTTTCATCGGACTGGGAAGCCTGTTGTTTCCACAGTTGCTTTATTTTGTACCTCTGTTCTATTTGGGGATGATCAGTTTCAGATCCCTGTCACTCAAAAGTTTCTTTGCCGGACTTACAGGACTCTGTGTGCCCTACTGGCTCTTTTTCGGCTATGCGTTCTATTACGACAAAATGAATCTCTTCTATCACCCTTTACAGGAGCTTATTCATTTTCAACCCATCAGTTATGGGATATTAGGGATGGACAGAATCATATCCTGTGGAATCATCACCTTGATATCACTGGTCAGCAGCGTGCATTATTTCCATGTTTCTTATTTAGACAAGGTACGCACGCGTATATTCCTTTTTTTCCTGATCGCCGTTGAAGCCTGGATTTATTTACTGGGTATCTTACAGCCACAGCATTTCGACATCCTGTTGCAGATGCAGGTCATTGTAGGATCCATTTTAACAGGACATTTATTTACTTTAACCCACAACCGCTTTACCGGCATCTTTTTCATCATTACATTTGTTCTATTAATAGTTCTAACTATATACAATTTATGGATGCAATTCTTCAATTCCTGATCGACTGGGGATATTGGGGTCTTTTTCTAGGCTCTTTTATAGCCGGAAGTGTTCTCCCCTTCAGTTCGGAGGCCGTATTGGCAGCCTGTGTAGGTCCGTTGGGCTTAGACCCGGTGATCAGTATAACCGCCGCCACCGCCGGCAATGTTGCCGGAGGCATGACCTGCTACTGGATGGGACATTTGGGCAATATGGAATGGATCGAGAAATATTTTCATGTAAAAAAAGAGAAGATGGACCGTGCGGAGCGGTTTGTACACGGACGGGGTGCCTGGATGGCTTTCTTCGCCTTTATCCCTATTTTGGGAAGTGCCATATCCATTGTATTGGGCATGATGCGTGCCAATATATGGATTGTCATTCTCGCTATGACCATCGGAAAGATACTCCGCTACGCCTTATTGGTATGGGGAGTATTGGAAGCCTCCGCTTTAATGCATTAAAAATTATGAAACTGGAACAAACAGCAGATGGAAGTTATACCCTCTATGTACCCGAACTGGACGAACATTATCATTCGGTGAAAGGGGCACTGACGGAGTCACAACATATTTTTATCGAAATGGGATTAAAGCATTCTCCCGTTTCCGAGCCCCACATTCTGGAGATAGGACTAGGAACAGGCTGAATGCCTTTCTGACACTGCTTTCAGCAGAAGAGACCCGACGGAAAGTACATTATACCGGTATCGAACGCTATCCGTTAGCCGAAGAAACCTTGAAGCAACTGGACTACCCCCGCCTGATCGGCAAACAGCATGAGGAGGATTATTACGCCATTCACCGGGCGCCCTGGAACACAGAAACAGAGGTATCCCCTTGGTTCACATTACATAAAATTGAAGATGATTTTACCCGGCTTTTCAACCCGGAGGAAGGCAGCCGTCCCGCCGTTCCCTTATACGATATCATCTACTTTGATGCCTTCGCTCCCGAAAAAACAACCCGAAATGTGGGAACAATCTCTTTTCGATACTTTATACAAGGTATTGAATGAAGGAGGTATCCTGACAACTTACTGTGCTAAAGGGGTGGTAAGAAGGATGCTGCAAACAGCCGGATTCACAGTAGAACGCCTTCCCGGCCCTCCGGGGGGAAAACGCGAGATACTGCGGGCAACCAAGTCTGATTAAAACTTCTAGGACCGAAACTGATGAATGGTCAAGTTTCACCTAAAACAGTAAAACCGTTGTAAAATCCTTCAAATCCGTCATATACGCATAACTGCATATTTATCAGCAAATTACCATGAAACATTCATCGCTGAATCCGTCATAGATTCTTCATATTCTTTCTCCACGCTGAGATGATTGCCGTTATATACATAAAAAATCTCCGGCTTGTCACAAGCCAGAGATTCTGTTTTATAAATCTAAAGTTTTTATTATATAAGATTCTCCTGTCGGAGAAAGTCTTATCTTGCTGAAAAAATGAACTTTATCCGAATTGGGATTGTATCGTTTCCTGATAAATTCATTTGTTTAGAAGGAACCGCTCCCCCACGAGAGGGAAGCAGTTTTTTAACCAAGTTTATTTTGCAGCTTTAACAACTACTTTCAGAGTCTTAGTTACACCGAATACATCTTTCAGTTTGAATTCGATAGTAACAGGTTCTGTAGTACCAATGCTAGAAGGCAACTGGATCATGATACCACCAGGAACAGCAGCATAGCCTTCACTCTTCACAGCTTCGTTAGCACCAAGATCTGTAACGATAACATCTGTTGCACTGATAGTGCCTGGTTCCCAAGCTCTGGTCTTGGTATTAGCATTAGTTACGAATTTAGCATTAGTGTTAACCGTACCTACAGAAACAGGGATAGCAACTTTGTTACCGTTCTTGTAATAGTATGCAGATGCATTAGCATTAGCCAGCGTGAAGTTTGTAGCGAATCCTTCAGTACCTTCTTCAAATCCTTGACGGAGGTTCATATCAGAACGCTTATCCACATTGCCGTCAGCCTTAACACCGTCGAACAGATAGAATGTATCATCCAAAGCATCCACCAAAGTAAAGTCAGCATCTGTCAGAACCACTTCACGAGTTACATTGTTAGAAGTAAATTCTTTCTTAGCTTCTACCTTCTTAGCGTCACCCATCAAGCTAGCGAATCTCAGAGTAAAGTCTGATACTTGTTCCTTAGTTGCCGGATATACTCCGTAGAACCTGTAGTTGGCAACTATCGGAAGATTAGCTTCTCCAGTAGTTACATTTCCAACAAGAGTACGTGTATTCCATTCTTTTGCAAGACTTGAATATACGATATTAGTCAAAGGAATATTCTGAAGTCTCGTAGCATAATCTTGACCTAACACTTCATAACCGGAATAAGTAAACCAATTATCTACATTTTCATTATGGCTCAAAGTATAGTACTGAGCTGTAGAACCAAATACAGTATATTGTTTAGCATATGCAGTAGTAAATGCTTCATAGAATGGAACACTCATAATTTCTACATCGCCTTCTTTTACCAAGTCACCATAAATGCTCAATACATTCTTCTTGTCATTCCAGATAGCCTTCTCACCGTTTACACGAGTAATATCCAAAGTCGGCTGAGTGAATTCGAATGGCAAGATGATCGAAGCAACAGGTGTGTTGGTGTCTTCATCTTTCACTGTCAAAGTCAACTGATAAGCGTTCTTCAAAGTGAAGTTATACGGATATCCTTCAGATACAACGAACTGGAATGTTATGGTGTTGTCCACAATAGCATAACGAACATTATACCCTTTTGTCCAGTTATCCCAATATTCATTGTTTTTCGCCTTCACCACCAATCAATTCGAAATCAATGCGTCCAGCTTCAACGGCACTCTTCCATACAGCCTTTTTCTATAGCACTCATTTCATTGATTATTTTATCCAATGAATAAGCCTTAGTATTAAGAGCAAATACTTGCTTCTCATTAGCAGACCAAGAACCAGTAGTAGGTCTCAGTTCAGGATTATAATTAGGATCCTTGTCGTTTTCAACAATTAACTTAGCATCCATCGGAGTATACAGACGTTCCAAAGTAATTTCATGAGCATTTGCCATTTCTTCACGCTGATAAGCAAAGAAGTGAGGCGCATCTTTATCGCCTTGTACGATAGTACCGTCCATCAAAATGTAGTTGTAAACAAACTCAATGTAGTTATTTACTCCTGTTTCTCTTGTGAACTTGAAGCTATGACCTTCTTTATCTATTTCCACACCATACAACTGTGCGTTCTTCAAGTTCTTGGCAGATTGTTCCAAAGTAATCCAGTAGTCATATACAGCAGCTGCATCTACAGACGGAGAAATATAAGAAACAATAGGAGTATAATCTACATTAACTGCACAATTTTCCAAGTTGCGCAAACCTACATTAACTTCGCCAATCTTCTTCAACTGAGCACTCAAATCATACGGAGTTTTAATTATTGTTTCATTCAAAGTAGCAGTCAGAGACAAAGCGTGTTTTGCACCGTCATTAGCCTTGAACAACAGATAGTTCTTCGTTCTGGCATCATCAATATTTTCATAACGGACAAAGTCATGAGGCAATACCCATACTGCATTTTCAGAAGTGGCTCTAGTCAATACACCCTTAAACGGAACAGCATCCTTAAACGGCAATTCTGTATCCACATTGGCAGAGTTCATCAAGTTGAATGAATAAGCAGAAGCATCTGTTCCCTGAGGATTAACCACAACTTCCAAGTCGCGATCAAGAGTGGTGTACAAACCTTTCTTCAAAGTTTTTTTGGCTGGTCCGTACTCAACATCCTTCTCATTAATTCCATAAGGTGCATGCATCGGATTAGCACCATTCAAGACATCCATATAACCCATAGTAGCACTGCTCGGAATAAAAATAGTCTGTTCATCACCATTTTCATCCTTTACAGTAATGTTCCAGCCACCTTTTACTTGTGCAGCTACCGCACCACCGGCAATATATTCTGTTTCAACGTATGCAGCCTTTTCGGTATCCCATACCATCCAGTAACCGTTTTTCGCTAATCTTTGCATCATGTCCGGCAGCGGCAGCATCACCCGGTTCGCCCTGGTCACCCTTGTCACCCTTATCTCCTTTTGCAGGATATTCAGATTTCACACCGTCAAATGCCCAGTAACCGTCAATGATGGTCACAACTGTACCATTCTTACCGTCTTCACCCTTGTCACCTTTGATAGTTTCAATGGTACTTGTAGAATTGTCACTCCAGGTTACAGTGATACCGTCACCGTTCTTCACTACGTTGGTAACATACTTACCAGCATCAACTTTTGCCTGTAAAGCTGAAAAGAGCCGACTTGATATCAACCAGTTCCTTGTCGATGCGGTCAATGTCCTCATCATAGTCTTTACAAGACACAAATGTTCCTGTTGACGAAACCATCAAGGCTCCGAACAGAACTGCACTTAAAAAACTTTTTTTGTTCATAAATAAAGATTTAAATTTATAAATTTAAAAAACTAAAAATTGGTTATACATATACTGTTATAAAAAGGACTTCATTCTCTATTTCCAAGTTCACCAGGTTCCTCTCGCGCGCCGCATACCGTTTCGGAGTCATACCCGTCTGACGGACGAAAGCCAGATAGAAAGGACTCTTCGAACCGAAACCGCTCCGTGACGGAACCTCGCCCAGCGGACAACCGCCGTTGCGAAGCAGCTCCTTAGCGTATTCCACCCGGTAGCGGTTAAGCAACTCCTTCAGATGACAACCGAAGTAGCGGTTCACCGCATTGCTCAGGTAAGTCTGGTTTGTTTCGAGCATCATACTCAGTTTCTTTAACGAAAGAGAGGAATCGAGGAACGCCCGGCGTATCTCCAACTGATACAATATACCTTTATATATAAGGCTGTCTGCCGGACGGACATCCGACAGTGACGAGAACCGCGCTGTCCATTCGCGACCGGCGGCACGATAGAGCAATGTCTTCTGCCTTACAGAAGTGCTGCTCGTCTTTTTACGTCTCAGAAACAGGTATTCCATCTAAACTCGTTATTCGTTCTTATTGGCCTTTTTATGCAGATCTCTTAGTAAGAGATCTACAAACAGACGATAACAGGCTTTAAATCAAAATATTAACTATACAAATACAAGATTAAATCAGAGCCGGTAGAACCAGAAGAAATACTTTTTTTCACAATATTCCATATTTTTTCCGCGAAAAGTGTACTAGTTATCAAAACTTTCCTTATTTTTGCACGTGAAATGTCGATCTCTTACTAAGAGATTTATACTTTTTTCAATCTTCCATACATACAATAACCCATTGATTTTCAATCATCCACAATCAGTTCCTATTCCTTCTATTTAACATATAGTAAGATAAATACATGAACAAAGATTGAAAGGATTTTTTTACAAATCTTATTCTTCACGAATACAAGAGCCTTATATGGCATCTTAAAAAAGATTAAACAAAACGACAAGACACTTCCCACCCAATATAAAGCGCATATTTATAGAGAACGATAAAGAGTACATAGAATGCCATATAGAATCTTTTTACCTGAAACCAAGGCTTCTCATACAGCCACAGAATAGCCGTATGAAAAAGCCCCTAACCAGACTGAAAATTGCTTATCAAATTGAGCAATTTGGGAAGTATTTGTACCTGATTAATGAGCAATTTGCGTATATTTGTTGTTGTTAAACAGAAAAGATAACATTCATGAGAACCAGACATCACATATTTTCCCAATTGCATCCCGGTAAAAGTATCCTTTGTTCATGCTGCATGGCACTGATAGTGTGCCTGTTTACCGCCTGTGACAGTAAACAGTCCACTTCCACAAAACCGACCCTGACTGTCACCCTGGAGCCCTTGCGCTATTTCACAGAAACCATTGCAGGCGATAAATTCAAGATAGTCAGCATGGTTCCGAAAGGAAGCAGCCCCGAAACCTACGACCCTACCCCCCAACAACTGGTCAATCTGGATAAAAGCACCGCCTACCTGCGCATCGGCTATATCGGTTTCGAACAAGCCTGGATGGATAAACTGACCACGAATGCCCCTCATCTGAAAGTATTCGATACCTCAAAAGGAATAGACGTCATACACGAAACAGGACACAACCACGGTGACCATCATCACGAAGGGGGTATAGAGCCTCATATATGGAACTCCGCACGCAATGCCTCAGTAATCGCCCGTAATATCTACTCCGCCCTGAGTGAACTGGACAGTGCAAACGAACCTTATTTCAAGCATCGGCTGGACAGTCTGCAACAAATTATCGCACAGACAGATACGGACGTCGTGACCGGCTACAGAATGCCGATACCACTTTCCTTATCTATCATCCGGCACTCAGTTATTTTGCTAGGGACTACGGATTAAAGCAAATCAGCATAGAAGAAGGAGGAAAGGAGCCCTCACCCGCCCATCTGAAAGAACTGATAGAAACCTGCCGCCGGGACAATGCCCGGGTTATTTTTGTCCAACAGGAATTCGATACCCGCAATGCCCGGCTGATAGCAGATGAACTGGGAGTCACCGTTGTTCCCATTAATCCGCTAAGTTATGAATGGCGGGAAGAGATGATCAATGTAGCAAATGCACTTGCCAAATAACAGAGCCTTATGACGAATCCCATTATACAACTTACAGATATTTCCGCTTCTTACGATGAGAAGACAGTACTGAGTCACGTCAATCTCACGGTATATGAACGTGACTTCCTTGGTGTAATCGGCCCCAATGGTGGCGGAAAAACCACACTGATCAAGATCATACTAGGGTTACTGAAGCCCGCTTCGGGCAGTGTCCGTTTCTATAAGAACGAAAAAGAAGTACCCGAAATAGCCATGGGATACTTACCACAATACAACAGTATTGACAAGAAATTCCCCATCTCCGTATATGAGGTGGTATTATCGGGGCTCAACAAACAGAAATCCCTGTTCCACCGCTACACCCCCGAACAGCGCGAACTGGTGAGCCGGATTATTGCCCGCATGGGTCTGGAAGGTTTGGAAAGCCGTGCCATCGGCGAACTGAGCGGAGGACAACTGCAACGCGCGCTCTTGGGACGCGCCTTGGTTTCAAACCCTGAGGTTGTCATTCTGGACGAACCCAATACCTACATTGACAAACGGTTTGAGGCCAAACTCTACTCCCTGCTGGAAGAAATCAACAAGGAACGGGCCATCATCCTGGTAAGCCATGACATAGGCACTGTGCTGCAAAATGTAAAAACCATAGCGTGCGTCAACGAAACGCTGGATTATCATCCCGATACGGAAGTACCCACCGAATGGCTGGAAGAGCATTTCGGATGCCCCATCGAACTGTTAGGACATGGAAACTTCCCTCACCGCATCTTGAAATGCCATCATCACGACGAATAAATCCGATTATCGTGACCTAAGCCTTTTCATGCGGCAGGTTAAGCCCTATCCACCTTATCATTAAGCATTTTCTTACGGCAGACTTCTACAGTCGCCGGCAGTGCTCCGTACAGTCCACTGCAACAGACCGTACGGACTACTATAGCAGACTGTACAGTTCACTGTAGCGGTCTATACTGGTTTACCGTATAAAAGACCTTAACCTAACCATCAATCAAGCTTAACCATAGAGTAGAAAAAGGTTAGGAATCCAAAGGTTTCCTTCATCTGTACAAACTGAAATTTCAGAACACAGTATACAAACCAGCAATAAAAACATAGAAATTCCGTTAAGGACTGAAAGAAACATTTTTCTGCCGCATTCCCTAAGGATAACACTAAATAACAGACCATTGCCTCCCTATTCCAACTTTCTTTTCGTATCTTTGCGCCCATTGAACGTTAACGAAACAATAATATATTCATGAAACAGTACAAATTAGTCAACAACCTGGTAGGTTGGTTAGCTTTTGTCATCGCAGCTTATACTTACTGCATGACTATAGAACCGACAGCCAGTTTCTGGGATTGTCCGGAGTTCATCACCACCGGCTATAAATTAGAGGTAGGCCACCCGCCCGGTGCACCCTTCTTTATGCTTACCGCCAACTTATTCAGCCAATTTACAAGCGACCCCAGTCAAGTAGCCAGAATGGTCAATACCATGAGCGCTCTGATGAGTGCGGCTTGTATCCTGTTCCTTTTCTGGAGTATAACCCATCTGGTGAAAAAACTGATATGCCCCGATGACAAAGAGATGACCTTGGGCAAACTCATTACCATTATGGGGTCAGGACTGGTGGGACCTTGGCTTATACATGGAGCGACACCTTCTGGTTCAGTGCCGTAGAAGGCGAGGTATACGCTTACTCCAGCCTCTTCACCGCAGTCGTATTCTGGTTGATTTTAAAATGGGAATCCGTTGCCAACGAGCCTCACAGCGACCGCTGGCTGGTTTTGATTGCTTACCTGACCGGACTTTCCATCGGTGTGCACTTGCTGAACTTATTGTGTATTCCGGCCATTGTACTGGTGTACTATTATAAAAAAGAATCCCGATGCCAACCTCAAAGGCAGCCTGTTGGCACTTACAGGCTCCATGGTGTGGTTGCAGCAGTGCTGTACGGTATCGTGCCGGGCGTAGTAAA
>ENA-OQAR01000140-OQAR01000140.1-human-gut-metagenome-genome-assembly--contig:-NODE-140-length-18683-cov-2.895829_pt1 | contig 18683 bp, 21 predicted proteins | sample MGYA00242738_ERZ504533 | MGnify/ENA primary metagenome ERZ504533 (study PRJEB26092, sample SAMD00036276) | human gut metagenome | host: Homo sapiens | study: EMG produced TPA metagenomics assembly of... | reverse complement strand
AGTCATTTGAAAAGCAAAAAATTATATTAAAAACCAAAAAACAATTTTCTCCGCTTTTATCACAAAAGCGTAACATTCTCCTCCGGAGGAGCAGCTTCTTAAAAAATCGATACAACAGCATCGAATTTATAAAAGCTACAAGTCCAAATCCAAAGAAAACCAGCAGCATGCATACAGTGGCTGCAGTTTCACGTCAAGATAAGTCATATACAGCGGAAAGATCGTGATCACTGCCATGGCAACAGTTGTAGGAAAATGCATAAACGCCAGCAGAAACGCATTCCTGCAAAGCGCTCCTAAGCTATTGACAAAGGTTGCGATCACCGGGAATATGTATAGGGAAAAGATAACCAGCAGGGTCAGCACTCCAATCGTAAGATAAAATAGCATATTTGCAGCACTTCCGTTTGCATGAAGCAGGAAACGAAGGTTCAGCACAAGTATGATTCCTGCCACAAGGATCAGCAGCCACACGATCAGGGATTGTTTGAAATTCTCCTTGAAGGCCCGGAAAAAAGTCCTGGTCGTTCCATTGTTATTTCCCTTTACGGTACGCATCATACAATGATAAAGTGCAGTCAGTGCCGGTCCGATAGTGATCACTGGGATGCTGCATAAAATAAAGAGAAGATTGGCGATCACGATGTCTCCCAGCTTGTTGAGGAATACATGAACAACATTATCTTCATTTAAAAGATTCATAACAAATCCTCCTTAATATAGAATACGAAAAAACGTCCAATACAGACAATCTTAGCACAGACACTGATTGCATGTAAAGAGAATGTGTGGAACGCTTTGCAGGACTGTGAAAAAAACATGGAATTTTGCGTGCACATGTAAAAATCGGCGCACGCATAGAAAAATGTGTGTTAACAAAAAGTTCATTTTGCAAAAAAAAAGCATTTTCGACCATTTTGGTTGTTAAAAATATATAAAAACGAACATGTAAAAAATGTTGGTTTTGCTACAAAGAAAGAAAAACGTATCAAAACATGCTCAAAAATAGTGATAAATATGAAAATATATCAAAAAAATAAAAACACATAGGGAAAAATGACGGATATTTAACAAACTATGAATAGAAAATGGACAAAATAAATAAAAAACAACATTTTTCCATATTGAAATGACAATAATCCATTTATCATTTTTCCATGTGCAATTATAATAATATCAACGGTCAGAGACGTGGAAAAATATAAAAACTGACCAAAGAAAGAGGGAAAATAAGAAAGATTTAAAAGGAGGAAGAAGTTATGAATTTCAAAAGAGTAGCAGCATTATTGTTAGCAGGTGCCATGGTAATGACAGCAGTTCCGGTATATGCCAAGGGCGACGATGTTACACTTTCCGTATCCATCTGGGACACCAACCAGGAGCCGGGAATCAAAGAAATTCTCGCAGACTTCACAGAGAAGACAGGAATCAAGACAGAGATCTCCGTTGTTAAATGGGATGAGTACTGGACAATGCTCGAGGCCGGTGCACAGGGTGGTTCCCTTCCGGACGTATTCTGGATGCACTCCAACGAGAGTCAGAGATACATGTCCAACGATATGCTTCTTGATCTGACCGATAAGATCAAAGACAGCGATCTGATCGATCCGGAGAACTATCCGGAGGATATCTGGGGACTGTATACATACGATGATAAATATTATGCAGTACCGAAGGATATAGATACAATCGCTCTCTGGTACAACAAGACATTATTTGACGAGGCAGGACTTGATTATCCGACAGCTGACTGGACATGGGATGATGTTACAGAGGCAGCTAAGAAGCTTACTAAGGATGATGGTTCCCAGTACGGTCTCGGAATGAGAAATGATAACAACCAGGCCGGATACTACAACCTGATCTATGATAACGGCGGATACATCATCAGCGATGACAAGACAAAAATCCGGCTGGGGATGATGAGAAGACGATCGCAGCTATGCAGACACTGGAAGGATGGATCAAGGATGGCGTGATCCCGTCTCTTGAGACAATGTCCGAGAACAACGAGGACGTACTTTTCGAGGCTGGCAAGATCGCTATGACATGCCAGGGCTCCTGGATGCTTGCAGCATTTAAAGAGAACGAGTACACAGCAGCTAACTGTGATTGTGTAGAGCTTCCTAAAAACGCTGAGACAGGCAGAAGAGCTTCCTCATATAACGGACTTGGATGGGCAGCATCTGCTTCCGGTGAGCACACAGACGAAGCTTGGCAGCTGATCGAGTACCTCGGATCCAAAGAGGCTCAGGAGAAACAGGCTGAGCTTGGTGTTACAATGAGTGCATACAAAGATACATCTGATGCATGGGCTAAATCCGCAGACTTCAACCTTCAGGCTTATCTGAACATGATGGATGACATGGAGATCCGTCCATACTCCAAATCTACTGTAACATGGGAGAACGAGGACAACGAGATCCTTAAAGGCGTATACACAGGCGACATCACAATGGAAGAGGCTTGCAAGCAGATGGCTGATCAGATGAACGAGAAGCTGGCTGAGGAGTAAGCATTAAGAAACACCGATAATTAAGTGCAGTAATGAGAGGGGCCGCCGCACTCAGGTGCAGCGGCCTCATACATAGAAGGAATAGAAGGAGTGATTCTTATGGCTAAAACTACCAAGTCACAGGCACGGACAAAGAGAGAGCGCAGTGAGTTCCTCTGGGGCTGGCTGTTTATTCTCCCAACAACAATCGGACTGATCGTATTGAACATCATTCCGATCTTCCAGACTATTTACCAGAGCTTTTTCAAGACAGGAGATTTTGGTAAAGGAAATATCTTTATCGGTTTACAGAACTACCAGAAGGTTTTTGCAGATAAAGAGATCTGGCAGGCACTGATCAACACATTCAAATATGCGATCGTGGAGGTCCCTTTTTCCATTGTCATCGCACTTGTTCTTGCAGTACTTCTTAACAGAAAGATGAAGGGCCGTTCTATTTACAGAACCATCATCTTCCTTCCGATGGTAGCAGCTCCGGCAGCGGTAGCCATGGTATGGAGATGGCTGTTCAACTCTGATTATGGTCTTATCAATAACGTTTTCCATGTTCATGTAAACTGGGTTTCTAATCCGAAAATTGCAGTATTTGCAGTTGCGATCATCGGTGTATGGTCTATCATCGGTTACAATATGGTTCTTTTCCTGTCAGGACTTCAGGAAATCCCGAGAGATTATTATGAAGCAGCATCCATTGACGGTGCAACAGGCGTGAATGCATTCTTTAACATCACGGTCCCGCTTCTTTCACCAACCATTTTCTTCGTACTTGTTACCCGTGTGATCGGATCCCTTCAGGTATTCGACCTGATCTATATGGTTATTGACAAGTCAAACCCGGCACTTACCAAGACTCAGTCACTGGTTTACCTGTTCTATAAATATGCATTTATCAATAAGAACATGGGATACGGCGCTACGATCGTAGTAGTACTTCTTATTATCACCATGATCCTGACAGTATTCCAGATGATCGGTCAGAAGAAATGGGTATTCTACAACTAAAAAGGGGGATTAACCATGGATAGTATGGAAACAAAAAAGAAATAACCACTATTTTAATACATGTCATACTGATCATTGTGTCCATAACGATGCTTGTGCCATTTATCTGGATGATCCTGACAGCTTTTAAAACTGTAACGGAAGCAACATCTGTAGATCCTTTCACCATTTTCCCGAAAATATGGAGAAAAGACGCATTTATTTCTGTTATCAATAACATGAACTTCCTGCTTCTGTACAAGAATACACTGCTTCTGATCTTCTTCCGAGTAGTGTGTGCGGTTCTTACAGCAACTATGGCAGGCTATGCATTTGGACGACTGAACTTCAAGGGCCGTGATCTCTGCTTCAGTCTTGTACTGTTCCAGATGATGGTTCCGGTACAGATCTTCATCATCCCGCAGTACCTGATGGTCAGCAAGATGGGTATGCTGAATACGATCTTTGCCCTTGTATTCCCAGGTATTGTTACTGCATTCGGTACTTTCCTTCTGAGACAGGGATATATGGGACTGCCGAAGGATCTGGAGGAGGCTGCCAGACTTGACGGATGTAACATCGGTCAGACCTTCCTTTACATCATGGCACCACTTACAAGATCCAGTATGGTTGCACTTGGAATTTTCACAGCTGTATTCGCATTCAAAGATCTGATGTGGCCGATGATCGTTAATACAGATAAGGATATGCTGGTACTTTCTTCCGCACTTGCAAAGATGCAGGGCCAGTACGTATCCAAATTCCCGGAACTGATGGCTGCATCTCTGATCGCCTGCATTCCGATGATCGTGATCTACATGATCTTCCAGAAACAGTTTATCGAAGGTATTGCTACCAGCGGTGGAAAACTGTAATCAGAAATATTACATAAGGTAATACAAGACGCTGACAATGTATATAACTGAGGATTTGGTTATTGAGGTTGTCAGCGGTATTTTTATCGAAGCAAATGCCAAAATGCACAGTTATCTGATGATTCTTAAGGAAAGAGGCGGATATTTTTATCCGCAGTAAACGAAAAAAAGGAGAAAATTATGCCGATCAAATTTCACGAGGAATCAAAGACATTCCACATTTATAACAAACATTTAAGCTACATCACCTGTATCATGGAAAATGGCCAGATGGAGAATCTGTACTATGGAAAAGCTATCCGCGATAAAGAGGATTTCAGTTATCTTCACGAGGAGATCATGCGTTCCCTGATGGCTGTATGCGTTCCGGAACCGGGACTTCTTTCCATGCAGTATACCAAACAGGAGTATCCTGTTTACGGAACCGGTGATTTCAGAAATCCTGCCCTTACTGTTCGTCAGGAGAACGGAAGCGAGATCGTAGATTTCAAATATGTTTCTCATGAGATTTACGGCGGCAAGAAGAAGCTTGCCGGTCTTCCGGCAACCTACACAGAGAACGAGGAAGAGGCAACATCTCTGGACATTACACTTCATGATTCTGTGATGGACACAGACCTTGTTCTTACATATTCCGTATATGAGGATTACCCGGTGGTCACCAGAAGTGCACGCCTTGTTCAGAAAGGGAATCAGAAAATCCGTCTTGAGAACGTGATGAGTGCAGCAGTGGAGTTCCCGGATATGGATTATGAGATGATCCATCTTTCCGGTGCATGGGCACGTGAGCGCTATGTAAAAACACGCAAACTTGAGATGGGTATACAGGCTGTACAGAGTCTTGCAGGAACCGGCTCCAGCTCTGAGCAGAATCCGTTTATCGCGCTGAAGCGTCCTCATACAACAGAAGATACAGGCGAGGTTTTCGGCTTCAGCTTTGTGTACAGCGGAAACTTCCTTGCACAGGTCGAGGTTTCCACCTACGAGATGACACGAGTTATGATGGGAATCAATCCTCAGGGCTTTTCCTGGGAGCTTTCCAGAGATGAGGAATTCCAGACTCCGGAGGTTGTTATGGTATACAGCGATAAGGGCTTAAACGGAATGAGCCAGGCTTACCACAGACTGTACCGTGACCGCCTGATGCGCGGAAAATGGAGAAATCATGCACGTCCGATCCTTCTTAATAACTGGGAGGCAACCTATTTTGATTTTGATGAGGAAAAAATCCTCAATATTGCAAAAAAAGCCAAAGAGGTTGGGGTAGAGCTTTTCGTTCTGGATGACGGATGGTTCGGAACCAGAAACGATGATTACCAGGGCCTTGGCGACTGGTTCGTAAATAAGAATAAGCTTCCAAACGGAATTTCCGGACTTTCCCGTAAGATCGAGGAGATGGGCCTGAAATTTGGTCTCTGGGTAGAGCTTGAGATGGTAAACAAGAACAGCGACTGCTACAGAGCACATCCGGACTGGCTCATCGGAGCACCGGATCGTTTTGAGTCCCACTCAAGACATCAGCACGTTCTTGATTTTTCCAGATCTGAGGTTGTGGATTTTATTTATGATTCCATCTCCAAGGTTATTGAGGAATCTTCCATTTCCTACATTAAATGGGATATGAACCGCTACATGTCCGAGCCTTTCAGCCGCGGCGCATCTGCAGCAGATCAGGGCAAGACTATGCATAAATATATCCTTGGTGTATATGAGCTGTATACAAGACTGACAGAGAGATTCCCTGACATTCTCTTTGAATCCTGCGCAAGCGGCGGAGCAAGATTTGATCCAGGAATGCTGTACTTTGCACCGCAGACATGGACCAGTGATGATACCGATGCAGCAGAGAGAGAAAAAAATCCAGTACGGTACCTCCTTTGTTTATCCGATCGTCAGCATGGGATCTCATGTATCAGCAGTACCGAATCATCAGCTGCACCGTACCACACCGCTTTCCACAAGAGCAAATGTGGCATATTTCGGAACCTTTGGCTATGAGCTGGATCTGAACCTTTTAAGTGCCAAAGAGATCGAAGAGGTAAAGGCACAGGTGGAATTCATGAAGGAACATCGTGACCTGATCCAGGTGGAGGGTGATTTCTACCGTATCTTAAGCCCGTTCGAAGGAAATGATACTGCATGGATGGTTGTTTCCAGAGACAAAAAACAGGCAGTTGCCGGATACTATGAAAGACTGAACAAGGTCAATGCTTCCTGGATGCGTTTGCGCTTCAAGGGTCTTGACGAGGATCAGCTTTACAAAGTAAAATGGGAAGATAAGTGCCTGAAAGCTTACGGAAATGAGCTGATGTATGCAGGAATCCCGGTTGATCGTGACTACTGCAATAAGACAAACGGTGATTTCCATTCTGTATTGTATACAATTGAAGCAGAGGACTGATTTCTGTAAATGATGGAATAAAAATTATCTGCAGAAAAAACATTCGCCTGACCAGAAAAATAACAGGCCGCCGGATATGGCGGCCTGTTATTGGGTGGCGAAGCAGCTCACAGGCAGAAACATAATATATGACATCAGGGAGGTGACAAGTTGCTTCATACAGTTGGTTTTACAAGCTCGGACAGCTTTAAATGTCTGGAGAATTTAAAGAAAGGTGCGGTGGATCTCTGTCTTACTTATTGTGGATGGGAAAAATGCGATCCGGGACATCGATTTGGACCAAATAACAGGATCTCTCATGTACTTCATATCGTGGAATCCGGAAGCGGAGTTTTTGAGATGGATGGCCATCAGTATCATCTGACAGGTGGAGAAGCATTTCTGATCCCATCCAGTGTGGAGGCCTGGTATGAGGCAGACATGGACAATCCCTGGACATATCGCTGGGTAGGATTTGAGGGAATGACTGCGGAGGAAGTGATCCATGTAAGCGGCTTCAGCCGGGAAAATCCGGTCCGAAGGATCCACTGTATGGAAAATGCTGCAAAATATATTGATGCAATGGTCCAGACCAACAAGCTCGTTTTTGAAAATGAGCTGAAACGGAACGGACTTCTGCTGCTTCTTTTTTCTGACCTGATCACAGATAACCGGGATGCATGTCTGAGAGAAGGCAAGCTTCTTCCATCCCACAGATATCCCAATTCCGTTTATGTGGAGCAGGCAGTGGATTACATTGCAGCCAACTTTGACAAGCGTCTGAAGATCAATGAGCTGGCAGACCGCATTGGTGTCAACCGGAGCTATCTTACCAGCTCGTTTAAAAAAAGCCTCGGATGCTCGCCGCAGGAATATCTTATGAATCTTCGCATCGAGAAGGCAAAGACTCTTCTGAAAAACGGAGATATTCAGGTCAGTGAAGTAGCTGCAAAAGTAGGGTATGGAGATCCGCTGGCTTTTTCCAAGGTATTCAAGGCAAGAACAGGAAGAAGTCCGAGAGAATACAAGGAAGAAAAGAGAAAACTTGTAGTGAAGGGGAAAAAAGGGGATTATACGGAATCTGAGGACTGATTCTGTGATATATTTCACGAAGAAAAAAACTCTCTGTCTGTGCCAGAATATATAAAAATTCTGGTATCGGGCAGAGAGTTTTTTATGTCATAAGAAATGTTATAGAAAATTACTTCCAGGTATCTCATGCAACAAAACAACAATTATTAACATCAAAGTACATATTTTAAACAAGTTTCTGGTAGTATGATAAGATCACAAAGAAAACGAAGCGGGACTGCACCGCAAAAATAGCAGAAAATCAGGAATTTCAAAGAAAAATACAAGAATTCCGGATAAGAGACCCAACAAAGGAAACAGGAGGAAACGAACATGATCAAAATTACATTCATGGGAGCAGGAAGCACGGTTTTCGCAAGAAATGTACTTGGCGATTGTATGTGCACACCGGCACTTCGCGAGAGCGAGATCGCACTTTATGATATTGACGAGAAGAGACTGGAGGATTCCAGAATTATCTTAAGTGCCATCAACCACAACGTAAACGAGGACCGCGCAGTGATCAAAACATATCTCGGTGCAGAGAACCGTAAAGATGCACTTCGCGATGCAGATTTCGTAGTCAATGCCATTCAGGTAGGCGGTTATGAGCCATGTACAGTAACAGACTTTGAGATCCCGAAGAAATACGGCATCAAACAGACCATCGCAGATACTCTGGGAATCGGCGGAATCATGCGTGCACTTCGTACCATTCCGGTTCTGGAAGAGTTTGCACGGGACATGGAAGAAGTATGCCCGAACACTTTGTTCCTGAATTACTCCAATCCGATGGCAATGCTCACCGGTTATATGCAGCGTTTCACAAAGATTCGTACAGTAGGTCTTTGCCACAGTGTTCAGGTCTGCTCCCAGAAGCTTCTTGAGGGAATGGGAATGGAAGACAAGCTTGAGGGACGTACCGAGCTGATCGCAGGTATCAACCACATGGCATGGCTTCTTGAGATCCATGACAAAGATGGAAACGACCTGTACCCGGAGATCCGCAGAATTGCAGAGGAGAAGAATACATCCGGTGAGAAACATGAGGATATGGTACGTTATGAGTACATCCGTCATCTTGGCTACTACTGCACAGAGTCCAGTGAGCACAATGCAGAGTATAATCCGTTCTTCATTAAATCCAAATATCCGGAGATGATCGAGGAGTTCAATATTCCGCTTGACGAATATCCGAGAAGATGTATCAAACAGATCGAGGGCTGGGAAAAAGAGCGCGAGGATATCCTCAAGGATGGCAAGATCGGCCATGAGAGAAGTAAAGAGTATGCTTCTTATATCATGGAGGCTGTTGTTACAAACACACCGTACAAGATCGGTGGAAATGTTCTTAACAACGGTTACATCGATAACCTTCCGTCGATGCTTGCGTAGAGGTTCCATGCTATATCGACGGAACCGGTGTACATCCGGTAAAAGTGGGCAAGCTTCCTACACAGCTGGCAGCTATGAATTCATCCAATGTCAGCCCGCAGCTCCTTGCTATTGAGGCAGCAGTGACCAAAGACCGCCAGAAAAATCTATCAGGCAGCCATGATGGACCCGCACACAGGTGCAGAGCTGAACATCAAAGACATCCAGGCAATGTGTGATGAGCTGATCGAGCACATGGGGATTATATGAAGATGTACCGCTAAATATAAGGTACATCAGGGGACTGGAGAATAGTTTTAACAAATATGGAGAAGGCGTTTTTTCTGAACAAAGACAGCAAGGCGGAGCAAAAGGCCCGCTTTACGATAAGGCAGAAACGTTGAGATAAAAAGCAGTATATACAGGCCGGAACACCAAATTGGGGAAGGTGTTCGGCCTTTTTTATATGGAACTTTTGTTAAATAATAAAAAACAACTTGTTCGTATGTATATACAAGTTATAAAATGATTACAGATGAAAATATAAATGTCCGTTTTACATCCGATGTTTGAAGGAAGAATAATACAAACGAAGGGAGGAGCTTATGGCAGAAAACGGAAAAGCAAAAATATTATGTACTGATGGAAGAAATGAAAACAGACATTCTTTCCGGAAAGATCCGTCCGGGTGAGAAGCTTCCCTCTGAAACCAGCTCAGTGTACGCTATGGGCTGAGCAGGCATACGGTGCGAAAGGCTCTGGGGATCCTGGCAGGAGATGGATACATAGAATCCTTTCAGGGAAAAGGAACCTTCTGTGCGGATGTGCTCCGTCAGATTCACGGGACCGGAAACATCGCAGTGGTGACTACATATATCTCGGATTATATTTTTCCAAGGCTGATCCAGGGAATCGATGAGGTGCTGTCCGATAACGGGTACAGTATCATCCTGAAAAATACAGGAAACAGCCGCCAGAAGGAGGCAAGATTCCTGGAAGAGCTGATCAGCAAGGGAATTGACGGACTGATCATCGAACCCAGCAAAAGTGAGTTGTTGTGCAGACATGTAAGCCTGTACGAAACACTGGACAAGTATCAGATCCCCTATATTTTTATCCAGGGACTGTATACGGAGATGCAGGAAAAGCCCCACATCCTCATGGATGACGCAGGAGGCGGTTATCTTGTGACAAAACATCTCCTGGACTCCGGCAGGCGCAACATCGTGGGATTTTTCAAGGCAGATGACCGTCAGGGAATCGAACGGCATAAGGGCTATGTGAAGGCTTTGCAGGAGCATGAAATTGCCTATGATCCGGATAAGGTGGTCTGGTTTCACACCGAGGACCGGCGAAAAAAGCCGGCTCTTATGGTCCGGAACATGGTCCGACAGAACAGCTTTCCGGATGGAATCGTGTGCTACAACGACCAGATCGCTGTCCAGGTCATGGAAGAACTGGAACGTCAGGGCAAAAAGATCCCGGAGGATGTTGCGGTGACCGGTTATGACAATTCGCTGTACGCAAGACAGGGGCAGGGAATCACTACTATCACCCATCCCCAGGAAAAACTGGGTGAGATGGCAGCAAAGCTTCTCCTGGAAAAATTAAGTGGCGTGCCGGACGAAGAGAGTAAGGTGGAACGGCTGATCCGGCCGGAGCTGATCGTACGGGGCAGCAGTGTGAAGACAGGAATATGAACACAAATGCATGAGGGCAGAGAGATAATCACTTATCAGATAATGAAACATGACATATTTTACAGAGAACTTTATAACATTTCAGAAGGCTGGACACATGTTGGAAACAGAAATGTGTTACAGATTTTCAGGAATGTTATGCATATTATATAATTTTATATTTCAAGGAGGAATTTTCACATGAAAACAGGAAGAGATTACAAATTCTGGTTTTGCACAGGTTCACAGGATCTTTACGGAGATGAATGTCTCCGCAAGGTAGCCGAGCATTCAAAGATCATCGTAGAGGAACTGAATAAATCCGGTGTACTTCCGTTTGAGGTTGTATGGAAACCAACGCTGATCACAAATGAGCTGATCCGTAAAACCTTTAATGATGCCAATGCAGATGAAAACTGTGCCGGCGTGATCGCGTGGATGCACACATTTTCCCCGGCAAAATCCTGGATCCTTGGCCTTAAAGAGTATCGCAAACCGCTGTGCCATCTTCATACACAGTTCAATGTGGAAATCCCCTATGACACCATTGATATGGACTTTATGAATGAGAACCAGTCCGCACACGGCGGCCGTGAGTTTGGCCATATGGTAACCCGCATGGGAATCGAGAGAAAAGTCATTGCAGGACACTGGGCAGACAAAAAGGTCCAGGAGCGTCTGGCATCCTGGATGCGTACTGCAGTTGGTATCATGGAGAGCAGCCATATCCGTGTATGCCGTGTAGCCGACAATATGAGAAACGTAGCTGTAACAGAGGGCGATAAGGTTGAGGCTCAGATGAAATTCGGATGGGAGATCGATGCTTATCCGGTTAATGAGATCGCAGAATATGTTCAGGATGTAAGCCAGGGAGATATTGATGTTCTGGTAGAAGAATATTATAATAAATACGATATGATTCTGGATGGACGTGACCCTGAGGAATTTAAGAAGCATGTAGCAGTCCAGGCAGGGATCGAGATCGGTTTTGAGCGCTTCCTCGAGGAGAAAAACTATCAGGCTATCGTAACACACTTCGGTGATCTGGGCGCCCTGAAACAGCTTCCGGGACTTGCGATCCAGCGACTGATGGAAAAAGGCTACGGCTTCGGTGGCGAGGGCGACTGGAAAACAGCAGCTATGGTCCGTCTGATGAAGATCATGGCAGCCGGCAAAAAGGACGCCAAGGGTACATCTTTTATGGAGGATTACACTTATAACCTGGTACCTGGTAAAGAGGGAATCCTTGAGGCACATATGCTGGAGGTTTGTCCATCTGTTGCTGATGGCAAGGTCAGCATGCGTGTATGCCCGCTTTCCATGGGAGATCGTGAAGATCCTGCAAGACTGGTATTTACTTCTAAGACAGGTCCTGGAATCGCTACATCCCTGGTTGACCTAGGAGATCGTTTCCGCCTGCTGATCAATGAGGTTGAGTGTAAGAAAACAGAGAAACCGATGCCTGCACTTCCGGTAGGTACTGCATTCTGGACTCCGAAGCCGGATCTTTCCACAGCGGCAGAGGCATGGATCCTTGCAGGCGGCGCACATCATACTGCATTTACCTATGACCTTACTGCAGAGCAGATGGGCGACTGGGCAGCAGCTATGGGTATCGAAGCGGTTTATATTGATGGCGATACAACGATCCGGAATCTGCAGAATGAGCTGAGATGGAACAGCATGTATTTCAGCAAATAATATGGGAGGTTTTTTACAATGGGAGTAAATGAGGCAAAAACAGCAATTCTTGAGAATCGCACGGCTCTTGGTATTGAGTTTGGTTCCACAAGGATCAAGGCAGTTCTGGTAGACGATAAAAATCAGCCCATCGCATCCGGTGCCTATGAATGGGAAAACCAGTATGTAGATGGTATCTGGACATACAGCCTGGAGGAGATCTGGAAAGGTCTCCAGGGCAGCTACCAGGATATGGCAGAAGATGTTCAGAAAAAATATGGGATGGAGCTTACAAGTGTAGGTGCTTTTGGTGTCAGTGCCATGATGCATGGATATATGCCGTTTAACAAAGCGGGAGAGCTGATGGTTCCGTTCCGTACCTGGAGAAACAATATCACGGGAGAAGCTTCTGAGAAGCTGGCAGAGCTTTTCCATTACAATATCCCTCAGAGATGGAGTATCGCACACCTGTATCAGGCAATCCTGAAAGGTGAGGAGCATGTAAAAGATATCGATTACATCACCACTCTGGAGGCCTATGTACACTGGAAACTCACTGGAAAAAGAGTTCTTGGTATCGGCGATGCGGCAGGTATGTTCCCAATCGACAGCGAGACAAAGGATTACAACGAAGAGATGGTGCAGAAGTTCGATGAGCTGGTTGCATCCTATGGATTCCCATGGAAACTTCGTGACATTATGCCGGAAGTTATGGTTGCGGGACAGGATGCAGGTTCTCTTACAGAGGAAGGTGCAAAGCTTCTGGATGTAAGTGGAAAGCTGAAAGCAGGAATCCCGATGTGTCCGCCGGAGGGAGACGCAGGAACCGGTATGGTAGCCACAAACAGTGTCCGTCAGCGTACCGGAAATGTTTCCGCAGGAACATCCGTATTTGCCATGATTGTCCTGGAAAAGGCTCTTTCCAAACCGTACAAAGAGATTGATATGGTCACCACTCCGGCAGGAGATCCGGTTGCCATGGCACATTCCAACAACTGTACTTCGGATCTGAACGCATGGGTAAATGTGTTTAAGGAATTTGCGGAAGCCATGGGTATGAAAGTGGATATGAACAAACTGTTCGGAACTCTTTATAACAAAGCCCTGGAAGGGGATCCGGACTGTGGTGGACTTCTTTCCTACTGTTATTTCTCCGGCGAGCATATGACCGGTTTTGAAGAGGGACGTCCACTGTTTGTACGTTCTCCTGAGAGTAAATTTACACTGGCAAACTTTATGAGAAACAATCTTTACACCTGCCTTGGTGCCATGCGTGTAGGTCTGGATATCCTTCTCAATCAGGAGCATGTAAAGTTGATAAGCTTCTGGGACACGGCGGCCTCTTTAAGACAAGGGTGTTGGCCAGCAGATCCTTGCAGATGCAGTAAATGCGCCGGTATCCGTAATGTCCACAGCAGGAGAAGGCGGAGCCTGGGGAATTGCGCTTCTGGCTTCTTATATGATCAACAAAAAAAGACGGCGAAGACCTTGCGGATTTCCTGGATGAAAATGTCTTCAAAGGAAACGAAGGCAGCACACTTGCGCCGGAAGCAGAAGGCGTGAAAGGATTCAACGCATTTATGGACCGATATATGAAGGGTCTTGGAATTGAGCGTGCAGCAGTAGAGGCGAAAATCTGGTAAAGAGAAGAACGGATTGAAATGAGAAGGTCAGTTTTTCTGACGGAATGTAAAAGAATGAGAGATTGGTCATGAGCTACGTAACAAATGCGGATTGCGAATATCCGTTTGACAAAGGAAGAAAAATGAAACGGACAGATCAGGAAAAGTGATCGCCATTATCCACCGCCTCAATGATGTGGAAGACAAGTGGGTGGCAGTTCCGGAGGATAAGACCATGACAGCAGAGGAGATCATGGAACAGGTCCGGTTTCAGGAGCAGTATTTTGAGACGGAGATAGAAATGCTGTAATAAGAAAAATGTAAAAGGGGGAGCAGCATGGTCAACCATGTGACTGCTCCCCTTTGTGATACAAAAATTACAGTCTGGCTGCCAGTTTCTTAACCTCTTCCAGCTGCGGACAGACTTTCATGCTGCCTTTTTCCAGCATATTGGGAACTGTGACAATACCCATATCTTCCCATTTCAGATAAGAGGTCATGGCCTTGTACTGAGCGATGGCTGCATCAAAGACATGATCTGCGCCTGCATCCAGGAGCAGAGCTGTTTTGTGGAACGGAAATCCGATACTTCCCCATGCATACATACGGTCAATTACGGTTTTCAGCTGTGCGGTGATATCAAACCAGTAAACTGGTGATGCAAATACCAGAAGGTCGGTATCAGAAAGCTCCGCAAAAACCTTCTTCATATCATCATCCTGTACACATTTGCCCTCATGGGAGTAGCAGTATTTGCAGTCCATGCATCCGCGGATATGTAAATTTGCAATGTTCAGAACAGTTGCTGTATGACCGTTTTCCTGAGCAGCTTTTGCAAAGGTATCGGCCATGATCTGTGTGTTGCCGTTGTGGCGCGGACTGCCGTTTAAGATTGTGATCTTCATTAGAAATCCCTCCAGTTATAATTATTGATATGGGACCATTGTAACATAAAAATAATGGAGCGCAAAGAAAGCTTTTCTATGTCCAATGTGCAGAGTGCAGGGAGGAAAGAGGTTCTTTTTTATAGAAAATTTATTGAAAATATTTCTCCATAATGTTATCATTGGACACGAAAAACACAGAAAAAAACGAGAAAACATAAGGCTGTTATGCAGGTATCTGCAATATGGTCTGAAGCAGCCGGTGAGAGTGTCAGAAAACAAAAGCAATGGGTGGCAGAATGTTTGATGACCAGGGCTATACAGGAGGAGAAAAACAATGAAATTAACCATGCTTGGAACAGGTAACGCACTGGTAACAGAATGCTACAATACATGTTTCGTGCTCAGCGATGAGTACGGCCATTTTCTGGTTGACGGAGGCGGCGGAAATACTGTACTTTCCCAGCTGAAGAAGGCAGGTATTGACCTGATGGATGTCCATGAGATCTTTGTTACACATAAGCACGTAGACCATATCATGGGAATCGTCTGGGTGATCCGCATCATCTGCCAGAATATGAAAAAAGGTACTTACCAGGGCGAGGCGAATATCTATGCCCATGATGAGGTGATCGGACTTCTGAAAGACATGGCCTTTAAGCTTCTGAATAAAAAGGAGACACAGTACATTGGTGACAGACTTCACCTGATCGAAGTAAAAGACGGTGAGGAGAGAACGATCCTCAATAAGAAAGTGACCTTCTTTGACATCGGTTCCACCAAGGCAAAACAGTTCGGATTCCAGATGATCTACGACGGTGGCAAGGTACTTACCTGCTGTGGCGATGAGCCATACAACGAGTGCGAGGAGAAATACGCCAAAGGCAGCGACTGGATGTTCCACGAAGCATTCTGCCTGTACGGACAGCGTGATATCTTCAATCCTTATGAGAAACATCACTCCACAGTCAAGGATGCCAGCGAGCTTGCTGAAAAATCTTGGCGTGAAAAAACCTTGTACTGTATCATACAGAGGATAAGAACATTAAGAAAACGTAAAAGAACTCTACGGCGCAGAAGGCAGAGAGTATTATCACGGAAATCTGTTTATTCCGGATGATCTTGATGTGATCGAAATGTGATAATTGTAAAAAGAAGGAATCGGAACGGTAGGCATATGCTGCATTTCCGGTCCTATTTTATATCATGGAAAATTATTTCGTAATGCTCCAATGACATAAAAGAGTCCTCCAGGAAGAAGTCTTTCCTGTTCTGTAAAAAATTTTTGTGGAAGATAATTTTACGAAAAGCTTATGAGCCGGATAGATCGTCCGGATATACTTACAAATTTCATAGTGTATCCATCAGAAAGAAAATGCTTGTAGGACAAAAAGGTATCGTTTACAATAATACACAAATAATATTTTACAAATTACGAGGTGACAGAACATATGCCAGCAACAGACAATATCACACTTGAAGAAAAATACAGAAAACTCCAGGAGATCCTTCGTTCCCTTGGAAGCGTAGCCGTAGCCTTTTCCGGCGGTGTAGACTCCACGTTTCTTCTGAAAGCCGCACAGGAAACACTTGGCGACAGGGCCATGGCCATTACTGCCTGTCCCTGTTCCTTTACAGACAGAGAACTGAAAGAAACAGAGGATTTTTGCCGGGAAAATCATATCCGCCAGGAAATCTGCAAGATCAACGAATTCGATATCCCGGGCTTTCGCAAGACCCGCCGGACCGTTGCTACATCTGCAAAAAAGCCATCTTCACCAAACTCTGGGAAGCAGCAAAATCCCACCATATGAACATGATCGTGGAAGGCTCCAATATGGATGACCTGGGAGATTACCGTCCTGGAAAAAGAGCCATTCAGGAGCTTGGGGTCCGAAGTCCTCTCCAGGAGGCCGGCCTCTATAAAGAAGAGATTCGCAAGCTGTCAAAGGGCATGAACCTTCCAACCTGGAACAAGCCATCCTTTGCCTGCCTTGCTTCCAGATTTGTATACGGTGAGACCATCACCGAGGAAAAACTTCACATGGTAGACCAGGCCGAGCAGTTTCTCATGGATCTGGGATTCCATCAGTTCCGTGTCCGTATCCACGGTACCATGGCAAGGATCGAGGTTCCGGAAGAAGATATCCTGAAAATTGCAGATAATGAAACAAGAACAAAGATCACAGAGAAATTCCGCACATTGGGATTTTCTTACGTGACTCTGGATCTTCAGGGCTTCCGTTCCGGAAGTATGAATGAAACACTGGGAAAATAAGTATCAGAAAATAAAATAATCCCCCGGAAATACCGCGCGAGAAGTATTTCTGGGGGATTGCTGCACGAATAGAACCGGAGGCTCCGTTACTGTGTTCAAATCTCAATTTTCGGATTGAGAATATCTGTCTGGCAGGCTGTATATCTTACATATAATCTTTCAGCACATCATGATCCCGCAGTACCTTCTCAACCACAGTACCCTTCACAACATTAAGAAGTGGTTTCTTCAGTGCATTCAGCGGCCCTGGCAGCTGGATCTCCAGCGGGGATTTTCCGTCCATCAGCTTCACACTGCTGTCCAGAAGCTCACGGATATCGTAAACGCTTCCCCATACTTCCGGAACACCACGGTCTACACCGAAAAGTCCGTATACAGCCTCCATTGCAGTACGTACGGAATATTCTGTTGTGAATACGGTATCACGAGGAGTTTCCGCGAACTGGCCCAGGAATGCAAAGTTTACACAGCCATCCGGGATAACATCCGGGCGGTCACCTTTGGTACGCGGCATGAAGAAGGCGGTGATGTACGGCATCATAGTCGGAACGCAGACAGCGCTGTTTTCTGCCATATCGTCGATCTGATCTACCGGAACACCCAGGTGGTACAGCCACTCGGCGGTAATTTCCTTACCGGTACAATCCTTCATCGGCTTCTTGATATAATCACCGGGAACATCTGTGAACAATCCGTAAACCCATACACAGACCTTCTTCGGATCCTGCTCTTTGAACTGTCCCTGACGGTTGATGGTCCAGCTTAAGAGCCATTTGGAATCCTGGCAGCTTACGATACCACCGGTAACAACCTTGCCGGTACGTGGGTCACGCTGGCAGATGTTGGTGATATAAGGGATGATACGGTCATCCAAAGTGGTGACAGTAGCAGATTCCCAGTTTTGTCTTGGCAATGTCTGAGCAGAATTTCTCCGGATGTCCGAATGACGGATCCTGAGCTGCGATATTTTTCCACAGGGACCAAACGCCACTGGTACGGACCTCCGCATCGCCGTTTGGCGCGTGGTTCTGGTCGCCGTAGATCGTACCCTCTGTACAGCTTCCGTTAGTGACGAAAACATAATCATTCTCTGTAAGAAGGATACCCTGCTCTACACCTTTTACCTTGCATTCGATAGCAGTGGCGATCTTTTTGCCATCTTTAAAATTAAAGATCACGTTTGTGACCTCAGTATTAAACTGGAAGTCAACACCTGCATCCTCCAGATATTTTTTCATGGGAAGGATCAGGGATTCGTACTGGTTGTACTTGGTGAATTTCAGGGCGCTGAAATCCGGAAGACCTGCAAATGTGGTGGATAAAAACGCTGGAAGTAAAGCTTCA
>ENA-OQAR01000139-OQAR01000139.1-human-gut-metagenome-genome-assembly--contig:-NODE-139-length-18688-cov-4.237433_pt1 | contig 18688 bp, 24 predicted proteins | sample MGYA00242738_ERZ504533 | MGnify/ENA primary metagenome ERZ504533 (study PRJEB26092, sample SAMD00036276) | human gut metagenome | host: Homo sapiens | study: EMG produced TPA metagenomics assembly of... | reverse complement strand
AGCCGCATTTTTTACAACTCAGCGCTTTACAGTGGTGCTTGGTTCGGTGTATCATAGAAGAATATTAAGGCAACACCGCACAATTCCCGCCTGACGGCTTAAGCACCGCTCCGGCGGCTGCGGCACGGCATCTGCGTTGCCAAAATGCTCGATAAGACATCCAGTATTATCTGCGCTTTTGGCTTAGCATCTGCCGCACCTCGCTCGCCGTATCGGCACTTAGAATTATGCGGTATTGCCTTAAAAAGGAGATGAGCGCATGAAATGTCCGAATTGGGGTAAAATTTTGGCTGCGGCGGCGCTGTGTGCTGCGCTGTGTGCCTGCAGCAAGCCGCAGGATGTTCTGCCCGATCATATCGCCACGCCGGAAGCATCCGCCACGGTTGCCCCAACTGCCGCCGTTGTTCAGGCCACCGCCACCCTCGCCCCAACAGATACCACCGTGCCCACTATTCTGCCGCAGACAGCTGATGCCGGGCGCAGTTATGTGGACGACACCCTGTTCATTGGGGATTCCAACACCGTGCGCTACACCATGTACGCCGATGACACCGGAACGGCGTTTTTCCACGCTGAAAAACAACATTGGCGTGGTCAGCATGGGGGCCGGTTCCATCACCACCCTGAAATGCGAAAAGTTCAAGGGGGACAGCACCCTGTACACCATTCCGGATGCCGTTGCCAAGTTGCAGCCCAAACGCATTATCATTGGTTTCGGCTCCAACAACCTTGGTGGCAGCTCCACGGATGCCACCAAGTTCATCGCACAGTACCGGGAGGGGCTGGCCGCCATCACCAAAGCGTGGCCCTATGCGGATATTATCGTCAGCGCCATTCCCCCGCTGGACCAGCAGCGGGACAACACCAACCTGACCATGACCCAGGTAGATGCGTACAACGCCGCCCTTGTGACGATGTGCGAGGAGGACGGCTACAAATTTTTGAACACCGCCGAAGTACTGCGGGATGACGCCACCGGCTGGGCTAAAAAGGACTATACCCTTTCGGACGGGGTGCATCTTTCCAAAGAGGCTGTCACAGCCTATTTTACTTATGTGCGCACCCACGCTTACGTCACGCAGGACCGCCGCCCCGAAAGCACAGCCGCCATCCCGGAGCCGGACGGCGTACCGCTGGGGTTAATCTCCTCGGATCCGATCGCCGTGCGCGGCGCTAAGTGCCGGTGGAATTTGTGGCCACATCCGGCGGCAGCATCAGCGGTTCCACCAGCCAGAAAGTGAAAAAGGGCGGCACCTGCTCCGCCGTGAAAGCCGTACCCGATGCAGGCTGGAAGTTTGCCGGGTGGACGGCATCGCTGGGGGCGGCCTCCAGCAGTCCTTCCCTGAGCTTTACCGTGCCCAGCAATGCGGACGCCAACGCGTGATTGTGACAGCACACTTTGAGCCGGACGAACACGAACATGAATTTGTGGAAGTAAAGGATACCCGCATTGAGCCCACCTGTTTGGAATACGGCACCGTCAAAGTCAAGTGCACCATCTGCGGCAAGGTAAAAGAAAAAGAACTGCCCGCCCTGGGGCACGACTATGACAAGGGCGTTATCACCTTGCAGCCCCAACCCGGTGTGGCCGGGGTGATGACCTACACCTGCCAGCGCTGCGGCTACATCAAAACAGCGCCCATTGAACCGCTGCCCACCGCAACGCCGACAGCTTCGCCCACGTCACCCCCTTCACCGACACCGGCAGTTACCCAGACGCCGGAACCTGTTGTCACACCAGAGCCGATAACTACCCCGGAGCCTACGCAGGAACCTGTCATTACGCCGGAGCCCGAACCGACGGGTGCACCGGAGCCGGTAATTACCGCGGAACCGGCCCCTGACCCGGAGCCGCCGCAGGAAACCGAGCCTGCCAGCGAAGCCCCCACCGAGGTTCCGCAGGAATAACCCTGATTTTTTGATTGCATTTATTTTTGATTTTTTGAAAAGAAGAGGAACTTAATCTTATGAATGACCCCAGCCAGCAGCACATTGGCACCCCGGCGCTGATCCGCCGGTTTGCCCCTTACCTGATGCGATACAAACGCATTTTGATTTTTGATTTGTTCTGTGCCGCACTGACCACTTTGTGTGACATCGTGCTGCCTAAAATTATGAGCTACCTACCAACGCCGCCACCGATCCCGGCACTGTGCTGACGGTTGATGCAGTGTTAAAGCTCGCCCTGCTGTATCTCATTTTGCGGCTGATTGATGGTGCCGCACAGTATTTTATGTCCGGCACCGGCCACATCATGGGCGTTACATTGAGACCGATATGCGGCGGGATGCCTTTGCCCACCTGCAGCGGTTGAGCCACACCTATTATTCCAATACCAAAGTTGGGCAGATCATGGGCCGCATTACCAACGACCTGTTTGATGTGACCGAATTCGCCCACCACTGCCCGGAAGAATTTTTTTATTGCGGGCATCAAAATTGCGGCTTCGTTCATCATCCTGTGCGGGGCCAGCATACCGCTGACTTTGGTGGTGTTTGCCTGCGTGCCCTTGATGGCGGTTGTATCCATCAAGCTGAACCTGAAGCTTCGCGCCGCGTTCCGCCGCCAGCGGTTCCAGATCGGCGAGCTGAACGCTTCGATTGAGGACAGCCTGCTGGGCCAGCGGGTTGTGAAGGCGTTTGCCGCGGAAGAGGAAGAGAACAAAAAAGTTCGAGCAGGGCAACACCGCGTTCCAGACCATCAAGAAGAAAACCTACCATGCCATGGCCGCGTTCAACACCTCCACCCGGCTGTTTGACGGGTTGATGTATCTGGTGGTCATTGTGGCAGGCGGCCTTTCGCTGGTATATGGCACCATCAGCGCTGGCGATTTGGTTGCCTATGTGCTGTATGTTTCCACTCTGATTGCCACCATCCGCCGCATTGTGGAGTTTGCCGAGCAGTTCCAGCGCGGCGTGACCGGCATTGAGCGCTTTTTTGACATTATCGATACCCCCGTTGAGACACTGCGCCCCCGACGCCAAACCGCTGCAGGTGGAAAAAGGCGGCATTGAGTTCCGCGATGTGAGCTTTGAATACCCGGACGACCACAACAAGGTGCTGCGTCATGTAAACCTGAACATCCGCCCCGGCGAGAATCTGGCGCTGGTTGGGCCTTCCGGCGGCGGCAAAACCACCCTGTGCAACCTGATCCCTCGCTTTTATGATGTGACCGGCGGCGAGATTTTGATTGACGGGCAGGACATCCGCCATGTTACCCTGAGCAGCCTGCGCAATGCCGTTGGCGTGGTGCAGCAGGATGTTTACCTGTTCAGCGGCACGGTGGCCGAAAACATCGCTTACGGCAAGCCGGGTGCACGCGGGAGGAGATCATTGCCGCCGCCAGGCTGGCCGGTGCTGATGGCTTTGTGCGGGAGCTGAAAGACGGGTATGATACCTATGTAGGCGAGCGCGGGGTCAAGCTTTCCGGCGGGCAGAAACAGCGCATCAGCATTGCGCGGGTATTTTTGAAGAACCCGCCCATCCTGCTGCTGGACGAAGCCACAAGCGCGCTGGACAACGAGAGTGAGATTCTGGTTGGGCAAAGCCTGGATAAGCTGGCCAAGGGCCGCACCACGCTGACGATTGCCCACCGCCTGACCACCATCAAAAACGCTGACCGCATTCTGGTGCTGGGCAAATCCGGCATTGAGGAAGAGGGCCGCCACGAGGAATTGCTGGCAAAGAAAGGCATTTATTACCGCCTGTGGAACGGGCTGGTCAGCGGGCAGACGCTGTGATGGAAAAGCGGGCGCTATCCGATATAAAATATATAATGCAGAGCCACCCCGCCGTTGGGGCAGAAGTTTCCCGCGGCGGGGTGGATTTTGTGATTTTATAGGGAACGGTTTTGAGCGTTCTATTATCTGCCGGCTGTTTCCAACACATAACAAACCCAATATTTTCTGAGCGGCACACCGCGATCCGCCACCATTATTCATTATTATTATTTATTTTTTCCCGTCTCCTCTCCGACCAATTTCTAATTTCTCATTTCTAATTCCTAATTTCCCTCTCAGTTCCGACTTCCTCCCTCCTTAATTGCCTTACCATTCTCTCCGTATTCAGCCCGCAGGTCAGCAGGTAGAGGCTGTCATGACCGCCAGAAGCCCGGCATACCGTATTGCGGCATCAACCACAAAATGCCTGCAATGCGCAAAATGGAATCCAGCACCGAATAGCGGAAGGTCGCCAGCTGCTCCCCCATGCCTTTTAAGATCGCATCCACCATGCTTTCCAGGTACATAAAGGGCGCCACAAAGCCCAGTACCTGCACATAGCGGCCCGCCTGGGCATCGTGATAGAGCAAAATGGCGGCATCCTTGCCAAACAGCACCAGCGCGGCCCCCACCAACAGCGAGAACCCACCCGTCAACCCCATGGCAAGCCGCACAAGGCGGCGCAGGGCAGCGGTATTCCGGGCGGTGTGGGCACGGGTGATCTCCGGCATCAGCAGGCCGGAAAGTGCCGCCAGCACCGAGAACGGAAAAAAGATAAGCGGCAGTGCCATGCCTTTTAAGGAACCATACTGCGCCACGGCTTCGGCGCGGGTGCCAAGGTAAGCGGCAAGACAGGCGGGGATCAGCACGCTTTCCCCTGCCTGCAAAACGCTGGCCACCAACCGGCTGCCGGTCACGGGCAGCACAATTTCCCACAGCTCCCGGCTGGTATAGCCGCGGGGCGGGTCATCGGCGCATGGGCGGAAGCTCGGTTCCTGCCGGGCAAACAGCGCCATAATGCCGCAGGAGACCGCCTCGCTGACAGTATTGCCGATGAGCACCGCACAGCAAGCGTAAGCCGCGCCCCAGTGGGCCAGCTTTACCAGCGCCAATGCGGCCACGGCCATCCGCACGGTCTGCTCCACCAGTTGGGCAATGATATTCGGTTCCACCTTCGCCGCGCCAAAAAGCACCCCCGCAGCGCCCCGGCCGCCGCAATAAACGGCAGGCTGGGGGCCAGCGTACACAGCCCCAGCTCCGCGCGGGAATCATGCAGGGCAAAGCGGGCCAAAGGGTCCGCCAGCGCCAGCTGCGCCAGCATGGCGGCGGTGCCCAATACGGCCGCTGTTGCCGCAAGGCTGCGCAGCGTCGGGGCCATGCCGCGCCCACGGGTCAGGCACTGCGCACCCAGCCGTGTGGACGCCACATTGATGCCCGCTGAAGCCAGCGAAACAAACACCATATAGACGGATAAGATCAGCTGGTACAGGCCCATACCCTCCGGCCCCAGGCGCGCAGCCACAAACACCCGGAACACCATGCCCAGCGCCCGCAGCGCAAAGCCCGCCACTGTCAGCAGTGCTGCATTTTTCAGATAGGTTTTCCCCCGCAGTGCGTTTTTGCCGCCCCCTTTGCCCGTATAAAGCCAGTATATTCTGCATTGCTGCGGTTTATGGCAGGGTTCTATGAAGAAGTATCACCCATACAATTCGGACATTTTTGCTGGTTTGGCGTGCTATTCGTTTTGATAGTACTTGCATTTTGTGCTCTGACGCGGTACACTAATAAAGTGCGGCCCATGCCGCAAAACGGAGAACGGTGCCGAAACGGGGCAATTGCAGCGCCCCGCCCGGCACAGATAAAAGGAGCTATACCCACATGAGTGAAGCATGTACCCACGATTGCAGCAACTGCCACGCTGACTGTTCCAGCCGTGCGCCGCAGCATGAACCGCCGCACGCAAAAAGCCACATCAAAAAAGTGATCGGCGTTGTTTCCGGCAAGGGCGGCGTTGGCAAAAGCATGACCAGCGCCATGATGGCTGTTTCCATGCGCCGCAAAGGCTACAAGGTCGGCGTGCTGGATGCTGACATTACCGGCCCTTCCATCCCCAAATTGTTCGGCGTTCATGGCCCGGCCATGGGCACCGAGGACGGCATCAACCCGGTGGAAAGCCACACCGGCATCAAGATCATGTCCATCAACCTGCTGCTGGAAGATGAGGAAGCCCCCGTTGTGTGGCGCGGCCCCGTGATTGCCGGTGCGGTCAAGCAGTTCTGGCAGGAAGTGATCTGGGACGACGTTGACTTTTTGTTTGTCGATATGCCTCCGGGAACCGGCGATGTGCCGCTGACCGTGTTCCAGACCCTGCCGGTAGACGGCATCATTATTGTATCCAGTCCGCAGGAGCTGGTCGGCATGATCGTTGGCAAGGCTGTGCAGATGGCCGAAATGATGAAGGTTCCCATCCTTGGCATTGTGGAAAACATGAGCTATGTGCTCTGCCCGGACTGCGGCAAGCATATCAACGTGTTTGGCGACAGCCATGTGGACGAGACCGGCAAGAAGTACCACCTGCCCGTGCTGGCCAAAATGCCGCTGAACCCCGAATTTGCCAAAGAGGCGGACGCGGCATGATTGAAACCTTTGCCGGGGATTATCTGGACGGCGCAGCAGACGCTGTAGCCAAGCTGTTGAAGTAACTTTTTTATTTTGGAATCCGGGCTCCATGCCCCGTTTGCAGCCTGTGTGGGGCATGGCCCTGAAAAATTTATCCATACAGGAGGAAACACATTATGAAAAAGTTCCTGGAAGAGTTCAAAGCTTTTGCCCTGAAAGGCAACATGATGGACATGGCCATCGGTGTTCTCATCGGCGGCGCATTCTCCACGCTGGTCACTTCTTTGACAGACAACATCATCAACCCCATCATTGGCATTTTGTTCCAGACAGATTTCAGTGATGTTGTGCTGCACCTGCCGTTTGACATCAACCTGGGCATCGGTGCATTCATCTCTGCCGTCATTAACTTTATCATTCTGGCATTCGTTCTGTTCTGTATGCTGAAAGCCATGAACAAGCTCATGGACCTGGGCAAGCATGAAGAAGAAAAGCCCGCCGAGCCGGAAGCCCCTAAGGCCCCGACGCAGGAGGAGCTGCTGACCGAGATCCTGACCGTTTTGAAAGAGCAGCAGGCTGCAAACGGCAAATAACACACCGTTTTGCCCGGCAGTTATTGCCGCAGCTTAATTTTGTTAAGTTTAGCCATTGCAAAGCAAAGCAAATAAGGTTTTTGCGTTAATTTCATAAAAATCTTTTGTTTGATGATTGCCATTCCCCTACTGGTGTGGTATAGTACATATAAGAACAAAGACGTTCCCACAAACGGGTTAGTGTACCCGTTGGGGAACGTCTTTTTTCGTATCTATGCCAGGGTGGGAAATGTGCGTTCCCGCCCGGCCCCGCAGGAAATTACGGGAAGGAGCAAAAAACGGATGGAAAACTTTACAGAGCGCAAGGCCCCCGCCGGGCTGTATGATCCGCGGTTTGAACATGACAACTGCGGCATTGGTGCAGTTGTGGATATCAAGGGCCGCAAAACCCACAAAACGATCGACGATGCTTTGCAGATCGTGGAGCACCTGGAACACCGTGCCGGTAAGGATGCTGAAGGCAAAACCGGTGATGGTGTCGGTATCCTGCTGCAGATCGGCCACAAGTTCTTCAAAAAAGCTGCCGAAGAAGCCGGCATTACGCTGGGCAACGAGCGTGACTACGGCATTGGCATGTTCTTTTTCCCACAGGAAGAGTTGAACCGCAACCAGGACAAAAAGCTGTTTGAGATCATCTGCAAAAAAGAGGGGCTCAACTTCCTTGGCTGGCGCGAAGTGCCCACCTGCCCGGAAATTTTGGGCCACAAGGCACGTTCCTGCATGCCCAGCATCTGGCAGGCATTTGTGGAACGCCCGGCCCGCGTAAAGCCCGGCATTGACTTTGACCGCAAGCTTTATGTTGCCCGCCGCGTGTTTGAACAGTCCAGCCAGGATACTTATGTGTGCAGTCTTTCCAGCCGCACCATTGTGTACAAGGGCATGTTCCTGGTTAAAGAACTGCGCCTGTTCTATCCCGATTTGCAGAGCGAAGATTATGAATCTGCCATCGGCATGGTGCACAGCCGTTTTTCTACCAACACGGCACCCAGCTGGAACCGCGCCCACCCCAACCGCTTTATCCTGCATAACGGCGAGATCAACACCATCCGCGGCAACGTGGATACCATGCTGGCCCGCGAGGAAACCATTGGTTCCAACTACCTGAAAGAGGATATGACCAAGGTTCTGCCCATTGTGAACCAGGGTGGTTCCGACTCCGCCATGCTGGATAACACGCTGGAGTTTATGGTTATGAACGGCATGGAGCTGCCGCTGGCTGTTATGGTCACTATCCCCGAACCGTGGGAAAACAACCATAGTATGGACCCCAAAAAGCGTGCGTTCTATCAGTATTACGCCACCATGCTGGAACCGTGGGACGGCCCCGCTTCCATCCTGTTCAGTGACGGCGATGTGATGGGCGCTGTGCTGGATCGCAACGGTCTGCGCCCCAGCCGCTACTATATCACCAAAGACGGCCGCCTGATCCTTTCCAGTGAGGTCGGCGTGCTGGATATTCCCGCCGAAGAAATCGTGCGCAAGGACCGCCTGCGCCCCGGCAAAATGCTGTTGGTGGATACCGCCAGGGGTGAGCTGGTGGACGACGAAAGCCTGAAAGCCGATTACGCCAGCCGCGAGCCTTACGGCGAATGGCTGGACCGCAACCTGGTCAGCCTGGCCGAGCTGAAGATCCCCAACGAGCGCGTACCCAGCCACGAGCATGACGAGCTGGTGCGGCTGCAGAAAGCATTCGGCTACCAGTACGAGGATGTTTCCACCATGATCCTGCCGATGGCAAAGAACGGCGCAGAGCCCGCCGGTGCCATGGGCAGCGATACCCCGCTGGCCGTTTTGAGCCACACCCATCCCCCGCTGTTTGAGTATTTCAAGCAGATGTTTGCCCAGGTCACCAACCCGCCCATCGACGCTGCGCGAGAAGATCGTGACCTCCACCACCGTATACGTTGGCGCACAGGGCAACCTGTTGGAAGAGGACGCCGAGAACTGCAAGGTGCTGAAAATCACCAACCCCATTTTGACCGAAACCGACCTGATGAAGATCAAGGCCATGAAGGTTCCCGGCTTTAAGGTGGAAACCATCTCCATCTGCTACTATAAGAACACCGACCTGGAAAAGGCCATTGACCGCCTGTTCGTTGATGTGGACCGCGCCTACCGCGATGGTGCCAACATCCTGATTTTGTCTGACCGCGAAATTGATGAGTACCATGTCGCCATCCCCAGCCTTCTGGCTGTGGGCGCAGTTTCCAAGTATCTGGTTCGTACCCGCAAGCGCACCGCCATGGCTCTGATCCTGGAAAGCGGTGAGCCCCGCAAGGTTCATGATTTTGCCACCCTGCTGGGCTACGGTGCCTGCGCCATCAACCCCTATCTGGCACAGGAAACCATCGGCGAGTTGATCAATGAGGGTCTGCTGGACAAAGATTACTATGCCGCCGTGAACGACTACAATAAAGCCGTTCTGGCCGGCATCGTCAAGATTGCCTCCAAGATGGGCATTTCCACCATCCAGTCCTACCAGGGCAGCCAGATTTTTGAAGCGCTGGGTCTGAGCAACGAGGTAGTGGATAAGTACTTTACCAACACCGTCAGCCGTGTGGGCGGCATTACCATCCGCGACATCCAGAACGACCTGGAAGCCCGCCACAAGCAGGCATTCGACCCTCTGGGCCTGGATATCAGCATGGAGCTGACCAGCCTGGGCGAGCACAAGCTCCGCAGCGGCAAGCTGGCCGAAGATCATCTGTACAACCCGCTGACCATCCACCTGCTGCAGCAGGCCTGCTGGACCGGCGATTACAACAAGTTCAAGGCTTATACCGATGCCGTGACGCCGCGGGCGGCGATGCCATGCACCTGCGCAGCCTGCTGGACTTCAATTATCCTGCGCCGGTATCACGCTGGACGAAGTGGAAAGCGTGGATTCCATCGTACACCGCTTCAAGACCGCTGCCATGAGCTATGGTGCCCTTTCTGAGGAAGCCCACGAGTGCATGGCCGTTGCCATGAACCGCATCGGCGGCAAGAGCAACACCGGCGAAGGCGGCGAAGCCGAAGACCGTTTTGGCACCGAGCGCAACAGCGCCATCAAACAGGTAGCATCCGCCCGTTTTGGCGTGACCAGCAAGTATCTGGTTTCCGCCAGTGAGATTCAGATCAAGATGGCACAGGGCGCAAAGCCCGGCGAGGGCGGCCAGCTGCCCGGCGGCAAGGTTTACCCCTGGGTTGCCAAGACCCGCCACTCCACCACCGGCGTGGGCCTGATCTCTCCCCCGCCGCACCATGATATCTACTCCATTGAGGACCTGGCCCAGCTGATCTATGACCTGAAATGCTCCAACCGCGAGGCTGCCATCAACGTCAAGCTGGTCAGCGAAGCCGGTGTCGGCACCATTGCCGCCGGCGTTGCCAAGCGGTGCGAAGTGATTTTGATTTCCGGTTTTTGACGGCGGTACCGGCGCTGCACCGCGCAACTCCATCCACAATGCCGGCCTGCCGTGGGAGCTGGGCCTTGCCGAAGCACACCAGAGCCTGATCATGAACGGCCTGCGTTCCCGCGTGCGCATTGAAGCCGACAGCAAGCTGATGAGCGGCCGCGATGTGGCCATTGCCGCCATGCTGGGCGCTGAAGAGTTCGGCTTTGGCACCGGCCCGCTGGTTGCCATGGGCTGCGTGATGATGCGCGTGTGCAACCTGGATACCTGCCCCATGGGCATCTGCACCCAGAACCCCGAGCTGCGCAAGCGCTTTAAGGGCAAGCCGGAATACATCATCAACTTTATGCGCTTTATGGCCGAGGATCTGCGCGAATACATGGCCCGCCTGGGCGTGCATACCGTGGATGAACTGGTTGGCCGCACCGACCTGCTGAAAGTCAAGGATGCCCCGGCTGGTTCCCGCGCAAGCGAGATGGACCTGACTGCCCTGTTGAAAAACCCGCTGGTGGAAAACAGCAGCGTACACTTCAACGCCAAGGATGTTTACAACTTCGGCCTGGAAAAAACGCCGGATATGCGCGTGCTGATGAAGAAGTTCAAGAAGAGCTTTGACATGGCAGAGCCCAAGCCGATGACCGTTGAACTGGAAGTTGGCAACACCGACCGTGCGTTCGGCACGATTTTTGGCAGCGAGATCACCCGCAAGTTTGGCAACACCCTGCCGGAAGATACCTTCCATGTGATCTGCAACGGGTACGGCGGCCAGAGCTTTGGTGCCTTTATCCCCGCTGGCCTGACCTTGGAACTGGTTGGCGATTCCAACGACTATATGGGCAAGGGCCTTTCCGGCGGCAAGCTGATCGTTTACCCGCCCAAGGATGTCACCTATGACCGCAGCGAGAACATTGTCATTGGCAACGTTGCCCTGTACGGTGCAACCGCTGGTAAAGCGTTCATCAACGGTGTGGCTGGCGAGCGTTTCTGCGTGCGCAACTCCGGTGCTACCGCTGTTGTGGAAGGCGTCGGCGACCACGGCTGCGAATATATGACCGGCGGCACCGTGGTGGTGCTGGGCAAGACCGGCAAAAAACTTTGCAGCCGGCATGAGCGGCGGCATCGCCTATGTGCTGGATGAGGACTGGGATTTCTACACCCGCGTCAACAAGGATATGGTCAGCCTGGAGCCGGTGGAACACAAGTATGATGTTTCGCTGCTGAAGGATTTGATCCGTGAACATGTGGAAGCCACCGGCTCCCCCCGCGGCAAGGAAATCCTGGATAACTTTGGCGAGTATCTGCCCAAGTTCAAAAAGGTCCTGCCCCATGACTATGACAAGATGCTGCGCCTGATTGCCCAGATGGAAGAAAAAGGCGAGGACAGCGAGCAGGCACAGATCGAAGCGTTCTATGCAATGAAGAACGCTGCTAACAAATAAGGGAGGCGCAAACGATGGGAAAACCGACAGGATTTATGGAAATTGCCCGGCAGACCAGCACGGAGCTGCCGCCCGAAGAACGCATTCAGAACTTTAACGAATTTCACATCCCGCTGCCGCAGGATGAACAGCAGGCGCAGGGTGCCCGCTGCATGGATTGCGGCGTACCGTTCTGCCAGGCTGGCATGATGATTGGCGGCATGGCAAGCGGCTGCCCGCTGAACAACCTGATCCCCGAATGGAACGACCTGGTCTACCAGGGCAAGTGGGATCTGGCTGTACATCGCCTGCGCGCCACCAACCGCTTCCCGGAGTTTACCAGCCGGGTATGCCCTGCTCTGTGCGAAGCTGCCTGCACCTGCGGCTACACCACCGGCAGCCCTGTTACCGTGAAGGAGAACGAGCACGCCATTGTAGAATATGGCTATGAATCCGGCCTGCTGACCGCCTGCCCGCCCCCGACCCGCACCGGCAAAACCGTTGCCGTGGTAGGTGCCGGCCCTGCCGGCCTTGCAGTTGCCGATTACCTGAACAAGCGCGGCCACAAAGTGACCGTGTACGAGCGTGAGGACCGCGTGGGCGGCCTGCTGATGTACGGCATCCCCAACATGAAGCTGGAAAAGCAGGTCATTGACCGCCGCGTGAACATTATGAAGGCCGAGGGCATTGACTTTGTAACCTGCGCCGATGTTGGCGGCAGCACCCCTGCCCAGGATGTGCTGGATGCACACGATGCCGTTGTGCTGGCCTGCGGTGCCAAGCAGGCGCGTGACATCAACGCCCGGGCGCGATGCACAGGGGATCTACTTTGCCGTGGATTACCTGACCAGCGTGACCCGCAGCCTGCTGGATTCCGGCTTTTCCGATGGCAAGGCCGTGAGTGCCAAGGACAAAAAGGTGTTGGTCATCGGCGGCGGCGATACCGGCAACGACTGTGTCGGCACTGCCATCCGCCAGGGCTGCGCAAGCGTGACCCAGCTGGAAATGATGCCCTGCCCGCCCACAGAACGCACCGCCGCCAACGCCTGGCCCGAATGGCCCAAGGTGCTGAAAACCGATTACGGCCAGCAGGAAGCCATTGCCGTGTTTGGCAGCGACCCGCGCATTTACCAGACCACGGTCAAAGAGTTCTATAAGGACGAAGCCGGTCAGGTTTGCGGTGCGCTGATTGCCAAGCTGGAAAGCAAAGTGGTGGATGAAGCCACCGGCCGCCGCGCCATGGTGCCCACCGGCGAAGAATTTGCCATCGAGTGCGACCTGGTGCTGATTGCCGCCGGTTTTACCGGCTGCCAGCCCTATGTGGCCGAAGCGTTTGGCGTTGACCTGACCAAGCGCGGCACCGTTGCCGATACTAAGTACGCCACCAACGTGCCCCATGTATTTACCTGCGGCGATATGCGCCGCGGCCAGAGCCTTGTTGTTTGGGCCCTGCGCGAAGGCCGCGATGCCGCCGCCGAGGTGGATAAGAGCCTGATGGGCTACACCAACCTGTAACAAGCCATTTTCTTAAGGCAACACCGCACAATTCCCGCCTTGCGGCTTAAGCACCGCTCCGGCAGCTACGGCACGGCATCTGCGTTGCCAAAATGCTCGATAAGACATCCAGTATTATCTGCGCTTTTGGCTTAGCATCTGCCGCACCTCGCTCGCCGTATCGGCACTTAGAATTATGCGGTATTGCCTTAACATCCGTTTTATAATAGACAGCAGCCCCCGTACCGATGTGCGCACAAAATCATCGTGCGGCTGCTGCTTTATGATTTTATTATGGCTTCAGGTTATTTATCCTTATTGTCCTTGTGGAACGCCACATAGAAGCAGAGGATGAGCCCCGCGCACATGGCCGCTGTGGAGATGATGAACGGCACCAGCGTTTGGGTACCCAAAAAGCTGCCCAGCAGGCCGTTAATGCCATTATAGTTCCAGGGGTTCATAACGGCATAGATAAAGCATAACGAAGAAAACACAAGGCCAACCAACGTCAGCAGCAGGCCGCATAACAGTTTGGGTTCCATAGTTTTCTCTCCTCTTCATAATACACCGTCATATTTTATTTTCTGTTCTTGCAACCATCAATGTCTCGCTTACCGAGCCGCTGATGGTTGATCTCACAGCATTTTATCCAGCAGCGGCCAAAGCGCCTGGGTGTTGGCGTTGAACTGGGGGTAAAAATCATCCTGGATGGAATAATCAAAATACAGGGCGCGTGCAATGCGGCGGGCGGCGGGCAGGTAGCGCGGGTTTTCGCGTCCGCCTGCCTGCTGCAGCTTATCCGAAAGCTGGGTACACACCACAGCCCACCGGGCGCAATCCCGGCGCGGGCGGTGATGGCGGCATCGTCCAGGTAATTTTGCAGGGTGCGTTGTTCCTGCGCGGATACGCAAGCACCGCACAATGGCAGCTGCACGTAATATTCCATGGCGGCTGTTTCCGGGTCAATGGCCTGGCCCAGCGGGTAAAGAGCGCAGGCCAGCGGGCGGGCGGCGTGGATGGTGCAGGCATCGGCCTCAAAAAAGGGGCAGTTGCCTGTGCGGGCATTGGGGCGCAGCACCACGGCAGGCAAAAGGGTCTGCGGGGCAAACTCCTGCTTGCAAAAGGCATCCGCCGTCAAGCGTGGGGGCAGGCCCAGGCGGCGGGCAATGCGGTACAGGTCATAACCGGAAAGCACCAGGTCCCGCCGATTACGGCAGCATTCCCCGCAGCCTGCACAGACAAAGTCAAATGGCTCCCCTGCCGCCAGCCGCGGGCACTGGGCCAGCGCAGCGGCAGATTCGGCACGGCCCGGTTCTGTCACAGGCGCACCTCCAGTGGGGTCTGTTCGCCATCCGCCATGGCACGCACAGCCTTAAAGGCGCTTTCCACCATGCTGGCCACGTTCACATCGGTATAAAACGCGGTGTGCGGGGTAAAGATCACATTCGGGAAGCTGCGCAGCATGGCAAGTTCGCGGTTCTGCAACGCATCGCCCATATGGTTAAAGTAGAACAGGCCGTTCTTCATTTCCACACGTCCAGGCCGGCTGCGCCGATCTTGCCTCTTTCCAGCCCGTTTACCAGCGCTTCCGGATCAATCAGGGTGCCGCGGGCGGTGTTGATCAGCACAACGCCGTTTTTCATCTTGGCAATAGCGTTGGCATCGATCATATGGCGGTTGGCGGCGGTGGCATTGGTGTGCAGGGTGATGATATCGCAGCTCTTGTACAGGGTATCCAGATCCACATACTCGGCATACTGGCGGGCTTCATCGTTGGGGTACAGGTCGTAAGCCAGCAGCTTGCAGCCAAAGCCGCTCAAGTGGCGCAGCACAGTGCGGCCAATGTTGCCGGTGCCGATCACACCCACCGTCATACGGGTGATGTCGCGGCCCATCTTGCCGCTTAAGGAATAATCCTGGGCATCGGCACGGCGCAGAATCTGGCCCACTTTGCGGTTGCACATCAGCATCAGCATAATGGCATAATCGGCCACACCTGCCGGCGGATACCAGGAATGGGAGATGCGCATGCCAAGCTCCTTGGCTTTCTGCTGCGGGATATGGTCATAGCCAATGCTGCGGCAGGGCAGGAATTTGACCCCCATCGCAGCCCAGGCTTCCAGATATTCCGGTGCAATCAGGCAGGGGTTGGTGCTGACGGCATCGCAGCCTTTGGCAAGTTCCAGGTTATCCGGCGTGGGGACCTCTGCGGTATAGGCATAATCAATGCCGTACTGTTTGCTGTATGGCTCACAATAGGCTTGCTCGTCGAAAGGACGGAGGGCATAAAACATGATCTTCATGGTATAACCTCCTTAATAATAGGGTTACAAAAACGGCTTCTTAATTGGGCTGCTCAAATCACAGGGTAAAATCCAGGGTCTCCCCCAGCCAGCCCATGCACAGGGGCAGCCAGGCATTGTTATGCTTGTTAGGGGTGTTGACCTCGTTGGTGCAGGTGCTGGAGCCATGGCCGCCATGGGTGAACAGGTGCAGCTCAAACGGCACGTTGTTCTCTTTCAGGGCGCCTGCCAGCAGCAGGCTGTTTTCCACGGGCACAGCCTGATCTTCCACGGTGTGCCAGATAAAGAAAGGCGGCACATCGGGGCGCACCTGGTTTTCCAGGCTCATGGTCTGCAGCAGGGCTTCATCTGCGCCGCACAGGTTCTCAAAAGAGCCGCGGTGGGCAAACTTGCCGCTGGTGATAACGGGGTACCCCAGCACCACCGCATTGGGGCGGGCTTCGATTCCGGTAATACCAAGGGCCTGCTGCACGGGAGCTGCATCCCACAGCAGGGCGGTGGAAGCCGCCAGGTGGGCACCGGCAGAAAAGCCGACGATGGTGATCTTATCCGCCGCAATGCGCAGGTCCGCCGCATTCCGGCGCAGGTACAGGATGGCGGACGCGGCTTCAGTCAGCGGCTGCCACAGCAGCGGGGCGTGGTCGGTGGAATAAATCAGGGTGAACACATGGTAGCCGGCCTGCAAAAACTGGACGGCAACAGGGTCCGCTTCGCGCGGGGAGCAGTAGCGGTAGCCGCCGCCGGGCAGGATCAGCACTGCCGGGCGGGTGTTGTAGCTGGGCATTTCGGTGGTTTCGTCACGCAGGTAGCCGGTCAGCATGGCACCGGTGGCAAGTTTTATGTTCTACAAATTTCATAACATCAGGCTCCTAATGATAAATATGAAGATACAGTTATTAGGATAGCGCAAAAAATGTGCTTTGAAAAGCCTTTTTCTGTATTTTACATACAGTTTTTTAACTTTTTTGTAAAAAGGGCAATCAGGACTTGCACTTTGCAGGTAAGAGTGCTAATATATGCTTAGCACTTAAAGCACGCGAGTGCTAAACCATAAAAATATATAAAAAGTGAGGTCATTGTAACTATGGCAATGCATCAGTTTAAGGCCGAGAGCAAAAAAGCTGCTTGACCTGATGATCAATTCTATTTTATACCAAACCGCGAGATCTTCCTGCGCGAGCTGATCTCCAAACGCATCGGATGCCTGCGACAAGCTGTATTTCAAGAGCCTGACGGACACTTCCATCAACGTAAAAAAAAGAAGACCTGCACATTCATATTGCAGCCGATAAAGAGAACCGCACCCTGACCATCAGCGATAACGGCATTGGCATGACTAAGGATGAGCTGGAAAAGAACCTTGGCACCATTGCCCGCTCCGGCAGCCAGGACTTTAAGACAAACAATCAGAACGAGAATATTGACATCATCGGTCAGTTCGGCGTTGGCTTCTACTCCGCTTTCATGGTTGCCAGCAAGGTGACCGTTGTTTCCCGCGCGGAGGGCAGCGAGGAAGCCTGGCAGTGGTCGTCCTCCGGCGTGGAGGGATACACCCTGACCGAAGCCGAAAAGCCGGAAGCTGGCACCGAGATCACCCTGGTGCTGAAAGAGGACACCGAAACCGACAAATACAGCGAATATCTGGACGAGTACACCATCTCCGGCCTGGTCAAGAAGTACAGCGATTACATCCGCTACCCCATTACCATGTACCGCGAGAAGAGCCGCCAGAAGCCGAAGCCGGAGGACGCCGGTGACGACTATAAGCCGGAGTACGAAACCTACACCGAGCTGGAAACCCTGAACAGCATGGTGCCCATCTGGAAGCGCGACAAGAAAGATGTAAAGCCGGAAGAATACAACGAGTTCTACAAGAGCAAGTTCATGGATTATTCCGACCCGCTGCGCGTGATTACCAGCCGCACCGAGGGCACCGCAACCTACACCGCCCTGCTGTTTGTGCCCGGCCAGACGCCGTATGATTACTACACCAAGGAGTACGAAAAGGGTCTGGCCCTGTATGCTTCCGGCGTTATGATCATGGAAAAAATGCGCTGACCTGCTGCCGGATTACTTCAGCTTTATCAAGGGCGTTGTGGACAGCGAGGACCTGAGCCTGAACATCAGCCGTGAAACGCTGCAGAAGGACGGCCAGGTAAAGCTGATCCGCAACAGCCTGGAAAAGAAGATCAAGAACGAACTGCACGCCATGCTGGTGAACGACCGCGAAAAGTACGAAACCTTCTGGAAAGCATTTGGCCGCCAGATCAAGTTTGGCATTTACGGCGATTACGGCATGCACAAAGACCTGCTTTCCGACCTGCTGATGTTCTACTCTGCCAAGGAGCAGAAGCTCATCACACTGGATGAATACATTGAGAAGATGCCGGAAGGCCAGAAGGCCATTTACTTTGCCGCTGGTGACGAGGCGGCCCGCCTGGGCAAACTGCCCAACGCACAGCTGGTGCTGAGCAAGGGCTATGACCTGCTGCTGTGCAGCGAAGATGTGGATGAATTCTGCCTGCAGATCATGCACGACTACAAGGAAAAGGAATTCAAAAACATCAACTCCGGCGATCTGGGCCTGGAAACCGAGGAAGAAAAGAAGGCTGCCGAGGAGACCGCAACCGAAAACAAGGACCTGTTTGAGGAGATTAAGAAGGCCCTGAACGGCAAGATCAAAGATGTGAAGGTCAACCCGACTTTGCAGGATCACCCGGTATCGCTTTCCAGCGAGGGCGGTATTTCCATGGAGATGGAAAAGATCCTGCGCAAGATGCCTGCCGGCGGCGAGGGCATGGAGAGCACCAAGGTGCTGGAGCTGAACCCCAACCACGCCGTGTTCGGTGCGCTGAAAGCCGCTCATGAGGCCGGTGACACCGACAAGATCAATAAGTACGCCGAGCTGCTGTACGACCAGGCCCTGCTGATTGAAGGCCTGCCGCTGGAAGACCCCGTTGCCTACGCACAGCTGGTCTGCGACCTGATGAAGTAATGGCAGCCAGGCTTTACGCCAGACAATTTAAGGCAATACCGCATAATTCTAAGTGCCGATACGGCGAGCGAGGTGCGGCAGATGCTAAGCCAAAAGCGCAGATAATACTGGATGCTGCAAAGGTGAGCGCCGCCAGTGGCGGAAACAGCGAA
>ENA-OQAR01000138-OQAR01000138.1-human-gut-metagenome-genome-assembly--contig:-NODE-138-length-18708-cov-2.286960_pt1 | contig 18708 bp, 22 predicted proteins | sample MGYA00242738_ERZ504533 | MGnify/ENA primary metagenome ERZ504533 (study PRJEB26092, sample SAMD00036276) | human gut metagenome | host: Homo sapiens | study: EMG produced TPA metagenomics assembly of... | reverse complement strand
TACTACTTTACCTTTTACTGTTCCTTGCGCAACAGCCGTAGCAGTGAAACAGATTGTCAGAACATGCCAACAGGAGGAAATGCTTTAGATTGATTTCTCATAATTTTGTCTTTGATTTAAATTAATTAGTTATATTTCATTCCCAATAGGAAAGACAAAGATAAAAAATTTTAATTCATATAAATTGAATTTATATTAGATTATTTTAAAACGAAAAGGGTACTTTTTTAGGCGGAATATGACAAATTATGTTAAGAAAAAGAACAAAAAAGCCGCCTCAAAAAGAGGGGAAAACTGTCCGGAAATTCCAGAGCAACTGCCACATATTACTGTAGAAAGAAGGGCAAATGGAAACCGCCGGAACTATTTTCAGCATACCTTATTCCCAAAGCCGTATCCACTGATCCGGACAAATCCGGCCCGCCCCTACGACAAAACGACAGGTCACTTTCATTCAGGCTCTCTCACTTTCAAAATGACAGAGCAAAAAGAAAACGAAAAGAATGTGCATACAAAAAAGAGGCGCACCTTCATGGGTACGCCTCTCTATCCTGTTCCTGTATTGTCTGATACAGGCTATTTCATTTAGTTAAAGATATAACGGACACTGAACTGTATGGAATACGTAGAATTGAAACTGTTCAGATTGGAATACGTATCAGTCAGTTTCTTTCCTCCGTTCTTCTGGAACTGGTAAGCGCCGCCCTTATAGCTCAACAAGGAAGTATTGTTCACCGTCTTATAAATTCCCCAGTCGCTGTTCAGCAAGTTCAGGAAGTTCTTGATATCCACTCCGAACTGCAAGGTATTGCGCTTGCCCCCTACATTGAGGAAGAAATCCTGATTGAACTTCAAATCCAGCTGATGATGCCAGGGCATGATGGCTCCTCCGCGTTCGGCATACTTGCCTTTACGGCCTTTCAGATAACTGTCCTCATTAATGTAAGCCCAGAAATCATCGCGCTGCTCCTTGGCAGAATAAGTCACCTCACCCGTCTTGCTGTCAGTATAATCGGCAAAGTTCCACTTATCCAGCGCCTCGCGGGATGCCGGAATGTACAGCAAGTTGTTTGAGCCGTAATCGCCTACAATATTTCCGGTGAATGTATAGGAATAACGGGCGGCGGAATATCCTCCGGCATAGCCCATGTTCATACCCTCATAAATCAAAGACAAGGAGGAAGCGAAATTCTTGGCGTATTTAATACGGTAAGCGGCGGAAGCCAGCACACGGTTGGGCGATACATACGTACCATAGCCGGTCTCCGTGTCATTATTTCCGTTGACAGAGTAACGGTTGTTGTAATAAGCCGAGTTCACCTGGTCGCCGATGCCGTCGCCATACGACTTGGCATAAGAACGGGTGTAGGAAGCGGAAAGATGCAGGCCGAAATCAAATGTCTTGGCCAGTGAGGCGGTGAGTGAGTAATAATAAGCGCTGTTTCCCGCATTGGTGATATAATAAGCGTCCGTCTTGTTCGAATTGGAGTACTCAAACATTCTGCGGACATCACCCGGAGCTATCTCCTGCTCTCCTTTAAACTTACGTCCCAAATTGGTCACTGTAGCCGGATTGAACTCTTTACTGAAAATACCTTCCAACGTAAAGTCAATGTCTCCGGGAAGTTTTGCATCAAAAGCCAATGATGACTTCCAGGTGGCATTCATCTTCAAGTCGCGGTCAATGATGGTGGCTCCGGAAGGTGCGGCAGGATCGGTAGCCGCCGGAAGGTTCAAGTTAGGATCTTTCAACATATCAGCCACGCTGGTGTGGAAACTCGGTTGTCCGTACTTAGCGTCCTTCTGCTCGTTATAATAATAGGTGCTTTGTCCGCAATTGGCATTACCTACTGCCGAAACCAGCCATACGAACGGCAGACGGCCGATGAAGTAACCGCTACCGCCGCGCAATACATACTTACGCTCGCCTGTAAGGTCCCAGTTGAAACCGATACGGGGGGAGGCGGTCAGCTGGTAGGATGAAGGCAGCTGGTCTGTGGCGTAATGATATCCGTCAAAGTCAATCTGTGCGAAATTCTTGTTATAGTTGTTCTTCAGCTCCGGATAAATGGGCAGTTCGAAACGCACCCCGGCAGTCAGTCTGAAGTTGTCTGTGATATTCATCTGGTCCTGCAGATAGAAAGAAAGCTGCTGGTACTTCATGTTCGCCAGGAACTGGGAACCGTCCCCGGTGTTGGAATAAGTGACACCGAAAGCAGCCGGAGCTCTGTTGTTCACAAAATCATCCCAAGAGGAATAGACATAATAACCGCTACCCGCCTGCATGAATCCGTTCACTGCCTTATTGGACTCAAACTGGATACCGCCCATAAAGTTATGGATACCGCTGGAGAAATTGAATTCATCGGTAATGACAAAGGTCTTCACCTGGCGCAAGTTCCCTTCTGTAAAGGGGTCCGGACCGAATGAGGCGTACAGCGAGCCTTGATCAAGGATGTCCACCGTAGGGAATGTCCCCCCTTCGTATGTACGCGGTTCGTTCTGATAAGAATAAGTGAAACGCAGGGCGTTATTGATAGCCCCCCATTTTGAATTCCATTCGGAAGCGATGGAGGTGAAGTTCTGTTCCTGCATATAGCGTGAGCTTTCAAAGTACAGACCGGTGTTTGATGTACGTCCCGAACTGCTCTTGCCCGCGCTGCCGTCTACTCCGCCCGGATAAATGATTGAATCTTTAAACGGGGTGGTGGAAGAGGAAGGGTTGGCAGAATACTTGGAATGGGGTATGGGTGAAACGGAAATTAATCTTATTGTTGTTGTTGATGTTCCAGTCCAGACGGCCCATGATCTTGTAAGAAGGGGTTTCCAGAGAGTATCCCTGATAACGTCCCGGATTGTAGTTGTATTTTTCCGACAGGTATTGGCTGATGTTGTTCATCCCTACGAAGGTACGGTCGCCTACCGTTGTGGTGTCTCGAACGGACGGTGCACGATGCCGTTGGTGCTCCATTCGTCATTGGCGCCGCTACGCGCTATGCCCGACGGACCTGCCTGCACATTATCCTGATATTCGCCGTTCACGAAGAAGAATAACTTGTTTTTAATGATCGCACCTCCCAAAGAAGCTCCGTAGGTGGTACTGTGGTCACGGTTGCGGGTCAGCTCATAGTCCTCTACCTTATTACCGGTAAGGTGGGTATTGGAAGTATACATATAGGCTGTACCTTTGAACTCATTCGTACCACTCTTTGTCACGGCGTTGATGGCACCTCCTGTAAACCCGCTCTGACGGACATCAAAGGGAGTGGTGGAAACGGAAATCTGTTCCAATGCATCCAGAGAGATAGGCGAACCGCCTGCCGGCAAGTTCGAGCCGATACCGAAGGCATTATTGAAAGCGGCTCCGTCCACAGTGACATAAGACTGGCGGTAGTTACCTCCACCCACTGAGAAACCGCTACCGATATTGGCTCCCTGAGGGGTCAGGCGCATGATATCGTTCATGCTGCGGCTCACCGTAGGCACTTCCGACATTCTGGCCGCATCGACATTGGTCACCGCTCCGGCGCGGTCAGACTTCATATTGCTGCTCTTGGAAGCGGTTATCACTACTTCATCCAGCAGTTCGGTAGACTCCTTCAAGTTCGCATCCAATACGTAATTCTCTCCCAACTGGAGATTGATGCTCTTGTAAACCACTGATTGATAACCTACATAAGAAACTTCTACTTTGTAAGGGCCGCCGGCACGCATGCCCTGGATGGAATAACGGCCGTCCACATTGGTAATGGCCCCATAATGGGTGCCGGACGGCTCATGAATAGCCTGAATCGTCGCGCCGATAATGGCTTCATTGCTTTGATCGACCACCTTTCCACTCATTGACGAGGTAGTGACCTGAGCGTAACAGTAGCAGCGATTACCAACATAACCACCGCAAAAAGATCGCATTCTTTTTTACCATAAACTTTTTTATTAATTAATATTATAATTAATGTCTTAAAAAGACGTTGCAAAGATAGCTAATAGAAACGATATACAAACTACAAATCGGTTACAATTTACAGTGGCAGGTCTATAGAAAGAGAATTTATAGTTTTATGGTGAACCACATTCATCCTGCCGGATGACCCCGGGACACGGGCCGACGGGAATTCCATCGGTGCGCGCATAATAAGATAGGTGTATAATAAAAAGGCTCTTAACCTCAAAAACGTCTTTATACTGAGGACGTTGCCATACATTTCTGACGAGCCGTTGTGTGTATATGCAAACTTACCCAAGAATACGTTACTGTTCGTACACTTGGGTAAGATTTTATAGACAGGGCGTCATCAGTCTTCCATCAGCTTGCGGTAGCGCACCCGTTTCGGCTCCTCATTACCCAAAACGCTTCATCTTGTTCTCTTCGTATTCCGAATAGGATCCTTCAAAGAAAAAGACCTCACTGTTTCCTTCGAAAGCCAGGATATGGGTACAGATACGGTCCAAGAACCAACGGTCGTGGCTGATCACCACCGCACAGCCCGCAAAATCGTCCAGACCTTCTTCCAACGCGCGCAGCGTGTTCACGTCAATATCATTGGTAGGCTCGTCCAGCAGCAGCACGTTGCCTTCTTCCTTCAGTGCCATAGCCAGATGCAGGCGGTTGCGCTCACCACCCGAAAGCATTCCACAAAGTTTCTCCTGATCGGCTCCCGAAAAAATTGAAACGGCTGAGGTAGGCACGCGCGTTGATATCCCTGTTTCCCAGACGGATCAGTTCGTTTCCACCGCTGATCACCTGATAAACGGACTTGGCAGGGTCGATATCTTTATGTTGCTGGTCCACGTATGCCAGTTTCACGGTCTCCCCTACCTCGAAAGTACCTTTGTCTACGGTTTCCAGTCCCATAATCAAGCGGAACAAGGTAGTCTTTCCGGCACCGTTAGGACCGATTACACCGACAATGCCGTTAGGGGGCAGCATGAAATTCAGGTTATCGAACAACAGCTTGTCACCATAAGCTTTCGCCACTCCTTTGGCCTCAATCACCTTGTTGCCCAGACGGGGACCGTTCGGAATAAAGATTTCCAGTTTCTCTTCCTTTTCCTTCACATCCTCGTTCAGCAGCTTGTCATAGGAGTTCAGACGGGCCTTTCCTTTCGCCTGACGGGCTTTGGGAGCCATGCGCACCCAGTCCAGCTCGCGTTCCAAGGTCTTGCGGCGTTTGCTTGCCACTTTCTCTTCCATCTCCATACGTTTGGTCTTCTGTTCCAGCCAGCTGGAGTAATTTCCCTTCCAGGGAATTCCTTCGCCACGGTCCAGTTCCAGAATCCATCCGGCTACGTGGTCCAGGAAGTAACGGTCGTGGGTTACGGCAATCACCGTACCTTCATATTGCTGCAAATGCTGTTCCAGCCAGTCGATACTTTCCGCATCCAAATGGTTGGTAGGCTCGTCCAGCAACAGGATATCCGGCTCTGCAACAGCAGGCGGCACAATGCCACACGGCGGCGCTCACCTCCCGAGAGATTCTTCACCGGCTGGTCTTCGGGCGACAGCGCAACGCATCCATGGCGCGTTCCAGCTTGCTGTCCAGATTCCATGCGTCCGTAGCGTCAATGATGTCCTGCAACTCTGCCTGACGGGCAAAGAGCGCATCCATCTTTTCAGAATCCTCATAGTATTCGGGAAGCCCGAACTTATTGTTTATTTCTTCGTATTCCGCCAGTGTGTCCACGATGCTCTGCACTCCTTCCATCACCACCTCTTTCACTGTCTTTTCATCATCCAGATGCGGTTCCTGTGCCAGATAGCCTACAGAGTAGCCCGGCGAGAACACCACTTCTCCCTGATAACTTTTCTCCAGTCCGGCAATGATTTTCATCAGTGTTGATTTACCCGAACCGTTCAGACCGATGATACCGATCTTAGCACCGTAAAAAAAGGATAGGTAGATGTCCTTCAATACCTGTTTGTTCGCCTGGAAGGCTTTGCTTACGCCCACCATCGAAAAGATAATCTTTTTGTCGTCTGCCATATTCTTTATATTATTAATTTATGTAAGTTGCCATATTTCACTGTTTTTCCTCCATCTTTCTGTAATACCACGGATGTGTGAAGAACTCATACATCAGCAGCAGAACGACACAGATACCGATACATATCCAATAAATGGTATCGGGATGACCCTCAGTCCACATATTCTCAAACAGGAAACCAATCAGTACTCCTGCCTCCCACATCAGCTGATAGGTATTGTTTCCCGTTCCCCGCTCGCAATGCCTCGGCAGGCTGATCATTTTTATAAAGAAACGTGACACAGTGGTTCCGGTTCCCATCCCCAACAAAATACCAGCTATATAACTGTTCATCAAGCTATTGGAAAAAGCGAGCAATAACAATCCTCCTATCATTGCCGCCTGCCCCAGCTCTACCTCCGAACGACCGGAAGCATGAGAAAGCACGTAACGCAAAAGCAGCAAAGACAGGACAAAGCCTATCAGGATACAAACAAAAAACAATTCATTGTAAATATGTGCCACCAATATCCCAAAGATAATGGCCACCATCATCATATTCATCCCCGGCCACAAAGTGCGCGGCAGCAAAAAACGGTCCAGCGAGAACCATGAAGTGCTGAGCGGAGCACGGAAAGGAACTTTCACCGCCGGAATCAGCACCAGCGCCAACGCTCCTAGAGCCATACTGGTATAAATGATATGGTGAAAATTCCAATAAGGATAAATATAGATCCCCAAGGCAAGACCCACCACCATTCCAAACGACCCGCCCAGGCAAAAGCGATATTGGCATCCGTGCGGCGGCGGGAAGCAGTGACATCAATCACCAGTGTACTGCCCGTAGTCATGGTAATGACGCTGAACAGCCCTCCCTGGACAGCCCTGACCAAAGCTACGAACCCTACGGTCGCAACGTACGGATATAGCAGACTGGATGCCACAAACAGAAATATCGCTATAAAGCACACACTTTTACGTTTGAACGTATCAATAAGGTAGCTGTTGAATGTTCCCGGAAGGAACATGGCCAGCCCGAAAACAGCAATGGCTGCTCCTGCTTCCGCATAACTGCAATACCAGTGCCGCACCATCCATAAAGGCAGCACAGGAAGCATCATGTATAGTGATGCATAAAGCAAAAAATTGGAAAGGGATAACAAAAACATATTCCCAGTCCACAGTTTTGCCTTTTCATACGGAAAGAAGAAGTCATCATACATATCAGCAAAAACTTTTAATATTGTTCGTCTTCGTTAGGGAAATCCCCTTTTTTCACATCATCCACATACTGCTGTATGGCTCCCGTCATAACTGTATGCAGATCGGCATAACGACGGAGGAAACGAGGACTGAAACCGTTGGTCATCCCCAGCATGTCCGATACTACCAGCACCTGCCCGTCTACCGCGCCACCGGCTCCGATACCGATAACGGGAATAGTCAGTTCCCTAGCCACACGCTCTGCCAGTGACGCAGGGATTTTCTCAAGTACCAGCGCAAAACACCCTGTCTCTTCCAGCAGATGTGCATCGCTCAACAACTTCTCGGCCTCTTCCTCGTCCTTGGCACGTACAGTATAGGTTCCATATTTATTGATAGATTGCGGCATTAACCCCAAATGTCCCATGATGGGAATGCCGGCAGCAATGATTTTCTTTACCGCATCAATGATCTCCACGCCCCCTTCCAGTTTCAAAGCATCGGCGTGCGTAATCTTCATTACTTTGATCGCATTGGTCACCGCTTCGTATTCGGAAGTCTGGTAAGTGCCAAAAGGCAGATCCACCACAACAAGCGCGCGTTTCACCCCACGGACCACAGACTTTCCATGATAAATCATCTGATCAAGGGTGATAGGAAGTGTGGTCACATTTCCTGCCATGACATTCGAAGCGGAGTCGCCTACCAATATAACATCGATGCCTGCGCCATCTACAATCTGCGCTGTCGTGTAATCATAGGAGGTAAGCATAGAAATTTTCTCGCCTCTCTGCTTCATTTCCACCAAACGGTGGGTAGTTACTTTGCGTGTATCACCTGAAATATATCCTGCCATATTTACTTTAATTTATAAAAAACGGCTGCAAAGGTAGATGTTTTAGTTGACATTACCTCATCATATTCTTCATTTTTTCGAAAACTGAATCCATTAAAGTCCTGAATAACAGCATTTGCCTTGTCGCGTATTTGCTCTTCAGAATTGGTGGTAGCCAGTCCTATCACAGTCATTCCGGCACGATTCCCCGCCTCAAGGCCATGAAACGAGTCCTCGAAAACCACACAGTTCTCCGGCACGGTGTCAAAAACTGTCGCACCTAACAGAAAGCATTCGGGGTCAGGCTTGGAATGAGTAAACATTTCAGCAGTGAGGATACGGTCCACACTTTGCTTCAATTCCGGGTGTGCTTTATATACGTTGCTCATCTTCATCTCATTTGAACTTGTGACTATAGCTATCTTTACCCCGTTTTCCCTCAATTCTTTCAGGAAAGCCTCTACGCCCGGGATATAATTATATAACATATTTTTTTCAAATTTGTTCAAATTCTTCTGTAATTTCATGCTGCACCTCTTCCATTCCGGCAAAATAGTTGGCATAAATCTGTGTCAAGGTCTGTCCTTTTATCAACCGGCCGAATTCGGGAAGCTCCGGATGGTATTTCCGTCCTTTGTTCAATTCCAGAAGATAACTATACTGAGTCTCAGTGTCCATTACCACTCCGTCAAAATCGAATAAAGCTGCTATGCTTTTTGTTGAATTCATATTACTTTTAGTTTGATTTAACGCCACAAAGGTCCGAATAATCCTCCATATTCCTAACTTTGCAAAGCTTAAAAAATAACAAAAAACGCGAAATGAAAGAAAACAACCCGCACATACTGGGTACAGAAAAGGTCGGAAAGCTGCTTTTAGAGTACTCTATCCCTGCCATCATAGGGATGACACTGACATCACTGTACAACATTATTGATAGTGTATTTATCGGTCATGGTGTCGGCGCCATGGCCATATCGGGCTTGGCTATTTCTTTTCCGCTGATGAATCTGCTGGTGGCATTCTGTACACTGGTCGGGGTGGGTGGCGCTACCATTTCTTCTATCCGCCTGGGGCAGAAGGATACGGACGGTGCCGAGAAGGTGCTGGGAAACGTAACGGTGCTCTGTGTGATAAATTCTATTTTCTACGGAGGCATCACCCTGCTGTTTCTGGACCGGATTCTGTTCTTCTTCGGGGCAAGCCATGACACGTTGCCATACGCCCGCGACTTTATGCAGATTATATTAATAGGAAGTCCTGTCACCTATGTAATGATCGGACTGAATAATATCATGCGTGCCACCGGTTATCCCCGAAAGGCGATGCTGTCCTCCATGCTGACAGTGGGATGCAACATTATTCTGGCTCCTGTCTTTATTTTCTGGCTCGGTTGGGGAATCCGCGGAGCAGCCACGGCAACCATCCTTTCACAGTTTGCCGGCATGATATGGGTGCTGAGCCATTTCATGCAGGAAAAAAGTTATATCCGCTTCAAGAAAGGGATATTCAAATTAAGGAAACGGATCGTAGAGAATATCTTCAGTATCGGTATGTCGCCGTTCCTGATGAATGTCTGCGCTTCGGCCATTGTCATTATATTCAACAAGAGCCTGCTGCTCTACGGGGGCGATCTGGCTATCGGCGCATACGGCATATTAAACCGTCTGCTGATGCTGTTTGTAATGGTTATCATGGGGCTGACTATGGGAATGCAACCGATTGTGGGCTATAATCATGGCGCACACAAATTCGGCCGGGTGAAGCAGACTTTGAAATATTGCATGATTGCAGGGGGGGCATCACTTCGTTGGGATTTGCTTTCAGCGAACTTTTCCCTAATTTGGTTGTTAATATGTTTACAGACGATAAAGAACTTACAGCATTGGCACGCACCGGGTTACAAATCGGAGTACTGATGTTTCCTTTCGTGGGAATACAAATTGTAATTTCCAGTTTCTTCCAATCTATCGGGAAAGCGAAAATTTCTATCTTCCTCTCCTTGTCCCGCCAACTGTTGTATTTATTACCCTGCCTGCTGTTACTACCTCATTGGTGGGGACTGAACGGTATCTGGCTCAGTATGCCTGTATCCGATCTGTTAGCGTTTATCACAGCCTGCCTGATGCTGGCACATCATATTAAAAAATTAAACAAGATCACAGAAGTATGATATTTAATGCAGAAAACATTCTCTTGATAGGTTCCATCCTATTGTTCGTAAGTATTGTAGTGAGCAAGACCGGCTACCGGTTCGGAATCCCTACGTTACTTGTTTTTTTTTATTGGTCGGCATGCTGTTCGGAAGCGATGGTCTGGGACTCCAGTTCCATGATGCGGGCGAAGCCCAGTTCATCGGCATGATGGCCCTTAGCATCATTCTGTTCTCAGGGGGTATGGATACCAAATACTCGGATATCAAGCCTGTATTGCCACAAGGCATACTGCTTTCCACCTTCGGTGTGTTGCTTACTACTATTTTCACCGGATTCTTTATTTATTGGATTTCCGGGTTCTCGAATGTCAGCATTACCATGTCCCTGATGACGGCCATGTTGCTGGCGGCTACCATGTCCTCTACGGACTCTGCTTCCGTGTTCAATATCCTGCGCTCGCAAAGCATGAACCTGAAACATAACCTCCGCCCGATGCTGGAACTGGAAAGCGGAAGTAATGACCCTATGGCGTATATGCTTACTATCGTCCTGATACAATTCATCACATCGGCAGGCATGGGGGGCAGACGATATTCTGATTTCATTCCTGATTCAGTTTTGCTGTGGGTGGCGCCTCAGGATTCCTGCTGGGAAAAACTGGCGGTAGTAATCATCAACAAGATTGACTTGAAGAACCAGTCGCTCTATCCTATCTTGCTGCTGAGCTTTATTTTCTTCACATTCACCATGACCGACCTGTGTAAAGGAAACGGCTATCTGGCTGTCTATATAGCAGGGATGATGGTGGGTAACGCACGCATTGTAAACCGTAAGGAGATCGCTACTTTTATGAGCGGCATGACCTGGCTCTTCCAAATTATCATGTTCCTGAGCCTGGGATTGCTGGTGAATCCCCATGAAATGTTGTCCATCGCCATACCGGCAACCTTGATCGGCATTTTCATGATTGTCCTCGCCCGCCCGCTCAGTGTCCTGCTCTGCCTCCTTCCCTTTAAAAAGATGAACATCAACTCACGGCTGTTTATTTCCTGGGTGGGATTGCGCGGAGCAGTACCTATCATATTCGCCACTTATCCAGTAGTAGCTGATGTGCCGGGATCTACTCAGATTTTCAATATCGTATTCTTCATTACCATATTGTCTTTAGTGGTTCAGGGAACGACCATTTCATGGATGGCCAAATTACTCCATCTGGATACCCCACTGGAAAAAACAGGAAATGATTTCGGAGTAGAGATACCGGAGGAAATCAATACAGACCTCCGCGATATCGTACTGACGGAAGAAATGCTGGCAAAAGGAAACAGACTAATGGATATGAACCTACCTAAAGGTATGCTGGTGATGCTGATAAAAAGAGGAAACGAGTTCATGATTCCCAATGGCTCTCTGCAACTGCACGCCGGTGACAAGCTGCTGATTATCTCGGAAAGCAAAACGAAATAAAAAATTTGCCCATGTGCCCACGTGCTGCGCTATGGTCCCGCATGGCAATTGGCACATGGGCAAATTCGCACATTATTCAACTGAGCAACAGCATGATATTCAATGCGGAGACAATCACCGCAATGGTATAAAGCACGAATGAACTCCACCGGGAGTTGGCATATTTGCCCATCACCCGTTTGGAAGAGGTCAGTCCTACTTGCAGGAACACCGTGAAAGGCAGCTGGATACTCAGAATCATCTGAGAGATGATAAGTCCGTAAAAGGGATTCTCAATAAAGAAGATAAGAACCAATGCTATCCCCAAAGAAATCAAAATACCGACCTTAGAGTGGATATCCTTGATATGATAAGACTCACCGAAAATACCCGCAAAGATAGAACCTGCCGCCATACCACTGGTTATGGTGGAGGAAATCCCCGCCATCAGCAATGCCAGGGCAAAGATGATTCCGGCATGGCTGCCCAGCAACGGGTCAAGCAACGACTTCGCCTGCTGCAACTCTTCCACCGGAGTCCGGGTACGGAAGAAAAGTAGCGGCTGCCAGTAAGATCATGGCACTATTGATGGCCCATCCTACAATCATGGAGAACAAAGTATCATAGAATTCATATTTTCAATACTTTACGAATGGAGCTCTCGTCCTGCTTGTTGTACTCGTGGCTCTGTATCACCTCTGAATGCAAGAAAAAGGTTATGCGGCATAACCACTGCCCCAAGTACGCTCATGATAATCAGCATACTGCCTGGGGTATCTCAGGAACCACCCAGGAACGGATCGCCACAGGCCAGTCAATATCTACCAAAAACAACTCATACAGAAACGAAAGGCCGATTACGGATACAAAAGCAATGATGGCTCTTTCTATCTTTTTATATGAATTGGAAAAAAGCATAATGACGACAAACATCGTAGTAAGGACAGATCCCCAGGCAATGGGAATTTCCAAAAGCATCTGCAAGGCAATGGCTCCTCCCAGTATCTCCGCCAGCGAAGTGGATATGGAGGCCAGCACCGCGCTGCCCAAAATGGGACGGGATATCCACTTGGGACAATACTGCGTGGCTGCTTCACTCAGGCACAATCCCGTCACAATGCCCAGGTGGGCCACATTGTGCTGCAACACAATCAACATAATGGTAGACAAGGTCACCACCCACAACAACGCGTAACCAAATTCGGAACCGGCCGCAAAATTCGAGGCCCAGTTTCCCGGATCAATAAAACCTACAGTAACCAGTAATCCGGGACCAATATATTTAAAGAAATCAAGACCACCCAGATAACGCTTGTGGTCTGTACGTTTTAATTCATCTATAATGCGAGACATGTTTTACTTTTTTTGTTTGCACAAACTTACTAATAAAAAAACAAAAATCCATTTGCTTTGTTCAAACTTATAGTTTACTTTCGCTTCAAAATACCGATTTATAATGAAAAGAGAAACAGTTATAATAGCGGCCCTAGGCATCCTTACTTTGGCAGGATGTAATAATAACCACCGTTCACAAGTCCGTAAATTCAAACAGACAGCCGAAAAGACCAACCGGTCCTGCCCCACACGCATGAACGAAACGATTACACTGGACAGCACCTGTTATAATGAGAAAGATAATAGTGTGAGCTATTTCTACAGTGTTACAGGAGAACTGGACAACGCCACTTATATGAACACCCATTATGCCGCCTTTAAACAAGCCCTGCAGGATGCAGTAGACAACTCGGTGGAAATGGAGGAATACCGGAAATTCGGTACTTCCATCCGCTATATCTATTATTCGGGATCAAGTAAAAGGCAACTGGCTGCATTCTCCTTCAATTCCCCCAAATAGATTCCGTTTCAGCCCATCCGGATGCATGATACCACGCTATGGAAGACTTGAAATAATTGTTCCAAAGCAAATATTTGGGAGTGGTGAATGAATTGGGGATATACATACCCATTCCACTGTAGTTATCCCCATCTATTCTGTACAAGGATGAGGTGGGATCATGAGTATAACCTGTATAAACGACCGTCTTCTTTAATTGTTGCGTAAAATCGTCCGGAGCCATTCCTCCACACAATTTTTCAATAAACTGTAACATATCATAGGCATATCCTTTGAAGTTGCTGCTGCCTTTGCCATATTGCTGCAAATCAGCTGTATCCACGTTCTTCAGGCTATCCTGATTGGACAAAATCACACTTCTGACCGCTTCCGCCAGGCCTTCCATCTGATTGCAATCCACTGCCGAAATGGTTCCCCAACCATTATAGTTATAATAATCTATATAATCTTTACAGATTGGCCCCAAATAATCCTTGATCGCATTTTCATACAAATAAGGCATCACACTTGCATAAGGAAATCCGGCTGCCGGTATATCAAGTACAGAAGCGATACAGTATCTGGCAGCATCCTTCAGCTCATAATACACCTCGGCACACCCCATCATACACGCATCAAACAAGACAAAATCAAACTTTTGAGGATTTACCGTACGCAACACTTCCGCCAATTCCGGTATCAACGCTGTGTCACTGGAATACCGCCCGCCATCTTGTCCTATAGAACGGGTGCCGGTAATAGTGGGCAACCATCCCGAACCGTGAGATCCAAAGATTATTCCATAACTTTCCGACGGGTAAGCACTCATCATATCACCTATCACTGTCTGCATGACGGTTTTCTCCGTCGATGTCTGAGGGGGATATTTTTTTTCTGATGTTACCAAATACCAATCAAATCATAGATAGATGTATTCTTATCAGCCATCATTGCATCTATCGTTCCTTTAGACAGGCTGTTGATACCCCCCCTGACCATTGGTTACATATTCTACGATACAAGGCTCCGGCCAACTGATATCCGAAGCCTCACCATCCCAATATACCAATAAAGCAGCCGAATCCTTCATAGCCTGAAGTCCTTGCATCATCGTCTGAATATTATTACGCAAACTGGAATTCAAACTGTTATCCGCCCAAAAGAATGCCAGAACCGTTCTTCCGGCATGTTGCTGAGGAATCACGATTGTTTCCTTCTCACAAGAGAAGAAAAAAGCAGGCTGCCAAGAATAGAAATAGAATCTTTTTCATAAGAAAAGGATTACTCTTCCGGTTTCTTGAACTTGAACGCATTGGGGTTCACTTCGCGAATCAGCAAGGTCTTTCCTTTTTGATACTTGGTCTTCATCTTGTTGATGGTCTTCTGCAGTTTCTTTCTGCTGTTCGAGAAATAAACAAAGCAAGTACGGTTCGTCAGCCCTTCCTCGTTTTCCAGATAATTTTTCAGCTGATAACTGTATTGTGAGCGTTCCGGCAACATCTTATTCTTATCCAGACTCACACTGTCCAGCAACTGGATTTCCGTGAAATAAACCAATGAATCTGTAAACGATGCGGATACGCCTACTATATAAAACAGATTTACTTCCTTTCAATGAGAATGCCGAGCATACCGTCAGTACCAATAATAAAGAGCACAGAATCTTTATGGATTTCATAATTCTAATTTTATAATTTTATTAGAGGACAAAAGTAGTTATTTACGGACAAATACGAAAAAGTAATAGATTAATTAACTATAATAATTTGCTGATGTGCCCATTACCATGCGGCACATAGTGCAGCCGATAGGCATTATTGGTATATTATGAACAAAAGCACAAGACGGAAGCAACCTTCCATCTTGTGCTTTGTTTTCTTTTCGGAAACCGAATCTTTCTTACCCTAAATAAGACTTAAGCAGCTTGCTACGCGAATTTTGTCTCAATCTTCTAATGGCTTTCTCTTTAATCTGGCGTACGCGCTCACGAGTGAGGCCGAATTTATCGCCGATTTCTTCCAACGTCATTTCCTGCGTATTAATACCGAAAACATCTGGATAATATCCTTCTCCCTTTCGGTCAGCGTAGAGAGTGCTCTATCAATTTCCCTCGCAAGTGACTCATTAACCAAGGAACGGTCTGCCATAGGCGAGTCGTCGTTCACAAGCACATCCAGCAAGCTGTTGTCTTCTCCTTCCACAAAAGGAGCGTCTACAGAAATGTGGCGTCCTGAAACCTTCAACGTGTCCGAGATTTTGTCTACAGGTATTTCCAGTTCATCGGCCAGTTCTTCCGGAGAAGGACGACGTTCGTTTTCCTGTTCGAATTTAGAGAAGGCTTTGCTGATCTTGTTCAACGAGCCTACCTGATTCAACGGCAAACGGACAATACGTGACTGTTCTGCCAATGCCTGGAGAATAGACTGACGAATCCACCATACGGCGTAACTGATAAACTTGAAGCTCGGGTTTCATCGAACTTTTCGGCTGCTTTAATCAATCCCAGGTTGCCTTCATTAATCAAGTCAGGAAGACTTAACCCCTGATTTTGATACTGCTTGGCTACAGACACGACGAAACGCAAGTTGGCACGTGTCAGTTTTTCCAATGCTACCCGGTCGCCTTTACGGATACGCTGAGCGAGCTCTACCTCTTCCTCTACAGTAATCAGGTCTTCACGGCCTATTTCCTGTAAATACTTATCCAGAGATGCGCTCTCTCGGTTAGTGATACTTTTGGTAATCTTTAATTGTCTCATTCTCTATAAAACAAATTTGGGATGCAAATTTACAACATTAAATGGAATACATCCATTTTTGTTTGAAAAAATATTAGCTAATAATCAAAAAAGACTATCTTTGTCCTTCTTTTCCTAAATATTTTGCGAAAATAAGGTTATCAGTCCTGTTTGACTATAAAATCAGGATGCACGGAAGTAACCCTTACCGTGCATCCTCTAAACTTTACCTATTGAAACTTTCTACCTTAAAAATCTTCTTATTCCTGTGTCAAATCCACTGCATAGTTCGCACGTTTACCTGATGGGAACATACCACTCAGGAACAATACCTGATCCGGTGACTGGGTAGCAGCTTTCAGCACATCTTCCAAATCATTTACTGATTTGACAGGTTGTCCGTTTGCCTTCAGGATGATGAAGCCTTTACGGATACCGGCAGCCTTCATCTTACCGTCTGTCACACCTGTGACTTCCACACCATATCCCAAATTCAATTGTCTCTTCAATTCCTGAGGAACTTCACGGAATGCTGCGCCCAAGATATCCATGCCCGCACTCTTCACCACTTTTCGTTGTTCCCTGTGCATTCTTCAAGGTCATTCTCGATATCCTTTTCTTTCTTGTCACGCAACACCTTGACGGTTACTTTGTCACCCGGACGGTGTTTAGCCAACCCCTCCTGCAACTCTGCAAAGTTCTTCACACGTTTTCCGTCAATACCGATAATGACATCATCTACTTCCAAGTTGCCGGCCGCAGAACCTCCCTCAATTATCTCAGCAATCAACACACCGTCGGTGGCGCCCAGTTCCTTCACCTTCTTCTTGATTTCTTCCGGCATCATCTGCTGGTCATCATTAATCGGAGTACCCTTGATGCCCAATACCGCACGCTGAACGGTTCCATATTCTTTCAAGTCGGCTATAACTTTCGTCATAATACTGGTTGGAATAGCAAACCCATAACCCGAATAAGCTCCTGTAGGTGAATAAAGTACGGAATTGATACCTACCAGTCACCCCTTGCATTCACCAATGCACCACCACTGTTGCCTTGGTTGATCGCAGCATCTGTCTGGATGAAAGATTCCACACCATTATTATATACCCCTAAAGAACGGGCTTTGGCACTCACAATACCGGCTGTTACCGTAGAAGTCATATTAAAGGGATTACCCACAGCCAATACCCACTCACCTACTTTCAAAGCCTCCGAATTGCCCACGGGAATCGTAGGAGCTCATCCGCTTCAATTTTAACCAACGCTAAATCCGTGCTGGGGTCTGTGCCGATTACACGTCCCTTGTATTCACGTCCGTCATTCAGTTTGACACTGATCACATCAGCATTATCGATTACATGGTTATTCGTTACAATATATCCATCTTTCGAGATGATCACTCCGGAACCGAATCCCACTCTTTCAGGAGTCTGCACCTGACGCTGCTGACCGCCGCCTCTGCCATTTCCAAAAATATCACCAAAGAAATCATAGAACGGATCACGAACGGTAACCGTCTGAGTCTTTGATTCTTGAGTTGACTTTATATGAACTACTGCATGCACTGAATTTTCCGCTGCCTGAGTCAAATCCACCGGTTGCATTTGAGTGGCGTCCAACGCGGCGAGTCTTGTATTCGGATTTTGTTGGAACACATCATTAAAGGCCACGCTTTTTGTTTTGGCTCGGGTTTCAACATAGAATAAGTCGTTACTCCTGCTACACCTGCGCTGACTGCTACAATTGCTGCTGCGCCTAGTACCATTTTTAGTTGCTTGTTTCATAACTTAATATCTATTAATTTGTTAATTTCAAGTTTGGTTTAACATTTCTGACGCTAATGTAATGACAAATATTTGGTTACGGTGTTACCTTTGTCAGAGTATTTTTTTCCTCTTTTTAACACAGATAGATAAGCACTTAACAGGGGTTAACCGCAGAATCTGCCAAATTTGCATTCATTATCAATAGCTGACAGACAGCAAGATGACACAGGATGCAACTTGCCTCATAGATAGTTATGTCTTGCAGGAAATACTTGCCTCTCGCCGGAATGCATCCATATACCCCCCTATAAAAGAGCATGTCCGTGACCGGTCTTTCCAACTTTACTTTTTCAACTGGTTCAATACCCTTCCCGCACTATCCGAAAGAACGACAACAGCTCCTGCCAGAATAGCAATATCCTTAATGACCAGACGACCGGCGCCCGTCAGCAGAGGGAATCCCTGTTCGCCACTTCCCAAATCGGGGACCCACACCTCGGGCGTGTTACAAGGAAAGACAAAGTGCCCAATGTCATGACAATAGCCAGTCCGCCCCCACCAAACCGGTTTTCGGAGAGAAGATGCCTAAAAACGCAAGATACCGATCCCCATAAATCAAAATACCCAATCCAATGAGAGAACCCATAAAGTATTGTTCTCTTCATGCCACAGGTGCTTCGTTTCATCGAGTTCGCCTTCTTTCAGCTTATATTCTTTATTATTCAGGAGCATCCTTAGTATAAAAGAAACTCATAAAAGGGACT
>ENA-OQAR01000137-OQAR01000137.1-human-gut-metagenome-genome-assembly--contig:-NODE-137-length-18841-cov-2.444427_pt1 | contig 18841 bp, 30 predicted proteins | sample MGYA00242738_ERZ504533 | MGnify/ENA primary metagenome ERZ504533 (study PRJEB26092, sample SAMD00036276) | human gut metagenome | host: Homo sapiens | study: EMG produced TPA metagenomics assembly of... | reverse complement strand
CTTCTGGTGATTTCCATATTCCTGATCAGCAATACTGTATCTATGGGTATTTCTGTTCGTAAGGAAGAAATTGGAATTATGAAATACATAGGAGCTACCGATGCTTTTGTACGGCTTCCATTCCTTCTGGAAGGAATCATTCTGGGTGTGATTGGTGCGGCAATCCCCGTTGGTGTGTCTGTTTTTTCCTCTACAATTCCGCAGTTGAGTTTGTTCTGACAAAATTCAATGTACTGACAGGATCGTAGATTTTATCCCGATCTGGCAGATCTATGAAGGACTGATCCCGATGGGACTTGGACTTGGTGTGGGAATCGGACTTCTGGGAAGTTTCTTCACAACAAGAAAACATCTCAGAGTGTAACCAAATAGCAGAGCGGATCTGCGTGTATCCGCGGGATGCATACCTATAAGAGATACAGCGGCTGTCGGAGAACCGGCAGCGCTTTCAGTATATAAAAAACGGACGGCACATAAGGAAAACAGAGAATCTGTGATATTACCGGGCTGTGCAGAAGAAAGGAAAGATATGAAAAATAAAGAGTTCAAAAAAGGCGTAGATCGGAGTGGCAGCCACGCTTGTTGTGACAGGGGCTGGTTTTGTCAGTTATCAGAAAGTGCTGTTTCCCAAAGGCAATGCACTGTCAGACGTGAAAACAGTCCAGAAGCTGAATTATCTGGAAGAACTGATCGATACAGAATATCTGGATGAAAAGGATGAAAGCAGTCTGCGGGAGGGCCTTTATGCAGGTCTGCTCGCCGGACTGAAGGATCCATACTCCACGTATTACACGGCAGAACAGTATAAAGAACTGAATACTTCCAATGAAGGTTCCTACGTGGGAATCGGGGCAGTTCTCCAGAAAGAGGATGGCGGAGGGGCAAAGGTCGTGCAGCTCTATGAAGGCGGACCGGGAGAACAGGCAGGTCTGAAAACCGGAGACGTGATCAAAGCGGTCGATGGAACAGATGTCACAGAAAAAGAAACTTCCGACATCGCTTCCATGGTCCGTGACAGTGATAAAGATTTCGTAACGCTGACCATACAAAGGGAAGATGAAGAGAAAACTCAGAATATCAAAGTAGAGATCCGAGATGTGGAAATCCAGACTGTCTCTCATGAGATGCTTGTCGGAGACACCGGATATATCCGGATTTCCGAGTTTTTCCGAAGTGACCAGTGACCAGTATAAAAAAAGCATTTGCAGATCTGAAAAGACCAGGGGAATGAAAAAAACTGGTAGTCGATCTCCGTGACAATCCGGGTGGTCCTTCTTACCGCAGTCTGTGGAGTACTCCGCCAGATCCTTCCGGAAGGACTGATCGTTTATACAGAGGACAAAAAACGGGGAAACGGGGAAGAGGAAACCTGTGACGGAAAGAATGAGCTGACTATGCCGCTGGCAGTTCTGGTAAACGGAAACAGTGCCAGTGCATCAGAGATTTTTGCGGGAGCAGTGAAAGACTACGGTATTGGAACGATCGTGGGAACAACGACTTACGGAAAAGGCGTAGTGCAGACCATCCAGCCGCTTACCGACGGCAGCGCAGTAAAGATCACCATTGCAAAATATTTTACACCAAAGGGCAATGACATCAATAAAAAAGGAATCACTCCAGATGTGGAAGCAGAGCTTTCCGGAGACATTACAGACTGGGCAGAACTTACACATGAGGAAGACACGCAGCTTCAGACGGCCCTGAAAGAGCTGGAACAGAACTGATGCGTACAGAAGGAGAGAAAAGAAAATGATAACTTTACAATTATTGCAGCAGATCATAGTATTTTTCTGATGATGGCCTGCGGGTTTGCGGTGGTAAAATGTGGACTGATCGATGCGAAAGCAGCAGGACACTGTCGGTGATCTGCATTTACATCATCATGCCATGTGTGATGATCAATGCGTTTCAGATTGAATATTCCAGAAGTATCCGGAATGGGTTTCTTCTGGCAATAGCAGCAGCGGTCCTGATCCATATTTTTCTGCTGGTATTTACACAGATTATCGGCAAACCGCTGAAATTAAGCGTGGTGGAAAAAGAATCCATCATTTATTCCAATTCCGGAAACCTGGTGATCCCGCTTGTGACCGTAGTCCTTGGAGAGGAATGGGTAATCTATGCCAGCGCTTTCCTGAGTGTACAGATGCTCCTGATGTGGACCCACGGACAGTCACTGATGGAGGCGAAGGCAGGAATTAACTGGAAAAAAATCCTCTGCAATATCAATCTGATCGCCATTATCCTTGGCATTGTCCTGTTCTTTACACAGATCCGACTGCCTGTCATCTTTGGAAATACCATGAGCCAGATTTCAGCCACCCTGGGACCGGTATGTATGATCATGCTTGGAATGACTATGACAGAGGTAAAATGGAAAGATATTTTCAGTCATTCCAGAATCTATCTGATCACGATCCTGAAAATGGTGGTGACGCCGCTGATCGTACTGCTGCTTCTGAAATATCTGCCATTGGCATCTCTTGTAAAAGACGGAAAAACGATTCTTCTGATCAGCCTGATGGCAGTGATCACACCGTCGGCAACAACGATTGTACAGCTGGCGCAGCTGTACGACCGGGAACCGGTCTATGCCAGTACTATCAATGTAATGACAACTCTGGTCAGCATTGTGACCATGCCTTTGATGGTGATGTTTTTATCTGGCCTGAAAAAAAGTGCAGAGAATGTTTCAAAACACAGTGGTATAATTGTAAAAGTATGATAAAAGTGTTAAAATCAACTCAGAGTACGGAAAAGAAAGAGACCAGTTATTTTTGATGAGACTACATATGGAAATTTCTGCAAACGCCATATAAAACAGGAGGGTACATAAATGGAACGACATGCTTTTGCAATGAAAGTAAAAGAAGGAAAAATGAACGATTACCGTAAGACCTTAGGCGAAATCTGGCCGGAGCTTACCGCATATCTGGATCGCAACGGCATTCATAATTTCAGCATCTGGAATGCTGCAGACCTGATCTTCGGATATTATGAAAATGCAGACGGAGCTGTGATCTCTCCAAAAGAGGAGAAAGTAAAAGCAGCACTGACTGAAAAAAATCCAGGATACATTTTACCTGGATCTCCACTCCTGGAAAAGACATGCGTCTGATGTATCATATTTGGTGTTGTGAGAGAAAACAAAGAGCTGATCCGCCACAGAATGTTCATGACAAAATTAAAAAGACGGCTGTGAGGAAGAATACAAGGCTCGTCATGACGGACTTGTAGCACAGAGAGGCGATACAATAGATCCGGGCCCGGACAGTAACTTCAGCATCTGGAGCGCAGGCGGATATATTTTCGGATACGATGAGATCGACACTACCATGGAAGTGGAAGAAACACCGGAAGCAAGAGAGGAGACCATCGCATGGGAAACACGTCAGCTGGGGATCATGGACTGGATCACCAACGATGTGGACTGGATGACAAAAGAAGTACATCCGTCCAGTGTACGTCTTGCATGGCATAATTAAAAAAATGGGGAAATAAAAAGGAAGGAGGCCGGGGCTTTGTTTGGAGGTAGCCCCGGCAGTATGAAAAAGAAAAAAGTGTTATCAAAGGTAGTACCCTTTGCACATCTAATAATATACTCACATTTTGTGGTCATTCTGTGACGTCATTCTGAAAAAAGTATGAACAAAAAAGAAAAATTAGCTGAACTGAAATCTTAACAATTCTTAAAATTCCCATATTTAGTTGAAACCATACGCCCCGACTGTTATACTGTGAGTAACAGAAAACATCAGGAAAAAATACGTTTTCTTCCTGAGATCAATAAAATAATGAGGCGTGAATTTATGAAACGTTTTTGGAAATATGTAACAGGGGTTGTACCTGCGTACGGGCTTTTTCCCCTTGTTTTTTCATTTGTATTTAACTGTCTTGTATATTCCGGTTCAAGGGCAATTGCAGGCGGTTGGTACCATCACAACATAGAAAGTAGTTTTGACCTGCGGCTCCCGTTTGTGCCGCAGTTTTTAATTGTCTATTTCGGATGTTATATATTCTGGGCAGTGAATTATATTCTTGCGGCAAGGCAGGAGAAGGAACAGGTTTACCGTTTTTTACCGCAGATCTTATATCCCGCTGCGTGTGCCTGATCATATTTCTGGCATCACCCCACCACCAACACAAGACCGGTGATCGAGGGGAGCGGTTTCTGGGATCTGCTGGCAGGATGGCTTTATTCCATTGATGCGGCGGATAACCTGTTTCCATCCATTCGCTGCCTGGTAAGCTGGTTCTGGTTTCCTGGGAATCAAAGACCAGAAAAGAATTCCGGCATGGTATAAAGGAGTATTCTTTTGTGCTGGCAGTTCTGGTTTTTCTGTCCACCCTTTTTACCAAGCAGCATGTTCTGGTGGATGTGGCCGGTGGCGTGATCCTGGCACAGATATGTTTTATGCTGGGACAGAAAACGGAGATCTGGCATATTTATGAACGGGTCGGAAGTAAAATTGAGAAGAAGATCAACAGATATATAGAAGGTGCCAAGAGATGAAAAGCAGAAAAAAGATCATATTTAACGGAGTATTCCTGGCGGTCGTTTTTGCCCTGACCATCTACGGCGTTTTTCACGGAGAAGATCTGTCTTCCATGATGGATGCCATACACAGGGCTGACAAACGGTGGCTGATTCCGGGAATTGCACTGGTAGCGTTTTTTTATCTGGGGAGAATCCATCATCATCTGGTACATGATGAGATCCAGTGGAATCCAGCTGAAAAAGAGAACCTGTTTTCTGTTCTCTTCCGTGGGATTTTTTTTCAGCTGTATCACACCGTCCGCCAGTGGCGGACAGCCCATGCAGATCTACTACATGAAAAAAGAAAAGATTTCCATTCCGGTGTCAACGGTAATTCTGATGATCGTAACCATCACCTATAAACTGGTACTTGTGGTGATCGGTATTGGAATCGCAATTTTCGGAAGGGGATTTCTCCATAAATATCTGGAAGGGATCCTGCCGGTGTTTTACCTGGGACTGGCACTGAATATTTTCTGCGTTACATTTATGACCATCCTGGTGTTCCATCCACTTCTGGCAAAAGCGATCATGGTAAAGGGAATGAAACTTCTGGAACGACTTCATCTGGTGAAGAAAAAAGATGGGCGTCTGAAAAAACTGGAAGATTCCATGGATACTTACCGAAATACTGCGGCATATCTGAAGAATAATCCTTTTGTGATCGTTAAAGTTATTGGAATCACTTTTATCCAGCGTATGGCACTGTTTGCGGTGACCTGGTTTGTATATCAGGCTTTTGGACTTCACGGCACCGGATTCTGGGAGATCCTTTTTCTCCAGGCCGTGATCTCGGTATCTGTGGATATGCTGCCGCTTCCGGGAGGATGGGAATCAGTGAGACGCTGTTCCTTAATATTTTCAGCCCGGTGTTCGGGGGGACTGCTGCTTCCGGGAATGGTACTTAGCAGAGGGCTTGGATATTATGGGGAGCTTCTGATCAGTGCGGCGTTTACAGTGGTGGCCCAGCTGACTATTGGAAAAAAGTAATTGAAAGAGAAAAATGAGGTGTGCAAATGATAGGATTTTATGATTACACGGTAATAATGACTTACATAAGCGTAGTGTCTTCCATGATCGGAATCTTCTGCGCTGTGACGGACCATATTTCAGCAGCAGTGTGCTGTCTGGCATTTTCCGGGTTGTGTGATATGTTTGACGGAAAGATTGCGCGAACCAAGAAGAACAGAACGGAGGAAGAGAAGTGCTTCGGGATCCAGATCGATTCTCTTGCGGATATTGTCTGTTTCGGAATCCTTCCCATTGTGCTGGGATTTAAGCTTGGCATGTATCATATTTACGGAATTGCCATTCTTCTGTTCTACGGTCTTGCAGGCCTGATCCGTCTGGCATATTTCAATGTTATGGAAGAAAAACGCCAGAATGAAACCTCCGAAAACCGGAAATATTATCAGGGACTTCCCATCACATCCATGTCCGTGATCCTGCCACTTCTGTTTGTGGTTTCCCTGCTTTTTCCGGAGTATAAATGGTTTGTGGTGCTCCTCCATATCACAATGCTGGCAGTAGGACTTCTGTTTATCCTGGATTTTAAATTCCGTAAGCCAACCAACCGGGAGCTGGTGATCATCGTTGCGGTAGTTGCAGTGGCAGTCCTTCTGGTTCTTTTCTATAATGAGGGATGGTGGAAATTCAATTATCTCTACAAACTTTCCATGGAAAGAGGCGGTAATTTATGATCCGGACGGCAGACCGAAAGGGAAACATTAAAAAGGAAGATTCTTTTCAGAATAATTTGCTGGAAAAAATCTACGGTTCTGTGGCCGGGCGTATGATGATCCGGCCGCTGGTTACCCCGGCTGTTTCCACGGTTGTGGGAAAGCTTCTGGATTCCAGGATTTCGGCAGCAGCAGTGGAACCGTTTATCCGGCTCAATCATCTGGATATGAGTGATTATGAAACGCGGAAATATATTTCCTACAATGATTTTTTCAAGAGAAAGATCCGGGAGGGTGCCCGCAGGATCGATATGGAACCCGGGCATTTTATCAGTCCCTGTGACTGCCGGGCCAGTGTATATCCTGTGGATGAAAAAGCCTGTCTTCATATCAAACAGACCCGATATACAGTGGAGGAACTTTTAAGGAACCCTTCCCTTGGGAAAAGATATCAGGGTGGCTATGTGTGGGTACTTCGTCTCTGTGTCCAGGATTATCACAGATATATTTATCCGGACAATGCAGCAGAGTCCCGGCGTATCAGAATCCCCGGGATTCTGCATACAGTCAACCCTGTGGCAAATGATGCCTATCCTATCTATAAAGAAAACAGCCGGGAATATTCCCTTCTGAAAACAGAAAATTTCCGCACGATTGTTGATGATGGAAGTAGGCGCTCTCTTTGTGGGGAAGATCGAAACCGGCCAAGAAGGGCATCTGTGAAACGTGGAGAGGAAAAAGGCAATTTTGCTTTCGGTGGTTCCACCATTGTGCTGATCACCGAAAAAAATGCGGTAAAGCCAGATGAAGATATCCTCAAAAATTCACAGGCAGGAATGGAAACAAGAGTACTTATGGGAGAAAAAATCGGAGAATCCTTTTGAAAGTGAAAGGGTTCTCTTTTTTATATTTGCTTTACACAAAATTTTCTTAAAAAATGAAATTACGTTCACACACACAACACAAACCTGTGATATATTATGAGCATATAGCAAAGCGGAACGGGAAGATCCGCTTTTAGAATGAACGGGAAGCAGAGAAGAAATCTGTTTTCTGTGAAAGTGGGATAACACAGAGCATTTCGGACTGAAAATAACTGTCCGGAACAGCACTTGAGAAACGGAGGAAGATAGAAATGGACGCATTAAAGATTCTTGTAGTAGATGACGAGAGCAGAATGAGAAAAACTGGTAAAAGATTTCCTTACCAAAAAAGAATTTCCAGGTACTGGAAGCCGGTGACGGTGAGGAAGCCATGGATATTTTTTTTATAAAAGAAAAAAAGACATTGCACTGCTGATCCTGGACGTGATGATGCCGAAGATGGACGGCTGGGAAGTATGTCGTGAGATCCGTAAGAATTCCAAAGTTCCCATCATTATGCTGACAGCAAGAGGGGATGAACGTGATGAACTTCTGGGATTTGAACTTGGCGTAGACGAATATATTCCAAACCGTTCAGTCCAAAGATCCTGGTGGCACGTGTAGAAGCCATCCTTCGAAGAACCGGACAGAGCAACCCGGATGAGGTACTTTCCGCAGGCGGTATTGTCATCGACAAGGCAGCACATCAGGCAACAGTGGACGGTAAAACGATGGATTTAAGCTTCAAGGAATTTGAGCTTCTGACTTATTTTCTGGAAAACGAGGGAATCGCCCTTTCCAGAGAAAAAATTCTTAATTCTGTATGGAATTATGATTACTTTGGTGATGCCAGAACCATTGATACCCATGTAAAGAAACTGAGAAGTAAAATGGGCGACAAAGGAGAGTACATCAAGACAGTCTGGGGTATGGGTTACAAGTTTGAGGTAGGAGAATGAAAAAAGCCAGAAAAAAAACTAAAAATAACACAGTCTACGCCATCAGATCACCGCATATTTTATCGGACTGCTGTTTTTGTCCATTCTGACTATCACCGTGATCAACGGAGCTTTCCTTGAAAAATATTATGTGACAAAAAAAATCGATGTACTTCTTGATCTCCGTACAACGCTGGAAAATACAGACATTGACAAGATGATGAACAGTGACAGCTCCGAAGGTTCGGAGAGTATCCCTGATGAGATCCAGAGAGCCTGCTCCAGAAACAATCTTTCCTGGGTTATCATTGACAGCAGCAATACCAGCTGGCTTTCCTGGGGCGAAAATGAAAAAATGCTTCAAAGCAAACTGTTCGGATATGTCTACGATCTGGATGAGGATGGGGACAAGAGCCGGACTCTGAAACAGGGAGACAATTATACGATCCAGCAGTCTCATGACCGTTTTGCAGGAATGGATTATGTGGAATGCTGGGGACAGCTGGATGATGAACATTATTTTATTATAAGGACACCACTTGAGAGCATTCGTGAGAGCGCAAACATTTCCAATAAGTTTTATTTTGCGGTTGGACTTGCGATTATTGTAGTGAGTGGTCTTATGATCATGCTGGTGACGAAACGGATCACCCGCCCGATCAGCGAACTGACAGATCTTTCAAAAAAATGTCAGATCTTGATTTGAGGCAAAATATGAGAGCAAAGTAGGCAATGAGATCGATGTTCTGGGGGATAATTTCAACCGGATGTCTTCACAGCTTGAAACAACCATCAGTGAACTGAAATCCGCAAACAATGAACTCCAGCGGGACATTGAGGATAAGATCAAGATCGACAAGATGCGAAAAGAATTTCTGGATAACGTATCCCATGAGCTGAAAACTCCGATCGCGCTGATCCAGGGCTATGCAGAAGGTTTAAAAGAAAACATTTCCGATGACCCTGAGAGCAGAGAGTTCTATTGCGACGTTATTATGGATGAAGCCTCCAAGATGAATAAGCTGGTAAAAAATCTTCTTACGTTGAATCAGCTGGAATCTGGTAAAGACGCAGTTGTGATGGAGAGGTTTGACATCGTATCCCTGATCCGGGGTGTGCTCCAGACCATGAATATCATGATCGGACAGAAAGAGGCAAACGTGATCTTTGAGGCGGAGAAGCCGGTTTATGTATGGGCCGATGAGTTTAAGATCGAAGAGGTTGTGACAAACTATGTAAGCAATGCCCTGAATCATCTGGATGGTGAGAAAGAGATCGAGATCAAACTTCAGGATGAGGATAACCGTGTGAAGATCAGTGTATTTAACACAGGAACTCCGATCCCTGAGGCAGATGTGCCAAATCTCTGGAATAAATTTTTATAAAGTTGATAAAGCGAGAACCAGGGAATACGGTGGAAGCGGTATCGGTCTGTCCATTGTAAAAGCTATCATGGAAAGCATGAACCAGGAATACGGCGTGCAGAACTTTGACAATGGTGTGGAATTCTGGTTTACACTGGATCGGAAATAATGAAACTTTAGTGTGATAATGCGAAAAAACGGGCGGCAGCAGAGAAAAGTCTTTGCAACCGCCTGTTTTTGCGTTATACTAAATCAATGTAAATCGAAGGTGAGAGAGGAATATCGAGATACAAAAGAGCAGGAGGAAGCATTATTATGATAGGAATCATTGACTACGATGCAGGAAACATAAAAAGTGTGGAAAAAGCACTTCAGTATCTGGGACAGGAGACTGTCGTCTCAAGAGATCCCCAGGTGCTTCTGAAAGCAGATAAAGTAATTCTTCCAGGTGTTGGAAGTTTTGGTGATGCTATGGAGAATCTCAATAAATACGGACTTGTTCCGGTGATACATGAGATTGTAGAAAAAGGAACCCCCTTTCTTGGAATCTGTCTTGGACTGCAGCTGCTTTTTGAGAGCAGTGATGAGGCACCGGGAGTGGAAGGCCTTGGAATCCTGAAGGGAAAGATCTTACGGATCCCGCCAAGCCCGGGACTGAAGATCCCGCATATGGGATGGAATTCCCTGCATCTTCAGAACAGCGGAAGATTATTTAAAGATATTCCGGAAAACACATACGTTTACTTTGTACATTCCTATTATCTTCAGGCAGAAGATGAAGAGATCGTGAAAGCCACCACGCAGTACAGTACATGTATTCACGCATCTGTGGAGAAGGGGAATGTATTTGCATGCCAGTTCCACCCGGAAAAAAGCAGCCGGTGGGGCTTGAAGATCCTTGAGAATTTTGCGGCACTTGAGGCAGGCACCGGAAAGGAGGAGGCATAATCATGTTTACAAAACGAATTATCCCATGTCTGGACGTAAATAAAGGACGTGTAGTAAAAGGCGTGAATTTTGTTGATCTGAAAGATGCCGGAGATCCGGTGGAAATTGCCAAAGCTTATGACGCAGCCGGTGCGGACGAGCTTGTTTTTCTTGATATCACGGCTTCCTGTGAAGAGCGTGATACGGTGGTAGATATGGTAAGAGCTGTTGCTGCCAATGTATTTATCCCCTTTACCGTAGGTGGAGGAATCCGTACTGTGGATGATTTCCGGAAACTTCTCCGTGAAGGTGCAGATAAGATCTCTGTAAATTCCGCAGCCATCGACCGCCCGGAGCTGATCCATGAGGCTGCACAGAAATTCGGAAGCCAGTGTGTGGTAGTTGCCATTGATGCCAAGAGAAGGCCGGATGGCGGCTGGAATATCTACAAACATGGCGGAAGACTGGATACCGGTATCGATGCTCTTACATGGGCAAAGAAGGTGGAAGAACTTGGCGCAGGTGAGATCCTTCTTACCAGCATGGACTGTGACGGAACCAAGGCAGGATATGATATTGAACTTACAAGAGCTGTTGCAGATGCGGTTTCCATTCCGGTGATCGCTTCCGGTGGTGCCGGAACTCTGGAGCATTTTTATGATGCACTGACTGAAGGCGGAGCAGACGCGGCACTGGCAGCATCTCTGTTCCACTACAAAGAACTGGAGATCCGGGAAGTGAAGGATTACCTTGCGGAAAAAGGAATTTCCGTGAGAAGATAAGTTGGATGAGAGGTGAAGGATATGGCTCCTATAGCGGGAGACTGGCAGGAGGCGCTGAAAGGTGAGTTTCACCAGCCTTACTATGCCAAACTTTATAAAACCGTGATGACAGAATACAGAACAAGAAAGATTTTTCCGCCTCCGGAAGATCTGTTCAATGCGTTTCATTTTACGCCGCTGCATCAGGTGAAGGTTGTGATCCTGGGACAGGACCCCTATCACAATGACGGACAGGCCCACGGGCTTTGTTTTTCCGTAAAAAAAGGTGTGGAAACACCGCCATCCCTGGTGAATATTTATAAAGAACTTGAGGATGATATGGGATGTTACATCCCAAACAACGGCAATCTGGAAAAATGGGCAAAACAGGGCGTGCTTCTTTTAAACACAGTGCTGACAGTCCGTGCCCATCAGGCCAATTCCCACAGGGGGATCGGCTGGGAACAGTTTACCGATGCCGCCATCCGGATCCTGGACGAGGAGGACCGTCCAATCGTATTTCTTCTCTGGGGCCGGCTGCCCAGATGAAAGCATCCATGCTTCACAATCCGAAGCATCTGATCCTGGAAGCACCACATCCAAGCCCCCTTTCTGCTTACCGGGGATTTTTCGGATGCAAACATTTCAGTAAGGCCAACGAATTTCTGAAAGCCAACGGGGAAGAACCCATTGACTGGCAGATCGAGAATATTTAAGTTAAGGAAAGTAAAATGGGTAAAAAAACGATAACACACTTGTGAAAAAAACGCCTCTTTTCTTATGGTTGCGGCGCTGATCTCCAAGATCATCGGAATGCTGTACAAGAGCCCGCTTTCAACCACACTGGGAAGCCAGAGTTTTGCACTTTTCCAGTTTGCACAGAATGTATATTTCATTCTGCTGATGATCGCGTCTTTCAGTATTCCACAGGCGGTATCCAAGATCATGGCGGAAAAGATCGCTTTTCACAGATATAAAGATGCACAGAAAGTATTTTACGGTGCTCTGATCTATGCGGCAGTTGCCGGCGGCATCGTGGCACTTGTCTGTGTATTTGGTGCGGGAATCCTGGTTCCGGACAGTATGGCAAATGCCCGTCTGGCACTGCAGATGCTTGCGCCTACAATTTTCATGTCTGGTCTGTGCGGTGTATTCCGCGGATATTTCCAGGCATACCGCAATATGATGCCGACATCGATCTCACAGATTATTGAACAGATTTTTGTGGCAACCTTTGCGCTTCTGATGTCACATGTATTTATTCAGCACTTCTCCGCAACGGGAGATATGGATCTGGTCCATCGCTGGGGTGCGGCAGGTGCTACCATGGGTACCGGTGCCGGTGTGGCGTCCGCTCTGATCTTTATGCTGATCGTCTACGGGGTAAACCGTAAGATCATTCGAAAAAGGATCGCTAATGACCATCACTCTGTGAATGAGAGCATGGGACATGTAATGAGTAATATCGTGCTTATCATCATGCCGATCATTCTCAGCGCATTTATCTACAACGTAAACGGATATATCAACAGCTATATGTATTCCGGTATTATGGACATCAAAGGCGCTGCCAAAGACGTGATCCAGACCCTGTATTCCGAGTACGGATATTATATGACACTGATCAATATCCCGCTTACCCTGGCAAGTAGGCGCCGACTTCCATGATTCCAGAGGTTTCTGCACATTATGCCATGCATGATATTGAGGGTGCCAATATGAAGACCGACCGTGCCACCTGGATCAGCATGCTGATTTCCATTCCGGCGGCAGTAGGTCTTGCAGTTCTTTCCGGACCGATCACAAGACTGATCTTCCCGGGAACCAATGGTGTAGGCGGACAGCTTCTGATTCTGGGAGGAATTACCATTATCCTCAACGGTAACTCCAATATTACCAACGGTGTACTTCAGGGAATCGGCAAGCCGAAACTTCCGATGATCCATGCAGCCATCGCTCTGGTGGCGGATGTGATCGCAATGGCACTGCTTCTGGTGTTTACCAACCTTGGTGTTTATACCATCGTCATCGCACAGATCGTCTATGCAGTTGTGATGTGTCTTCTTAATGACCGTTCCATCAAGAAATACATGGGTTACAAAAATCCATGGAGAAGTGCTTATTTAAGCCCGTTCCTGGCATCTATCCCAATGGGAGTTGTTGCGGGAGTGGTATATTACGGACTGTATGCACTGATCCATTCCAATGTGATCTGCCTTGGTATTTCCGTGATCCTGGCTGCTTGTGTATACTTTATTGTATATCTGTTTGTAAGTAAGCCTGGTGAAGAGGAGCTGGGTATGATGCCTGGTGGAAGGTATATGAAGAAACTGGCGAGAATGATGAAGATCATTTAACCGAATCAAGGAAGTCTTCGTCTGATTCGACCTGGTTCAGATGAATTTTATATGGTATAGAAATACCCACAGATTTATTCCGGAAAATAACCGGCCGGAGGATCTGTGGGTATTTTTTGTTTATATCAGATTTCTGGCGATTCAGGTTTTTGAAGAAATTTCTTTTTTAGCCTTTCCTTTGGGAAAACAGTTTTTATAATCTCCAGGGTAACATCTACAGCAGCATCCATTCCTTCAACAGTAATGTGCTCATAAGGCCCGTGATAGGCATGTCCGCCGGTTCCAAGGTTCGGGCAGGGAAGTCCCATGAAACTTAACTGGGCTCCGTCTGTGCCGCCACGGATAGGCAGGATCAGTGGCGTGACACCGCAGGCACGGCAGGCATCCTCTGCCAGGGTGATCAGCCACGGGCAGGTATCAATGATCTCTTTCATATTGCGGTACTGCTGGGTGATGGTAAGGGTCACGGTACCTTCGCCCCATTTTCGTTGAGGATTTCGGTGATATGTGCAAGAGTCTTCTGACGGACTTCAAAAGAAGCAGCATCGTGATCCCGGACAATATACTGAAGTTCAGCCCGGGAAACATCTCCTTTCATGGAGCACAGATGGAAAAATCCCTGATAGTCCGCTGTGTTCCGTGGTGTATCCGCAGACGGGAGCATGGAATCAAACTCCATGGCAACAAGGGCAGCGTTGATCATGGTATTTTTGGAAGAACCGGGATGGACATTAACACCCTGGAAGGTTACTTTTGCGCTGCAGGCATTGAAGTTTTCATACTGGATCTCGCCTTCTGTATCACCGTCCAGGGTATAGGCGTAATCTGCACCGAATTTTTTTTACATTGAAGTGAGCCGGTCCCATGCCGATCTCTTCATCTGGCGTAAATGCAACACAGAGAGGTCCGTGAGGTATTTTTTCCGTAAGGATATGCTCCAGCGCTGTAAGGATCTCCGCAATGCCGGCCTTGTCGTCAGCACCCAGGATTGTGGTTCCGTCTGAGGTGATGAGGGTCCGTCCGGCAAGAGAAGTAAGGTGTGAGAACATTTCCGGAGAAAGCGTTCTGCCGCTTGTACCAAGAGGGAGATCTTTTCCATCATAATTTTCAGTGATCACAGGTGTGACTGCATGGTCGCAGAAATCGGAAACTGTGTCCATATGTGCGATAAAGCCGAGGGCTTTGCAGTGTTCCAGACCTTCTGTGGCCGGAAGATGCGCGTAAACATAGCAGTGATCGTCCAGTGTTACATCAGAGATGCCAAGCCCTTTCAGTTCCTCCACAAGAAGGCGGGCCAGGTCAAACTGACATCTGGAAGAAGGGGAGGAAGTGCTTTCTTCGTTGCTTGGTGTGAATATTTTTACATAGGATAAAAAGTCGTTCGTATGCTTTCATAGAAGAAAAGTCCTTTCTGAAAAAATTCGTCCGGAACAGACTGTACTTGCATTTGCGGAATCCGTCTGTTTTCCAGGAGATAACAACAGTATACCACACAGCATACGCATATTTGCGGAAAAAATCTCCCACGATGAGAAAACCTGTGCTATAATCGGTGGGATAATAAAAAACGGAGGATTTGAGAGTGGAAAAAAGAATCATACAGGTCGAAGAAAAAGTACCTGCAAAAATGCTGATACCGTTAAGTATCCAGCACATGTTTGCCATGTTCGGAGCATCCGTACTGGTGCCGTTCCTTTTTGGCATCAATCCGGCCATCGTGCTTTTGATGAACGGCGTGGGAACACTTCTTTTTATTTTCATCACAAAAGGAAAGGCACCGGCATACTTGGGCTCCAGTTTTGCCTTTCTTTCACCGGCACTTCTGGTCATCAGCAAGTACGGTTATGAGTATGCCCTTGGCGGTTTCGTCGTACTTGGTATCGCAGGTATGTGCGTGGCGTTTATTGTCCGTCAGTGTGGAACGGACTGGATCGATATCGTGCTTCCTACCGCGGCAATGGGACCGGTAGTTGCACTGATCGGTCTGGAACTTGCGGGAAATGCGGCAAGCACGGCAGGACTTCTGGATGAAAAGGTAGATCCGAAGAATGTGATCGTATTTCTGGTGACACTTGGAGTTGCGGTATTCGGGCAGATCCTGTTCCGTGGTTTTCTTTCTGTTATTCCGATCCTGATCGCGATCATTGCAGGATATGTGGCAGCAGGGGCATGCGGACTTCTGGATTTTACCCAGGTAAGAGAAGCGGCGTTTTTTGCTCTTCCCAACTTTACATCCCCCGAAATTTTAATTTTGAGGCTGTCATGACGATTTTCCCCGCACTGCTTCTGGTAACTTCCGAGCATATCGGACATCAGATCGTAACCGGAAAGATCGTCGGAAGGAATCTTCTGAAAAGATCCGGGTCTTCACAGATCCCTGTTTGCGGATTTCTTCTCCACCACAGTTTCCGGATGCCTTGGTTCTGTGCCGACCACCACTTACGGTGAGAACATCGGTGTTATGGCTGTGACAAAGGTTTACAGCGTACAGGTTATCGGCGGTGCGGCAGTGCTTTCCATCTGCTGTTCTTTCCTTGGCAAACTGGCAGCTCTGATCAGTACTATCCCTGGTCCGGTTATCGGCGGAATTTCTTTCCTCCTTTACGGAATGATCGGAACTTCCGGACTTCGTATGCTGGTTGACAATCACGTGGATTACAGCAAATCCAGAAACCTGACACTGACAAGTGTTGTCTTTGTTGTGGGACTTTCCGGAATTGCCCTGAAACTTGGAAATGTGGAGCTTACAGGTATGGTACTGGCGTGTGTGGTTGCCATGGCATTAAGCCTTGTGTTCTATATCCTGGATAAACTGAAACTGACCAACGATCAGTAAAAAAATAAAGCGGCGTTTCATTTTAACAAAGCAGATAAAAAGGGAAACCTTTCTATCTGCTTTTTCTGCTTGACAATCATTCCGTTTTATAATACTATGTAATACAGAAAACACGAACAAAAGGTTCGAAAAAACAGGAAACTTGGCGATAGAAGAGAATAAAGAATAGGAGATTGTAGAATGATCAGTGAAGAGAAGCAGAAGGCGCTGGAAGCAGCCCTTGGAAATATTGAGAAACAGTTTGGTAAGGGCTCTGTTATGAAGCTTGGAGATTCCAGTTCCCATATGCAGGTGGAGGCAGTTCCAACAGGATGCTTAAGCCTTGATATTGCTCTTGGCGTAGGTGGTGTGCCGAAAGGACGTATCGTGGAGATCTACGGACCGGAGTCCAGTGGTAAGACAACCGTAGCCTTACATATGGTTGCCGAGGTTCAGAAGAGAGGCGGAATCGCAGGATTCATCGATGCGGAGCATGCCCTTGATCCGGTTTACGCCAAGAATATCGGTGTGGATATTGATAATCTTTACATTTCACAGCCGATAACGGAGAGCAGGCTCTGGAGATTACAGAGACCATGGTGCGCTCTGGTGCTGTGGATATCGTGATCGTGGACTCTGTTGCAGCATTGGTTCCCAAGGCAGAGATCGAAGGCGATATGGGAGACAGCCATGTGGGCCTGCAGGCACGTCTGATGTCACAGGCACTCCGTAAACTGACTGCTGTTATCAGCAAGTCCAACTGTGTGGTAATCTTTATCAACCAGCTCCGTGAGAAGGTCGGCGTAATGTTCGGTAATCCGGAGACTACAACCGGTGGACGTGCCCTGAAGTTCTATGCATCTGTCCGTATGGATGTCCGCCGCGTGGAGACACTGAAGCAGGGCGGTGAGATGGTAGGTAACCATACCCGTGTGAAAGTAGTCAAGAATAAGGTGGCTCCGCCATTTAAACAGGCAGAATTTGATATTATGTTCGGAACCGGTATTTCCAGAGAGGGAGACATCCTGGATCTTGCGGCAGACTGCTCCATTGTAAACAAGAGTGGTGCGTGGTATGCATACGAAGGGGACAAGATCGGACAGGGACGTGAGAATGCCAAATTATTCCTGAGAGAGCATCCGGAGATCCGTGATGAGATCGAGAAGAAGGTACGTGTACAGTATCATCTGGATCCGGCTGATGAAACAGCAGAATCTGCGGCACAGGCAGCGGATACGGAAGAAGAGGAATAATCCATGCTGAATCCGGAAGAGCGAAACCGGGCAAGAAAGAAAGCCATGCGGCTTCTGGAACATATGGATCGTACAGAGAAAGGCCTGACGGATAAACTCCGTCAGGCTGAATTTTCACCGGAGGCAGTGGAGGATGCAATTGCCTATGTGAAGTCTTACGGCTATATTAATGATGCCCGTTATGCCAGGACATACATTTCTTTCCGCATGGAGTCCAAGAGCCGCCAGAAGATCCTTTCCGAGCTTCAGATGAAAGGTGTAGACCGTCAGACTGCACTGGAAGCCTGGGAGGAAATGGAAGAACTTATGGAACCTGATGAACGTGCCGTTTTACGAAAGACCATAGAGAAGAAATATGCACCGGATACCGAGCTTGATGAAGGACAGATGCGGAGACTCTATGGTTACCTTGCCAGAAGAGCATTTAAGTACGAGGATATTTCTCATATTCTGGAAGAAATGAACATCCGTGTGAGACACGAGATGGAATAAATTCCATACAAAAAAAGTCACAGTTCATGCATGCTAACCAAAATCGGCTTTTTCATGAGAAAAACTTGACATAAATGTGAAAAACAGCTAAACTTGTATTGTTGTATTTGTACAATGAAAACTAAATAAGGAGGTGCTCCTGTGGCAGGCACAATTATCGGTGTTATTGTCGCTGTGGTAGTCACGCTACTTATTGCAGTTCCTGTTACTTGCAAGGTTGCTGTTGACAAGAAAGTACGCAAGGATGCGGAAATCGTAGGTACAGCAGAGGATAAAGCAAGGAATATTCTTGATGAAGCATTGAAAGCAGCAGAGACCAAGAAACGCGAAACTTTACTTGAAGTAAAGGAAGAATCTCTGCGAACTAAAAATGAACTGGAAAGGGAAACCAAGGAACGGAGAAACGAGCTGCAGAGATACGAGAAACGAGTTTTGTCAAAAGAGGAATCTGTTGACAAAAAAGCCAATGCAGTGGAGAAGCGTGAGCTGGAATGTACAGCGAAATTTAACGAGTTACAAGAAAAAGAAAAACGAGTAAATGAACTTTGAGGAAAAAGGAGTACGGGAACTGGAACGAGTTTCAGGTCTTACCTCCGAACAGGCAAAAGAAGAATTACTGAAATCTGTAGAAGATGACGTAAAGGTGGATGTTGCAAGACTCTATAAAAGAGCTTGAGAACAGAGCCAAAAGAAGAAAGGCCAAACAAGAAAAGCCAAGGAATATGTGGTCAAATGCCATTCAGAAATGCGCAGTGGATCACGTATCTGAGACAACAATTTTCTGTGGTACAGCTTCCAGTGAATGAAATGAAGGGAAGGATTATCGGTCGTGAGGGCCTAACATCCGTACATTGG
>ENA-OQAR01000136-OQAR01000136.1-human-gut-metagenome-genome-assembly--contig:-NODE-136-length-18920-cov-2.576970_pt1 | contig 18920 bp, 28 predicted proteins | sample MGYA00242738_ERZ504533 | MGnify/ENA primary metagenome ERZ504533 (study PRJEB26092, sample SAMD00036276) | human gut metagenome | host: Homo sapiens | study: EMG produced TPA metagenomics assembly of... | reverse complement strand
CGATATGCCGATATGCAAAACGGGCAGGAAAGGATAAAAATTATGACGGATATTTGTGATTCAGGGCATCGGCGGCCGCATGGGCCATGTGTTGTGTGATATGATCGCACAGCGCGAGGACTGCCGCGTGATTGCAGGCATCGACCTGAAGGATGGCGAACAGAACGGCATCCCTGTGTATGACAGCCTGGAAAAGCTGGACGGCAAGGGCGATGTGATCATCGATTTCAGCTCTCCGGCCGCTGTGGAAAAGGCTCTGCCCTACTGTGAAGCTCACAAGCTGCCCATCGTGGTGTGCACCACCGGCCTTTCGGAAGAGCTGCAGCTCAAGGTGGTGCAGCTATCCCGCACGGTGCCGGTGTTCAAGAGCGCTAATATGTCCATGGGCATCAATGTGCTGTCGGAGCTGTGCAAGCGCGCTTCGGCTATTCTGGGTGTGAACTACGATGTTGAGATCGTGGAGCAGCACCACCACAACAAGCTGGATGCACCCAGCGGCACCGCTCTGATGCTGGCCGATGCCATCAATGAGCAAAACAATGGCGAATATCATTATGTTTACGACCGTTCTTCTGTCCGCCAGAAGCGCGATCCGAAGGAAATTGGTATCAGTTCCGTGCGCGGCGGCAGCATCGTGGGTGATCACGAAGTGCTGTTCTGCGGTCCGGATGAGGTGATCACCCTCAAGCACACCGCTTACTCCCGCAATATTTTTGCAAACGGCGCTGTGAATGCAGCAGTTTACCTTGCAAAAAAGGAGCCGGGCCTGTACAATATGGGTGATATGATCGCTGCACTTTAAAAAGCCTGATTGCTTTGCTTTTGGCAGAAACATGGTGGAAGGATGTGGACGCGGATGAGCAAACAATCCCCGCAACAGCACCGGCGCAGACCGACTGCAAAAACGCCGTGCCAGAAGGCAGGCTTTCTGGACAGCCGGAGCGATGCTGATCGTATTTCTGTTCTGCCTGCCATTGCTGCCAAAGTTCTTTCTGCAGGAAAGCATACCGACGGCAGAACCGGTGAGCACGGAAAGCTCTTCTGCAGGTTCTGCCACTGTATCACAGCCGGAAGAAGCAGAGCCTGCGCCAGAGCCGGAACCGCAGCCGCTGGTTCAGACTGTCCGCTTTTCTGCAACAGGAGATAATCTGATCCACGCTCCCATTTATAAGCAGGCGCAGCGCCGCGTTCCGGAGAGGAAGCTTACAGTTTCGATTACTGTTACGAACATATTGCGCCTTTTTTATGCACAGCATGATGTGAACTGGATCAATCAGGAAACGCTCTGCACGGATGAATTGGAGCCATCCTCCTACCCATGCTTTTCTACGCCGGGCGATTGCGCCCGTGCGCTTTACCGGGCGGGTGTGCGGGTGTTCAGCCTGTCCAATAACCACACCTACGATAAAGGCGCTTCCGGCATTGCCGCTACCCTGCGCTTCTGGGGCAGTATGCCGGAGGATGTAGTGACCACCGGTTTGTGGAAGGGAGAAAGTGACTACGGTCATATCCCGCTGCAGACTGTCAATGGTGTAACGATCGCGTATCTTTCCTACACAGAGCATACCAATGGCATCCCGCAGAACAGCTCCATGCAGGCCAATGTGATCTATACCAGCCAGACCGATGTGATCGAGCAGCAGGTAAAAGCGGCACGTCAGCTTGCAGATTTTGTGGTGGTGGGTGTGCACTGGGGCGTAGAAAACAGCCATGCCATCGCAGATCCGCAGCGAACTCTGGCGCAGAACCTTGCAGACTGGGGTGCAGACTTGATCATTGGCACCCACCCGCATGTGCTGCAAAATGCACAGTGGCTGACTGCAGCAGACGGCAGGCAGGTGTTCACGGCCTATTCTCTGGGCAATTTTATCAGCACGCAGGAAAAGCCCGATCAGCTAGTCGGCGCAATTTTATCGGTTCAGCTTGAAAAGACGACCGAACCGGACGGCACTGTCCGTTGCAGCGTGCTCTCTCCCAGACTTCTGCCGACGGTGACCCACTATGATGCAGGCAAATCCAATGTGCGTACCTACCTGTTCCGCGATTATACCGAAGCCCTTACAAAGGCCCACGGAGTACGGCAGGCGTATCCAGATTTCAGCCTGGAAATGATTCAGTCCATTGCCCGGGAAAATATCGACCCGGAGTTTTTGCAGCTTACCTGAATATTTTTGTATTGTTGAAGCCCGCCTTTCGGGCAGAACGGAGGATCCTTATGTACGGAGTATCGAAGATCAATATTGAGCCGAGCCTCATGATGATCAGTGTGCAGGATGTAGAGTTCAAGGGCAACAGCCTCGCACGTTACCTGCAGATCTTTGCAGATAACGGTGTGGTCGTAGATATGATCAGCCAGAGTGCACCCCATGGCACCACCATCGATTTCAGCTTTACCGCTTCCAGCAGTGATCTTCCGCTGGTGATGAAGGCTATTTCCGTTGCAAATCTGGACAAGGATGCCAAGGCTTCTCCGCTGATCAGCGTGGGTTATTCCAAGCTGAACCTGTTTGGTGAAGAAATGGTCACCAGCTGCGGCGTAGCTGCCCGTGCACTGAATTCTCTGGCAATGGCCGGCATTGAAGTACTGCTTATCACCACCAGCGATCTGGATATTTCCCTGCTGGTCCACGCAGAGAATGAGGATGCAGCTTACGAAGCATTGAAGAAGGCTTACGAGCTGTAAATTCTGCAAGCAAGCGAGCAATCCTCCATCAAGTGAAAAAAATGCCGGTGCACTCCAAAACAGAGTACACCGGCATTTTCATGTTCAATATTTTTACAGAGTGACTTTGTGGTAAATCTTCTTGCCCTTCTTGATCACAATACCCTTTGCCAGCTGCTCAGCAGTGAAGCCAACGGTGGGAGCGGCTACCTTCTCGCCATCCACCAGAACACCGCCCTGCACGACCAGACGGCGTGCCTCGCCGTTGGATGCTGCCAGACCAGCCTTGACCATCAGGGTCAGGATGCCGATGGAGCCATCGGTCAGGTCGGCCTCGGTCAGCTGAGTAGAAGGCATGTGCTCGGTATCCATTGCGCTGCCGCTGAACAGTGCGCGGGCAGCATTCTGGGCCTTTTCGGCCTCTTCTTTGCCATGGACCATGCTGGTCAGCTCGTAAGCCAGAATTTCCTTAGCTTCGTTCAGGCGCTGATCCTTCCATGTGCTCATCTCGTCGATCTGCTCCAGCGGCAGGAAGGTGAGCATACGGATGCACTTCATCACATCGGCATCGCCCACATTGCGCCAGTACTGGTAAAACTCGAATGGACTGGTCTTGTTGGGGTCCAGCCAGACGGCATTGCCGGCGGTCTTGCCCATCTTCTTGCCCTGAGAGTCGGTCAGCAGGGTGATGGTCATAGCATAAGCGTCCTTGCCCAGCTTGCGGCGGATCAGCTCGGTGCCGCCCAGCATGTTGCTCCACTGGTCGTCGCGCCGAACTGCATGTTGCAGCCGTAGTGTGGAACATGTAGTAGAAGTCGTAGCTCTGCATGATCATGTAGTTGAACTCGAGGAAGGACAGGCCCTTCTCCATGCGCTGCTCGTAGCACTTGGCGCGCAGCATGTTGTTCACGGAGAAGCAGGCACCCACATCACGCAGCAGTTCCACGTAGTTCAGGTTCAGCAGCCAGTCTGCATTGTTCAGCATCAGTGCCTTGCCCTCAGAGAAGTCGATGAACTTTTCCATCTGCTTTTTGAAGCATGCGGCATTGTGGGCGATATCCTCTTTGGTCAGCATCTTGCGCATGTCGGTACGGCCGGAGGGGTCGCCGATCATGGTAGTGCCGCCGCCGATCAGGGCAATAGGCTTGTTGCCTGCCATCTGCAGGCGCTTCATCAGGGTCAGGGCCATAAAGTGGCCGGCGGTCAGGCTGTCGGCTGTGCAGTCAAAGCCGATGTAAAAGGTTGCCTTGCCATTGTTGATCAGGTCGATGATCTCTTCATCGGTGATCTGGGCCACCAGGCCGCGGGCCTGAGTTCTTCATACAGAGTCATGATTTTTCCTCCTGTTTGTGGGCAGAGGGAAAAATAAAACACCCCCTGCCAAAAATGAATTTGGCAGAGGGCGAGAAATTCGCGGTACCACCTCTGTTTGCCGCTTCCTCACAGAAACGACCTCACGAGTGCACACCCCAGAGTAGAGAGACACTCCTGCGTTTGTAACGCTCGCACGCGGCACAGCCTATTAACCTGAACGGCATTCAGCCTGCAGCTCCGGGAGGTATTTCCCCTGCGGCTCTGCGGCCCCTTACACCAACCGGGGTTTCTCTGGGCAGAACACTTCAAGGTACTTGTTCCCTTCATCGCCATTAACAAGGACTACTTTATCACAATGCTTCGGGCTTGTCAACCCCTTATCTGCAGCGGCTTATTTTGCGCCAAGACCCAGCATTTCGCGGGCATTGGCACGCGAAAGCTCGGTAATGTGGTCGCCGGAAATCAGCCGGGCCAGTGCTTCCACCCTGCCCTCCTCATCCAGCGGATGGATCTCGGTATAGGTGCGGTCATTGGCTACATTTTTCTGAATCAGCAGATGGCAGTCCGCCAGTGCAGCGATCTGGGCTGTATGGGTGATGCACAAGATCTGGTGGCCCTGTGCGCTCTGGCGCAGTACCTCACCAATACGCCCGGCGGCTTTGCCAGAACACCGCTGTCGATCTCATCATAGATCACAGTAGGCACGGCATCCTTATCGGCCATTGCATTTTTGATGGCCAGCGTGATGCGGCTCAGCTCGCCGCCGGAAGCAATTTTTGCAAGGGGTTTGGGCGCCTCACCGGGGTTTGTGGAAATGTAGAACTCGATGCTGTCCTGCCCATGGCTTGCCAGCGGGCCGCGGGTATGGCGCAGTGTCATGCGCACGCCCGGCATGTTCAGAAAATCCAGCGTGCCGGAAATACGCTTGTTCAGCTCTTCAAAAGCGCGCAGGCGCGTCTGGGTCAGTGCTTCTGCCTTTTCACGGGCCAGCGCATAAAGGCGGAGCTTTTCTGCCTGCAGGTGGTCATGCCGCTCCTGTGAGGACTGGATGCGCTCCAGTTCTTCCCTTGCATTCTGTCCAAAAGCGATCACGTCTTCTACCGTATCACCATATTTGCGCTTGAGCTTGTAGATCAGATCCAGACGCTGCTCAATCTCGTCCAGCTCCGCATCGTTGGTATCATAGGAATCCAGCCGACCGATCAAATCTGCGGCAACATCCTTTGCATTGTAATACAGATCCAGCAGCTGACTGGATGCACCGGCAAGTGCATCATCCAGCTGCGCGGCAGCATCCACTGCATTGGATGCCTCACCCAGCAGATCGACTGCGCCGGAGGCTCGTCATCGCCCGAAAGCAATGCATAGCTCTGTGCGATCTTATCCCGGATGGCAGATGCATTGGCAAGGATCTTGCGGCGGCTTTCCAGCGTCTGTTCCTCTCCGGCGGTCAGTCCGGCATCCTCGATCTCCTGCACCTGATAGCTCAACAGATCAATCCTGCGCTGCTTTTCGGCTTCGTCGGTGATCATGGCATCCAGCTCCCGCTTGATACGCACAAGCTCCCGGTACAGGACATAATAGTCCTGAAACTCCGCGCTGTTCTGCGCATAATCATCCAGAATGCCCAGATGTCTTGCCGGGTTCAAAAGGCCCACAGAGTCGTGCTGACCGTTGATATTGATAAGTCCTCCACACAGCTCCCGCAGAACCGCAGCCGTTGCAGGCATTCCGTTGATGCGGCAGGTGCTTTTGCCCTCGGCTGTGATCTCGCGGCTGAGCATCAGTGCATCCGAGCGCTCGTAGCCCGCCTTCTCAAGGCTGTCCAGCACCGTACCGGGCACCTCCTCAAAGGCTGCACGGATCACCGCCTTGGAGGCCCCTGTGCGCACAAGATCCTTTGAAGTGCGGTTTCCCAGGATCGCATTGATGGAATCGATCAGGATCGACTTGCCGGCACCAGTCTCACCGGTAAGAACATTCAGGCCCGGCTTGAAATGTACTTCAGCCTTCTGGATCACAGCAACATTTTCAATTTGCAGGCTGCTCAGCATATCTTTTCTCCCGCGTTATTTTTATCCAATGTGTCTCGTCAGTTCCGAGCAGATCGTTTTTGCATCACGCTCCGACCGTGCAACGATCAGGAACGTGTCGTCGCCCGAAAGCGTGCCGACCACATTTTTCCACTGCAATGCGTCAAAAACCTCGCATGCGGCGTTGGCCATGCCAGAATAGCACTTTACCAGCACAACATGTCCGGCGTAATCTACCCCCAGCACGGATTCATGAAAGATCGTTTCAAACCTTCCCTGCGTTTTGGGGTTGAAGCTTTCGTTCCGGCTGGAGACATAGCGATACCCCTCTGCCGTGGCAGCTTTTACCAAACACAGCTCCCGGATATCGCGGGAAACGGTGGCTTGTGTTACCTCAAATCCCTCTTTGGAAAGGTGATCCAGCAGAACTTCCTGCCGGCTGATCGGGTGTTCCTGCACAAGCCGGAGAATCACCTGCTGACGTTCTCCCTTGCTTTTTACATCTTCCTTACGGCTGCGCGCATCGTAAACTCGCCTCCCCTTTATCGTCTGCTGCGAAGCTTCTGGTCAATGGCCTGGAACTGATCTGCTTTTCCGAAGGTGATCAGCTTTACCACCTGATCGGAGAGCCTTACTTCAGCCGTTGCGCCGGCCTTGAGCGGACAGCCAGCTCTGCCATCGCAACTGATAAACACTTCATCATCGGCCACCTGTCCCACACAGATATTCAGCTTGCGCTCCTGCGCAAACACCATGGCCGGGCTGGCCAGACTGTGCGGGCAGATAGGCGTTACAACAACGCCCTTCGTCTGGGAATCCAGGATCGGCCCGCCCGCCGCCAGCGAATACGCTGTGGAGCCGGTGGGCGTTGCAACGATCACACCGTCCCCACGGTAGTGCTCTACTAAAATATCATCGCAGTAAATGCTGAAATCGATCGCCTGCTGCAGGCGGCCCTTTGTGACCACAACGTCATTCAGGGCGTGGCCCTCCCAGCCATCGTGGCCAAGAACGCGGACATACAGCAGCATCCGGTTGTCTACGCTGAACTCTCCCCGTGCAACAGCGGAGAGCTTGGCTTCCATCTCGCTGACTTCGCAGGTAGCCAGAAAACCACAGCGTCCCAGATTGATGCCCAAGATCGGCTTTGCGTACCGAAGCGAAAGATTTGCCTCATGCAGAATGGTGCCGTCGCCGCCAATGGTCAGGATCACATCTGCCTGCTCAAGGCATTCCTCCAGCGGCAGATAAACCACTCCGGCCGTGCTGCAGCTTGCGCGCGGCTGTTCACACATCAGAACAGCTGCACCATGGTTCATTAGAATCTGCGCCGCGCGCAGTGCGATCTCGTTGGCAGAGGTCTTGCCGGGATTCGGCGAAATATAGATCGTCATGCGGGAAGCTCCTTTTTCTGGTCTGATGGCAGAGCCGCTCAGCGGTCCAGCGTGCTGTGGCTTGCCGCCACCACCTGCTCTGCAACGCTGTCGTCCAGCACGGAAGGTTCACCGCTCTTCTGCACGAACATCAGGTATTCAATGTTGCCCTCAGGTCCCTTTACCGGGCTGAAATCCAATCCGCGTACAGCAAAACCGTTTGCAGCAGCATAGCCCATGGCATTGTGCAGCACTTCACGGTGGGTAGCAGGGTCGCGCACCACACCGTTCTTGCCAACCTTTTCGCGTCCAGCTTCAAACTGCGGCTTGACCAGACAAAACGCCCATGGCATCCGGCGTTGTGATTGCCTGTGCCACCGGGAAAATATGGTGCAGCGAGATAAACGAGACATCCACACTGAAAACTCGATCTGCTCGGCAAGATCCTCCGGTTTGACATTGCGGATGTTCGTGCGCTCCATGTTCACTACGCGCTCGTCTGTGCGCAGACTCCATGCAAGCTGTCCATAGCCGACATCCACCGCATAAACCTTGACGGCACCGTTCTGCAGCATACAATCCGTAAAGCCGCCGGTAGATGCTCCAATGTCCATGCAGACCTTGCCATTTGGTGTAAGCGGGAAACACTTCATAGCTTTTTCCAGCTTCAGGCCGCCGCGGCTGACATAGCCAATGTCGTGCCCGCGCACTTCCACCTTGGCATCTTCCTTAATCATCTCTCCGGCCTTGTCCACCTTTTGCTCATTGACAAAAACGATGCCGGACATGATCAGCGCCTTTGCGCGCTCACGGCTCTGTGTCAGACCATGCTGAACAAGATATTGGTCCAATCGAATCTTCACAGTAAATTTTCTCCTTTCGTCACGGCCATCTGCACGGCCTGTACAAGATGCGCTGCATCCAGACCGGTTGCCTGTTTGATCTGTGCCACACTGGCATGCGGAAGACACGCGTTCCGCACCGCACAATGGATAAAGCGCCCATTCCATCCGTTTTGCTGCAAAGCATATTCCAGATGTTCACCAATGCTTCCGTTTGCAATGCATTCTTCCGCAAACAGGATTATTTTATATTTCGACAGATCAGCGACCATTTTGCATGTAAAGGGATACAGCTTTACAGCTTTCATCACATCACACGCAATACTTTTCTGCTGTAATTCGCGTTCTGCCTGCAAAAGGTCGGCCAGTTCGTCGGCGTAACTCACCAGAACGATTGTTGCATCATCCGCCTTGCGCAGGAAATCATAATCTTCGCCGGTGCAGCCAAATTCCGCCAGAGCTGCATCCTGCCCACCGCGGGGATAACGAATTGCCCGTGGGCCATGGAAGCGGTCACTCAACAGCTGCTGCAGCCAGTAATTCAGTTCCTGATAATTGGAAGGCGCATACAGCGGCATTCCAAGCTGGCTCAGGAAAGCGGGATCGTAAATGCCCTGATGCATTTCGCCATCCGCTGGGACAAAACCGGCGCGATCGCGATGGCAAAACTACATTTTCCCGCAGCAAGATTTACGTCGTGGATGATCTGGTCATAGGAACGCTGCAGGAAGGTGGAATAAATGCATACCACCGGCAGCATGCCCTGACTTGCAAGCCCGGCAGCAAAGGTCACAGCGTGCTGCTCTGCCATACCGACATCAAAAAAACGCTCCGGGTGGCTGTGTGCAAAAAACTGCAGGCCGGTGCCATACTTCATTGCAGCAGTGATGGCGCAGATATTCGGGTTCCGGTCGCCTTCCGTCACAAGAGCATTGCCAAATACCGTCGAGAACGATTCCTTTGGTGCCACCTCCGGGTCAGGCATTCCATCCGGATCAAATGCCGACACGCCGTGATAGTTGCCGGGGTTTACCTCGCCGGCTGATAGCCCTTGCCCTTTTTTGTGATCACGTGCAGAAAATGTGGCCCTTGCCGGTTGCGGATGGTGCGCAGTGTGCGTTCTAGCTCTTCCACGTTGTGGCCATCCACCGGCCCGATGTACTGGAAGCCCATATCCTCGAACATGGTAGAGTGGTACATTGCCCGACGCAAAAGCGTCTTGCACTCGGTGATATTTTTTTTCAGTGGAGCGCCCACCAGCGGTACTCCATCCAAAAAGCTGCGCACATTATCCTTGGCATCAAAATAGGCCGTGGTCGTGCGCAAATGAGTCAGATAGCGGGCAAGTGCACCGACATTTTTAGAAATGGACATCTTGTTGTCGTTCAGGATCACAAGAAGGTTGTCCAGCTGTTCAATGTTGTTCATGCCCTCGTAGACCATGCCGCCGGTAAAGGCACCATCGCCGATCACCGCGACCACAAGCCCTGCTTCATGATGCAGCTTTTTGGCCCACGCCATGCCGATCGCAAGCGAAAGCGCCGTGTTTCCGTGCCCGGCAATGAATGCATCGTGTTCACTCTCGTTTGGGTTCGGGAAACCGGAGATCCCGTCGAGCTGGCGCAGCTTATCAAACTGTCCGCGCCGACCCGTAAGGATCTTGTGTGTGTAGCACTGGTGACCGACATCAAACACGATTTTGTCCTGTGGTGTATCCAGAACACGGTGCAGCGCAACGGTAAGCTCTACCACGCCAAGGTTTGAGGCAAGATGGCCGCCCGTCTTGGAAATATTCTCCAGCAGAAACTGGCGGATCTCCGCGCACAGCTGTTTCACCTGCTGTTCATTCAGTTGCTTTAAATCTCTGGGCTGATTGATGCTGTCCAGCAGCAATGCTCCCATAAATCACACGTCCTTCAAATGAAGATTTTCTGTTGCTGCAGTGCGTTCCTGCGTGAAAAAAGAATGCCTCAAGCCAGCGGATACAGGAAGCCGACGGCTGCGCCAACCAGTACGCCTGCCACGACCTGCAACGGCGTATGGCCGACCATCTCCTTCAGATGCATGTTCTGCAGGAAAGGAGCATTCTTCTCGCTCACTTCGATCCACTGATCGATCATCTGGTTCAGGACCTTGGCCTGCTCGCCAGTCTCATGCCGCACGCCCATGGCATCGTGCATGGTAATGATTGCCACCACGCTTGCCACTGCAAAAAATGGCAGAGTCAACACCCACACAGCGTCCGGTTGCAATGACCATGGCACAGACCGTTGCGCTGTGGGCACTGGGCATACCGCCATCACCCCACATGCGTTCCAACTGGAACTTGCCCAGCAGGATAAAATTGATGATGGTTTTAAGCACCTGCGCCACAAGCCAGCCGAGCAGTGAAACCGTAAGGATCTGATTGAAAGACAGGATGTTTTGAATAAGCTGCATAATCTTTTTCCTTTATTCTGTATGGATTATTTTTAGTTTTTACGCACAAGAAGCTGCTGCGCAAGCTGTTCCAGAAACGCAGCTTTTTCGCCAAAATTCCGGTGCAGTTCCGTGCAGGTCTCCTGATTCAGGTCATGTGCAAGCTTCATGGCACCTTCCGCACCATAAAGGGTCACAAAGGTAGTCTTTCCATTTTCGCTGTCGCTGCCAATGGGCTTGCCCAGCTGTTCCGGTGTGCTGGTAACATCCAGTACATCGTCCACGATCTGAAAAACAAGACCCAGACCATAAGCATACTGTTCCAGCGCTCTGCACTGTGCTTCATCCGCTTTGGCCGCAGCCGCACCCATCTGAATGGCTGCATTGATCAGCGCACCCGTTTTATTGCGGTGGATCAGCCGAAGCTGGTCTTCTGTTGCGGCCAACGCTTCGTATTTCAGATCCAGTTCCTGCCCATAGACCATGCCGCGGCTGCCAGCGCCTGCACCCAGTGCCCGCGCTGCCTGTACACAGACAGACGCATCTGCCGGGGCATTGGCGACTGTCTCAAATGCTTCTGTCAGCAGCACATCACCGGCCAGCATGGCAGTTGCTTCGCTAAACGCCTTGTGGCAGGAAGGACGGCCGCGGCGCAGATCATCATTGTCCATGCAGGGCAGGTCATCGTGAATGAGCGAATAGCAGTGCAGCATTTCTACAGCAGCTGCAAACTGCTGTGCCGCCTGCATACTGCCGCCCAGCATATCGCAGACGCTGAGAACAAGAACTGCACGGATCCGTTTGCCGCCGCCCATCAGGCTGTAGCGTGCCGCACGGCACACCTCGGATTCTTCCGGCAGAAAACGGCCGCAGGCCTTTTCCAGCGCGGCCATTGCCTGCGCCAGATAATTCTGATACTGCTCCTGATAGTCCATTAGCTTTCCTCCTGCACTGTGCCCGCAAGCTTTGCGTCGATCTCGTCAATCTGCAGCGATGTTTTTTCCAGTGCAGCATGGCAGTACTCCATCAGAGAAGCGGCCTCTGCATACAGTTTGACCGAATCTGCAAGGGTCGTATCCTCGCTCTGCATCTGTGCAAGGAGCGTATTCAGCCGTTCCATGCCTTCCTCAAAAACTTTTGGGTGTTCTCATTGATCTCCTCCACCGCTTCCACCCTGCACTTTGCACGGCGGGAAGCGCTGCGAACATAGATTGTTTTTTCCGGCTGCAGATCATCTGCATTTAAAATAGTACCGTTGGCTGCTGTGACCATCGTGTAGCCGCGCGCCAGCACCTTGTATGGATCCAGCGAACCAGTAAGTGCTGCCGCATGACCCAGCTGCAATTCTGCAGAATGCAGGCGTTTCTGCATCTGCTGACGGATGGCATCCTGCACCTGCTGCAGCTGACCCTGACTTTTTTGCCAGTTTCGGCGTGCAAGGCCCTGCTCCAACACAAAGTTGTATTGTTCCAGACCATTATAGCATAAATCAAAAACGTTTTTGCATATTTTTGCGAATATTTTGCTGCAAATCCAGCAATATCCGCTCCTGCTCTGCCCGATCCGGTACGGCCAGCTCTGCTGCAGCCGAAGGTGTGGGGGCACGGCAGTCTGCCACAAAATCCAGAATGGTATAGTCGATCTCGTGGCCGATTGCGCTGATCAGTGGTTTTTGCAGCGGTATGCAGCCCGGGCGATCATCTCTGCGTTAAGACCCACAGGTCTTCCCGGCTGCGCCTCCGCGTGCAACGATGATCTCGTCCACCTCTTTGCGCTGATCCAGCTTTTTGATGGCATCGGCCACCTGCTGCGCGGCTTCAAACCCCTGCACTGTCACCGGACACAGCAGCAGCCGTACCGATGGCCAGCGCCGTGTGAGCACATTGCGGATATCCTGCAATGCGGCTCCCGTCTTGCTGGTGACAACACCAATGCATTTAGGGAATGCCGGCAGCGGCTTTTTTATGTTCCAGGGCAAACAGGCCCTCCTGCTCCAGCTTTGCTTTGAGCTGCTCCAATGCAAGCTGTGCGGTGCCAATGCCATCCGGGAACATATCGTTCACGTACAGCTGAAATGCGCCATCGCGCTCATAAAGGGTAGCGCGGCAGCGCACGACTACACGCATTCCCTCTTCCGGGCGGAAAGCAAGGCGGCGTGCATCAGTGCGGAACATTACCGCTTTGACGCTGCAGACATCATCCCGCAGAGAAAAATAGCAGTGCCCGCTGCGCGCATTCTGTACAAAATTTGCGATCTCGCCGCGCAGGGCAAGGTCAAACAAAGCATCGTTGGCATCCAGCAGCGTTTTTACATAACGGTTGAGTGCTGAAACGGTAATCACTTCAGCCATAATCCGGCCTCCCGCGCTGCCAGGATCGAAACACCGATGGCATTATCGCTGGAATACTGTCCCGGCACAAAGTAGACCTGCGGCAGACGTTTCTGCACCCATGCACGGATGATATCGCTGCTCATCACTCCGCCAGCACATACCACCGGCAGGCCGGGGTATTCCTTCTGTGCAGCTTTGGTCATTTTTACCACTGTATCCGCCACACAGAGCAGGCAGTACTTGCACACATATTCCGGCGTTTTGCCTGCGGCAAGCAGGGCATTGCACTGGTTTTCCAGCCGGAAAGGCTGCATTGCATCCCCTTCACGCTGGATTTTGGCTTGATCTCCTCAGTGCACTGTGCAGCCAGACGGGAAACCTCGGCACCCGCCGGGAAGCCAAAGCCAAGCCTGACCCCCACACGGTCCACAGCCTGTCCGGCATAAAGGTCTGTGCTGGTGCCAAGCGTTGTGATCCGGCGCACCTGATCGCAGAGCAGCAGGTCCGTGGTGCCGCCGGAAATATGGAACAGCAGAACTTTTTCAGCAAACAGCTGTTCCCCCTTAGCTGCAAACAGCGCTGCGGCAGCGTGACCCTGCTGATGGGTCGTCAGCACAAGTGGGATCCCTTTTGCATGTGCAAAAGCCGTTGCGGCATTGACACCTGCAAGAAAGCAAGGCATATAGCTGCCTTCTACCGGGCGGGGCTTTTGCGATACGCCCACAGCATCGATCTGCGTCAGATCAAATTCCTGCGCCAGTTCCTGCATCATCTCCGGCAGCGCGACCGTATGATGAAACAGTGCATCGCTTTGCCGCAGGCCCAGCTGGCCCGCTTTTACCGGCAAAAAGCGCTTCTTTGCGCAAACAACCTCTCCAGCTGTATCAAACACTGCCAGAGAGGTTGCATAGTTGCTTGTATCAATGCCAAGCGTATAACGGCTCACTGTTCGGCCTGCTCCGCATCCAGACCTTGATCCCGGGCTACTGCGCCAAGCAGACCGTTCACGAACTGGTAATCTTCGTCCGCACCATACTTTTTCGTCAGTTCCACCGCCTCGTTGATGGCAACACCGGGCTTATTCTCGCCGCCAAACAGCATCTCGGCAACTGCCAGACGCAGGATGGTCAGGCTGACACGAGGCAGGCGCTCCATGGTCCAGTTGCGCAGATGTGCACGGATCTCATCATCCACCTCGGCAGAATGATCGTAATATGCGTTCAGCAGATGCTTGCTGAAACCATCCACAGGGTGCTCTTCATCGTTTTCTTCATGGCTGGTAATGGCCTCTGCCAGCGGGATATCACCAAAGGTCTGCGAAAATGCCAGCAAAAATGCATTCTCGCGTGCTTCTCTACGGGGCAAAAATATTTTCCATAATGTTCCTCTCGCAGCACGAAGCCTCTCCGGCCAGAGCACAGAGAGGATCGGCTCCAATTCTGAATTTTATTTTACTTCTCTGCTGCAGTGGTTTCTGCAAGGCCGGCGATCACCAGATTGACGCGGCTCACAGTGACATTGGTCATGTTCTGCACAGCGTTCTTCACGTTTTCCTGCACCTTTTCGGCCACAGCAGGAATGCGTGCACCAAAGCTCATCATCAGGTTCAGAGTGATGTTTGCGGTACCATCCCGCATTTCCACCACGACCGGAGACTGGATGCTGGATGCTTCCAGCAGATCCTTGAGCTTTTTATTTTGTCTGCCGCAGGAAACCTCGCAACGCCGTCAATTTCCAATGCTGCGCAGCGTGCGATCTTGCCAATGACTTCGGTGGAGATCTGAAGCTGCCGCCCTGAAGATCTGTATTCTGAAAATCCATTGTGTTGTCCTCCATTCAAAAGCGGGCACAGCCTGCTTTTTCTTGTTTGAAATGGTCCTGCCTGAAACGATCAATGCCATACGCAGGACAACATCATTCTTTATTGATAGAGTTATTATACCATCAAAGCGGGTGCGATTTCAATACTTGTTTCGGAAAACTCTGCCGCACCTTCTTATTTGACCTCCACCACCGTGATGTTCTGGGCAGTCACAGTGCTTTTTGTTCAGCACCACATCCCGGATCTGTGCCACCTGTGCCGCTGTGAGCGGTTCACCGGAGGTCATCACGGTAAGGTCTGCCCGGCCGGACTGCAAAAAGCACAGGCAGTCTGCAAAACCTTTGGCTTTGATCAGCGTTTCGATCTCATTCTCCGCATTCAGATCTTCCAGATTTGCGGTCATCTGGGCGGTATATTCCTTCTTTTCCTCTGCGGAAAGCGACGAGGATTTCATCGTTTTCTTGATGGAATCCATCGCCTCATCGTGGGCCTTCTGTCGCTTAAGCCGAGCCTGCTCAAAAAACTTTGCACCGCTGTCACTGGCAACGTCTACAAGCTGCGCTTCACCATAGTTTTTGTTGGCGCTGGACACCGCTTCGGCCTCTGTGGGCAGCTCATCCAGAACCGTCTGCGCCTGTACCGGGACATTCTCAGCCTCTGCCGCGACCATTGCAGCATTGTCCGGCAGTTCCGTGGGCACATCGCTGCGGGCGTACTGCCAGTTCAAGTATACGGCGATCACCAGTGCGGCAGCCAATGTAACAGCTGTGGCCCTGCGGGTATTTCTGGAAAGTGCTCTCATAAATCGTTCCTCCTTATAAAAGCTGCAGGGTCTCAGCCCTTGCGCTGTTCCACACAAATGCGGTTGGATGGCAGATCCAGCAGTGCGCTTACCAGTTCGGTGATCCGGGCAGCAACGCGGATGTCTCCGCCGCCCTCGCACAGCACGGCCACACCGCACACCTGCGGCAGACATACCGTTTCGGTCAGGGCTGAACCATCTTCCAGCAGGACATGGGTCTGCTGGGACTGCATTTCTCCGGACTGTGTATCCAGCGCATAAATGGCTTCTTCTCCAGTCTCCAGCGTGACCATCACGGTCGTTTTTGCCCGCACCGCTCATCTGTGAGATCAGATGTTCCAGCCGGTTCTCCAGCTGTGCCTGATATTCCGTGCTGCTCTGGGCAGACTTTGTGTTTTTGTGCTGCCCGCTGCCGTGTTCTGCGGAAAAAGTTCCGACAGCAGGATCAACAGCATTGCCAGAATGCCTACTGCCGCAGCAAGCCTTGCTCTGCCCTGTTTCCCTTTACATTTCCGGGCAAAATCTTTCACGGAATCTCCGAACGAAATGCCCCCTGCTTGTTTCATTCGGTGCCCTCCTGTACTTCCAGTATCGGTGCCATGCCAAGCTCCTGCTGCAGATATGCCGCGATCCGGCTCTGCTCTGCGGATGTGCACGCCGCCGGGAGGATCACAAGCACCTTTTCTGCCCGAACGGTCTGTTCTGTCCGGGTCAGTGTGATCTCCAGTTTCACCTTTGTACCAAAGCGCCGCTCACACTCTGCGCAAAGATCCGCTTCCAGCCGTTCCTGCGTTCCCTGCAAGAGCGATGTCTCCGTACTCTGGATGCTGACCGCTGCCGGAGCAGCCGCCGCTGCACTTTCAGTTCCAGCTTCATCTGCGGGGCCAGCCGGAACAGGATCACTAGAATATATAGCCCGGCAACGGCTTTTATGCATCTGCCCGCCCAGCCTGCGCCCGCCAGCAGCGTCGTGATCTCCGCACAGATACAGGCAATGCAGAACGCTGATGCCGCCGTCTGAATGCGTGCATTTCCTATCCGCCTCCCGTCATCATCAGAAGCCCCACGCCTACCGTCAGCAGTTCAAAAAACAGTGCCGTTACTGCTGCCATGCATTTTACCGCTTCGGCCATGCAGTCAAACAGCGCCTGACAGCGCCGGTTCTCCGCAAGGCCGCACAGAAGCCTGCATCCTGCAAGGAATAGCAAATGGAGCAGAAGCTGCAGATACAGTGGCAGAAATTCGGCCCCGATCACGGCAAGTGCCGCAAAACCCAGACTGCTTTTGAGCAGCTGCATTCCGGCAAGAAATACTTCTGCCGTATCGCTCAGAGCCTGCCCGATCACCGGCACGCCGCCGGTAAGCAGCTGGCCCAACCGCAGTGCAGAACGGTCCAGCTGAACTGTTACCGCTCTTTGCAGCCCTAACAGCACTGCAAAAATCCGCCCAGCCCAGACAAGCCCCCTGCGCAGCAAAGCGCCCATGGCACGGCACGTTTCCGAAAGCCCCTGCTGGGTGCTGATGCAGCACGCCATGCTTACCGCAAGGTAGCTCTGCAGCAGCGGACTGACCACAAGCACCGTACCCTGTGCCAGAAAGCACAGTCCGGTCAGCAGCAGACCGCTTGCCGCTGTGCTGGCATTCACCTCTCCACCGGCAGCGAGCACACCGCTGTACACCGGAAGAAAAACCCAGAAGGTAGTTTTTTCCACCCTCCACTCCGCTCACAGATCAGCTGTGCAAGGCTGATCAGATCTCCCCACAAAAGAGTGCCGCAGCCCACAGCCGCAGCCAGCTCCAACAAGGCGCTGTCGGCTGCTCCTCCCACCAGAAATGAAAGCACGATCAGCAACAGTAAAAACAGCAGAACATCCGCATAGCAGTGTGCCATCTGCCGGATCATCTCTGCCGGTGATCCCGGCAGGAGCGCGAGCAGAGATTTGAGCGGATCTTTGGCAAAGGACTCTGCACTTTGCGGAGCTTTTTCCAGATAAGGCTGCCAAAGCTCCTGTCCGGGCAGGCCCTGCAGCTGTGCCGCAGCGGCATCAGGTGCAAAAGCCAGAAAGCATACGGTGCACAATACAAACGCTGCCGCTTTTTGCAGGAATTTTTTTATCATGCGGCAAGCCCCCAGATCTTCTGGCAGATCTCTTCCAGCAGAGGAAATGCTGCCGCCAGAACCAAACATCGGCCCGCAAACCCGGCGCACCATGCCAAAGTGTCCGCACCAGCTTCTTCGCACAGGGTCCGCGCGTAATCGGTCAGCAGCAAAATTCCGGCACAGCGCAGCAGACAGGCAAATGCAGGCCCGTCCACCCGGCGGCTGAAAGCCAGTACATTCCGAAGCAGCTCCTGCACCGCCACTCCAAGCTGCAGCAGCACAAACAATGCTGCGCCAACGGACAGCAGAAACGCATAGGCCGGTGCATCCTTCCGCAGCAGAAGCTGCGCCGCTGCAAAGACGACCACTGCCCCCCAGAATGGAAAAAAGATGTACTCATAGTGCAAAACAGCGACTTGATGATAACGAACAGTGCGCTGATCTGCTTGACAAGGATGGAAAGCACTACCACAAGACCCGCAAGGGTCGTCATCATGGCCTGATCCTCCCGGCCGGAACGGATCAGCAGCTGGTTCAGGACGGCCACGATAATACCGATCGCTGCAATTTTTGAACACAAGGTCGATCTCCAAGTTTTCGTCCTCCTGCCACTACAAAAGAATCAGTGCTGCCACCGCGCCGGCTGCAAGGCCAAGCCTGCACGGTAAGCCCTGCCCGGATGCCGCTTTCTGCTGCGCCTGGTGCAGGAATGCTTCAAAACGGGCAAGAGTAATAATCCAGTCGTTCGCATTCCTGTGCCGCTTCGCTTTGGCCAAAGCCGGCAAAGCACTGCTCAAAGCAAAGGCGTTCCGCATCATCAAATCTTCCGGTGCCGGAATTTCCTGCAGTTTAGGTGCTGCATCGCTTTCCAGCAGCTTTTCCTGCACGAGACACCGCTGCAGCTGTTCCAGATCCAGCCTGCGGTAAGCGATCTCCTGCCGGATGCGCTGCAGCAGCTCCACGGTGCGCTGCAACTGCAGGATATGCTGCTCTGTTCTGGCCTGAAATGCAGAGCCGGTCAGCCACCCGCACAGCAGGAGCAGTGCAGCCGCTGCCCAATGAAAAAGCCGCATCATACCGTGCAGACCTGCCGGACTTTTCCCGGCGCTGTGCAGCCGTGCAGCAGTACAAATACACGCAGCATTCCATGCCGCTGAAGCGCCTGCACCTGCGGCCGCCGGGCGGCTTCTTCCACGCTTGCGGCATGGACGCTGCAACAA
>ENA-OQAR01000135-OQAR01000135.1-human-gut-metagenome-genome-assembly--contig:-NODE-135-length-19027-cov-3.129312_pt1 | contig 19027 bp, 23 predicted proteins | sample MGYA00242738_ERZ504533 | MGnify/ENA primary metagenome ERZ504533 (study PRJEB26092, sample SAMD00036276) | human gut metagenome | host: Homo sapiens | study: EMG produced TPA metagenomics assembly of... | reverse complement strand
AAAGTAGAAATTTTCAAGAAGGAGAAAAAAGTTATGAAAGAAAAAAATCATCGCAGCATTCTTACCGCAGCAATGACGATCGGGTCACTTTCCGGAGTGACTGTATTCGCCGCAGATGCCGGCACAGATGAAAAACGTGGAGATGGCAGATGCTTCCGATGTAGACGGAACAACCATTACTTTCTGGCATTCCATGGGTGGTGTCAATGGCGAGGCGATTGATACACTGGTAAAAAAATTCAACGATGAGAACAAATATGGAATTACGGTAGATGCTCAGTATCAGGGCGAGTATGATGATTCCCTGAACAAACTGAAAAGTGCACAGATCGGAAACATGGGTGCGGATCTTGTACAGGTATATGAGATCGGAACAAGATTTATGATCGATTCCGGATGGATCGTTCCCATGCAGCAGATGGTAGACGCAGACAATTATGATGTATCTGAGATTGAGCCGAACCTGGCTGCTTACTACACTATCGACAATGAGCTTTATTCCATGCCGTTCAACTCATCCACACCGATCATGTATTACAATAAGGATATGTTTGACAAAGCAGGTATCACAGAAGTTCCGGACAGCCTGGAAGGAATCGGCGAGATCGGACAGGATCTTCTGGACAAAGGCGGCGCAGGTGAAGTAATGTCTCTTGGAATCTACGGATGGTTCTTCGAGCAGTTCATCGGAAAACAGGGCCTTGAATATGCAAACAACGGAAACGGAAGAAAAGACGCAGCTACTGCTGTAGCATTCGATGAGAACGGTGCTGCAAAGAACATCCTTACCGCATGGAAAGACCTTAACGACAAAGGTTTCGCACCGATCGTTGGAAAAGGCGGCGATGCAGGACTTGCAGATTTCTCCGCAGGAAAAGCAGCTATCACACTTGGTTCCACAGCTTCCCTGAAACAGATCCTTCAGGATGTAAACGGAAAATTTGAGGTTGGTACCGCATATTTCCCGAAGATCAAATCCAGCGACGAGGGTGGTGTTTCCATCGGTGGTGCATCTCTCTGGGCATTGAACAACAACGATCCGAAAAAACTTCGTGCAACATGGGAATTTGTAAAATTCCTTATTTCTCCGGAATCTCAGGCTTACTGGAACGCACAGACCGGATACTTCCCTGTAACTGTAAAAGCTCAGGACGAACAGGTATTCAAGGACAATGTTGAGAAATATCCACAGTTCCAGACAGCGATTGACCAGCTTCATGATTCTTCCGCAGACTATGTAGGTGCTCTGTTAAGCGTATTCCCGGAGGCGAGAGCTACTGTGGAATCCGAGATCGAGAGCATGCTCAACGGAAAAGAAGATGTGGATACAGCTGTGAAGAACATGGCAGATTCCATCAACAAATCCATCGAAGAGTATAATCTGGTGAATGAATAATCGCAAAAAGCGCGGAAATTGAAAAAGAAAAATAAATATTAACAGTCAAAAATCCCTGGAAAAATTCCGGGGATTTTTGCCATATTTACAGAGAAAAACGGTGCGAACGGAAAATATCAGAATAAAAATCAGAGGAATCTCTGGACGTAAGAGTATATATTGGCTATAATGGTATGGTTAATAACAACTCCTAAGGAAGGGAGAAAAAATCTGTGAACAGAAGTAAAAGAGAAGATTATAAAAGATTTGTGGTGTTTTGTCTGGCGAGTCTGATCATTATTGCGCAGACAGCAATCTTTGCTTATGTGTGGTATGATTTTTACAGCAGCCTGATCCTGAAACCATTCTGGAGAAAAGGTAACTGGGTGCTGATCCTGATCTATGCACTGATCTATCTGATGTTTGCCAAGCTTTACGGAGGATTGAAGGTAGGCTATCTAAAAAGGATCGACGTGTTTTATTCGCTGACTTTGGCAAGTATCTGTACCAATGTTGTAACGTATTTTCAGATCACTCTGATCAACGCTGGTTCCTTGCAGCCGGTCCTATCATAGAAATGACGCTGGTCCAGATTGTAGTAACCATCCTCTGGATCTGGGGAAGCCGCTTTATTTATTCCAGACTGTACGGAGCCAGAAGACTTCTGGTTATCTACGGTGACCGTGATCCCGGAGATGTCATCCACAAGATGAACACCCGAAAGGATAAATACGATATCAGCGGCAAGGTACACATCCGCGAAGGAGAAGAGAAGATCCACGCCATGATGGAAGATTATGAAGGCGTGATCATCTGGGATCTTCCGTCCCAGATCCGAAACAAGTATCTGAAATACTGTTTCTCTCATTCCATCCGCTGTTACATGAGCCCGAAGATTTCTGATATCATTCTGTTGGGAACGGACCGGATCCACCTGTTTGATACCCCGCTTCTGATGTGCAGAAACCAGGGACTTTCCATGGAGCAGCGCGCAGCGAAGAGACTTCTGGATATTGTTGTTTCCGGCCTTGGAATTATTGTATCTTCCCCGATCATGCTGATCATTGCCATTGCGGTGAAAGCCTATGATGGCGGCCCGGTATTTTATCTTCAGGATCGTCTCACTTATAGGGGAAAAGAGTTCCGTATCCGGAAATTCCGGAGCATGTGTGTGGATTCCGAGAAGAACGGAGCACGTCTTGCATCCAAACATGACTCCCGTATCACACCGGTGGGACATGTTCTCCGTAACCTGCATCTGGATGAACTTCCGCAGCTGTTTAATGTATTTGCGGGAGATATGTCTCTGGTAGGCCCACGCCCGGAACGAGATGTGATCATGCAGGAATACGAGCAGGAGATCCCGGAATTCCATTACCGTCTTAAGGTAAAAGCAGGACTGACCGGTTATGCACAGGTCTATGGCAAATATAACACCACACCGTACGACAAGCTGAAACTGGACCTGTTCTATATTGAGAATTATTCATTCCTTCTGGACATCAAGCTTCTGTTTATGACTGTGAAGATCTTTTTCCAGAAAGAAGTATCCGAAGGTGTGGATGACGATCAGAAGAATGCCCTGAAAGATTCACAGGATAAATAGGAAATAATACGAAATCAAAAAAGTGCGTGTCAGGCTGGTTCTGGCGCGCATTTTGTAAATAAAGAAAAGGGAGGTCGTTTTTTATGGAAAAACCACTGGTTTCTGTGATCATGCCGGTTTATAACGGTGAGAAATATATTGGAAAAGCAATCGAGTCCGTGCTGGCACAGAACGTTCCAACAGAACTTCTTGTCATTGATGACTGCTCCACAGACAAAACAGAACTTACCGTAATGAAATATATGGACAGCGGAAATATCCGTTATATCCGAAATAAAAGAAAAATATGGGAGCCGCCCGTTCCAGAAACCGGGGGAGTAAAAGCTTCAAAAGGAAAAATTCATTGCCTTTCTGGATGCGGATGACTGGTGGGAAAAGGGCAAGCTGGAAGCACAGGTAAAGACGATGGAGCTTACCGGATGTGATATCTGTTCTACCGGGAGAGAGCTGATGCAGCCGAATGGACACACCACAGGGAAATACATCCCGGTAAAAGAACGTATTACCTATCATGATCTTCTGAAACATAACAGCATTAACTGCTCGTCTGTGCTTCTTAAGAGAGAAGATGCCCTTGCGTTTCCGATGACTCACGATGACAGTCACGAAGACTATATTACCTGGCTGAAGATCCTTCGGAGAGGCGGTTTTGCAGTGGGGATCAATAAACCGTATCTGAAGTACCGGCTCAGCGAAGGGGGAAAATCCAGAAACAAACTGAAATCTGCCGCAATGACTTATCAGGTGTATCGTTATGTCGGATATGGACGTCTGAAAAGCCTGCTCTTTTTTATTTCCTATGCAGTTCACGGAGTATGGAAATACCGTTAAAAAACAGGGATTACAGGGAAAAAATATCGTCCTGTATAGTTTTGGAAATGGAGAATAATTGTGGCAAATATTAATTTTTTATTTCCAAATTCATAAAGGTATGTTATTATTTATTCATACTTTCATCAAAATTAAGTAAGAATCTCTGACCTGATGAAGGAACAGAGGGAATTATCAGTAAGAATATTACAAGGTGGAAACAAATGAAACAGAGAATGGAAAGTCAGGGGGTACCATATTCCTACCTGGTTGATAACATTAAAGTATTATTGATTTTTCTTGTTGTATTTAACCATCTGATCGCTTTTCAGCTGGTTAAAGTGGACGTTGTAGTGCGTTATGTATGGTATGCCATTACTATTTTTCATATGCCTGCATTTGTATTTATGTCCGGATATCTGTCCAAGAAGCCGCAGGATGTGCTGAGGAATGTGAAGAATCTTCTGATTCCTTATATTCTTGGATACAGCCTGACCTGGTATGCATATATCTGGCTCGGCAAGAGTATGGATTATGAGCTGCTTCGCCCGTCTGGCACGGTTATGTGGTATGTGCTGGCATTATTTGCATACAGACTGACTATTGAAGCACTGGGTAAGGTGCGTTTTATTGTGCCGATTAAGTATTATTTTGCGTTATGGGCAGGAACAAAGACCGGAATTTACAACATATCTTTCTACTTCAAGGATTGTTGTTATTTTTCCTTTTTGTGGCAGGCTATCTGTGGAAGAGTGATTATACCAAGATTGTCCGTAAGTTCAAGGGAAAATGGGTTCTGGTGCCGATTTCGGGACTGCTTCTGTACGGAATCCCGAATTTTATGATCGCCAATGAAATGCCGGTTGATATCCTCAGAGGTAATCACTCTTATCAGGTATCGGGAATGGATGATGTCACTGGAATGCTGATCCGTCTTCTGATGTATCTGGTATCTTTTGTGCTGGTCCTTACTTTTCTGGCACTGATGCCGGACAGGAAGCTGCCGATCACCTTCGTGGGAAGAAATACCATGGGTATTTACTTCTTCCATTATCCGATCATGATCGTGTTAAATGGTCTGCTTCTTCTCAGCATCCCGCAGACATTGAATGTATGGGCACTGTTCGGAATTTCCTGGCTGTTTGTGCTGATTCTCGGAAGTGCGCCGGTTTCCTTCATTTACAATGGCATCCTGAAGCTTCTGACTTTTATCCTGTTTAAGAAAGAAAAACAGGTCCAGGATGAAGGACTGGAGGAAGAATACGACGAAGAAGACGACTATGAGATCATGCGTAAGAGAAAGAAAGCGATCGAAGAGCTGGCTGCAACACTGGAGGAAGAGACAGAGGATGCCGGAGATCCTCAGGAGTTTCAGGAGCTTCAGGATGCACTGGAAGAAGAGAATGACAGTGCGGAAGAGTTTTTTGATGAAGAAGATTTTTATGTGGAAGAGGACATGCTGACGGGAAAGGAAGATCAGAAAGAGAAGGACGTATAATGAAAAGAGTCATTACTTATGGTACTTTTGATCTGTTCCATCAGGGACATTATAATATTCTGAAGAGGGCAAGAGAGCTGGGAGATTATCTGATCGTGGGAGTCACCAGCGAGAGTTATGATATTGAACGCGGTAAGCTGAATGTTCAGGACAGCCTCCTGAAAAGGATTGAGAATGTCCGGAAAACAGGTTTTGCAGATGAGATCATTGTAGAGGAATATCAGGGACAGAAACTCAGCGATATCACCAAGTATAATATTGACCTTCTGGTTGTCGGATCGGACTGGCGCGGGAAGTTTGATTATCTTAAGAACTACTGCCAGGTGGTTTATCTGGAACGGACCAAGAATATTTCCAGCACCAAACTGAGAAGTGAGGGAACCATTTACCGTGTAGGCATTGTAACTGATGATGCGGAAGATAATGGAATGGTTCTGGAATCCAAATTTGTAAGCGGGCTTCATGTGGAGAGTGTTTACTCAGAGGATATTTTTGTTGCCCGGGAGTTCTGTGACAGATATGAACTGGACTCTTATGGTACAGATTACGGGGAATTCCTGAACGGTCTGGATATCATCTATATTAAATCCGGTCTGAAAAACAGGGCGGCTTATATAAGGCATGCACTGGAGCAGAATAAATATGTGATCAGTGACACGCCGATGACGCTGGCTCCGGGGGAAATGGAAGAACTGTTCGCACTTGCGAAAGAACACAGGGTAGTTCTTGTGGAAAGGCTTACCCTTGTTTATCTGCGCGCTTTTACACAGCTTGTATGGCTTACACATGGTGCGCTGGTAGGAGATGTGATCGCTGTAAAGTGTGCGGTTTCCCAGGATGATTTTGAAGGCGGCAAGACATTTAACGAGACAGTAAGCCAGGCGCTCTGTGCATGCATCAAGCTTCTTGGCAGCAATTATCTGGATGTGAATACCAATGCTGTGAAGGGAAATAACGGAGAATTTATTTATGATATGATCACTGTCCGTTATCCGAAAGCACTGGCGACCATAGAGATCGGAACAACGGTTGATGTGGAGAATGAGCTTGCGATCATCGGAACCAGAGGTCGCATTACAGTGCCCAATGACTGGTGGAATACAGGATATTTTGAAGCGAAAGTGGAAGGTCAGGAGTTTCTGAAACGATACAGCTTTAATTTCGAAGGAAACGGACTTCGTTATCTTCTTCAGGAGCTGATGATCATGATCCGTGACAGACGGACGGAGTGTACGAGATTTTTTTATGAAGAATCCGAGACGCTGGCAGAGCTTTTGAAAATTATTGATCAAAGAGGTTAACAGATGACAGAAAAACAGGAACTTCTTTTGCAGCTCTTCCGGGAGGTTGACGCAATCTGCAAAAAGCACAATCTTAGATATGTAATGGCAGGGGGAACACTGATCGGAGTTCTTCGAAATGAGGGATTTATCCATGGGATGATGATGTAGATATCTATATGCCAAAGAGTGACTGGGATAAATTTGTAGAGATCTGCAAAACAGAAATGCCGGACAACCGGGCAATTTACTGCTCAGACGTAGACCGCACCTATACCAACAGTTTTTCCGCGATATGGAAGTACAGATACCTGTTCCATCCATAAGCATCAGATCATCGGAGACGATAAAGCCGGAGAGATCATAGATGTTCTGACACTGGATCCGATCCCGGATGATGACAGGGAGTATGAGAAGTACAGAACATACATGATGATCTATACGGATCTTATCAATATCAGTATGGTAGTCGGAGCAAGATGGGAAATTTCTGCATGGAAGTATCTGTACTGGCTGTTCCGATATAAATTTTTCGGAAAAGACAGAACACTGAAAAAACTGGAAAAACTCATGTTTTCATATAAAGAGGAAGAGTGCAGCCGCTATGCCATGCGCTGGGGTGGCTGCCCGTTTCTTTTTGATAAGGATATGATGTTTCCGGTGAAATATATGGATTTTGAAGGGGAAAAGGTAATGGTTCCCCACAGGGTCAGTGATTATCTGATCTGGCATTACGGGGACGAATGGTCCTATATACCGCCTCATGGGGAAAGAGAATCCCATGAGTCTATTTATGTACCGGGAGCGAATTATCAGGAAATCCGTGATGAATATATGCCGAGGATATCCAGAGGAAGAATTCGCAGACAGATGACATTCCGTAAATTTTACTGTCTGCTTATGGCAAAAAAAGACCATAAACTGGATGTTGAGCGAAACCGGATCAGAGCAGAAGCAGCGGCGAAGGATCTTGAGGCGAGACTTCTGAGATCTGAGAGATCACTGGAAACTCTGCTGGCAGAGAAGCGCTTTGACGTGCTGAATGAGATTTTTGACAACTATTATAAGATCCAGCTCAGTGCAGAATTTATCGGCCGTGAGGATTATAACGGGATACGGCCATTTTATCATCCTACACTGATCCGTACAGAGGACGGTACTTTTCAGGCTGCCATGCTGACCCTGATCTATACAGAGCGTGTTTCCAAAGCATATCGCATGTATGAAGTACGCAGAAAAATGGATCATATTACTCCGGAAATGGAACAGACGGTGGAAGATATCCGTGCATTCCGGAAAGCTGCCAGTCTGTATGAATTTCACGAGAAGAAAGAAGCAGAAGCGATCGTAGATGACCTTCTGAAAAAATATCCGGATGCGCCTGGCTTTATAAAGTTCAAGTGCAGGTTTGTTATGGAACGCCTTGAAGAGGTGAAGGATTTTTCCGAGGCAGAAAAATTTCTGGCGTATTGTCTGAAGCATTTTCCGCAGGATGGATACTTCATCAAATATAAGGGCGATCTCCTCTGGAAAAAAGGTCTTCAGAATGAAGCCATGGAAAAGTACGCACTTGCAAGAGAAACCACCAACAATGGAATTGTGCATCTTGAGCTGGATAAGTTCCTTCAGGACAAAAAAACACAGGTCATTTCCCAGTGCAGAAAACTTCTGGAAGCACGTCATAAGTCCGAGGCATCTGTTTACATGGAACTCTGGAAAAAAATTACTGCCGGAGGATACAGAAATAGACGGAGCATTTTATCTGGCAAAGGTATCTGTTGTGCGCACAAAAGCGGAGCTTGAGGAACTGGTAAAAGAGCTTTATCTGAAAATCGGTATTTCTGGTAAGATAGAAAAGAAGCCGCTTTCGGAGGAAATGCTTTACCGGGAGGCACTTACCCTGGCATGGAAACGGTTTGGATATCCGGAAGTTCTTGCTGACTGCCGTACCAGATTTCTGTGTACAGACGAAGTAAGTGATATGGAATATCTGGCAGAAGAAGTCAGAAGCTATCTGGTTCATAAGCAGTGGCAGGGAGAAACCTGGAAACTTCTTGGCGATATCCGCAGAAAGCAGGGACAGACAAAGGAAGCTTTCGAAAATTATTTCAAAGCTCTGGAGCATATGCAGCATCCATATCTTAAGACGGAACTTGCTGGAATCTTCCTGCGAGATCTTTACAATGGCAGCAAAAGAAGTGCGTTTTTTGCAAAGAAATCCGATGTATCGGAATTTCTGGATGTCTGGCTGGATAAATACAAAAGCCAGGAAAATATTCAGGAACTTCTGAAAAAGATCATGTAGTTGTACCATACACCAAAACAATAGAAATGAGGCAGAGTGTATTGAACAGAGAACAACAGAAAGTACTGGAACTCCTTAAAGAAATAGATATCATATGCAGAAAAAACAAGATCACATATTTTCTTTCTCCGTATCTTACTCTCTGCGCAGTGACGGAACGGCCTTTTCCACTGAATCCCGAAGCTGGTGTTATATATATGAAAACCGGAGACATGGAAAGGTTCAAGAATGTTTTTGAAGAGGAACCGGTGCTGAGGAGAGCGTTGGAATCCATGGACAGTTATAAATATTTCCCCGGATTTTATCTTCGGTATACAGATAAAGACACATTGTTTTACAAGATGGATGATTACGGAAAATTTCAGTATCCCGGTATGGCAGTAAGAATACTGCCGCTGCAATGTGAATATGGTCCCAGGAGAAAATATCTCTGGAACCGTATGCGGGAAGATGGATGGAGAAGAATCCACGAAAGAAAAGAAAAGTGGAGAAATCAGAGAGCTTTTGCCTGTGTCTGTATGGTACGTCTGCTTATACTCTGTGGAAGAGGATGGCTCGGTAAGAGGATATTTCGGGATCTGATCCATCAGCCACAGGAAGATGTACAGAATTATGTGGTGCGTTTTCTGAATAAAAATGTCTATTATCCTGCATATGTTTTTGAGGAACAGAAGGAAGTAGAGATTGAGGGAGAACATTTTTTTTATACCGGTTGATGCAGAGAAATATCTTATGACTTCCTACGGAGCGAATTACCGGGATAAAGGACCTGAGAATTACCGTCAGAGTGCCATAGCTGTGTGCAGCACACTGATTCCCTGCGAAGAATTCATGCAGCAGGGAAAAGATCTGAAGAGACTTGCTTCCCGGAGAAAAAGAAGAGCACGCCGGCAGAAATTTGGTCTCAGCTACCGGGAATATTTCAACCAGTGCTGGAATTACGCAAAGCTCTGCGGTAAAAAATATACATGTGCGAGAGCATATCGAAAGAAGTTGGATTATATCCGAAACCTGCATAAGAATCAGGATTATGTGCAGCTGGAAATTGTGTTTGGCAGATATACGGATATGATGAATAAATGCCTGAAATACGATGAGATATTTGAAGCAGATCCGGAATTACTGGATATCTATATTCAGTATCTGGAAAAAACAGGCAGAGTTGGTTTTATGGAAAAGGTAAAAAAATATGTTTAAAATGAAGCTTACAGATTATGTTGTAGAATTTTTACAGAAAAAAGGGATCCGGGATTTCTTTGGATATCAGGGAACCATGATCGCACATCTGGTAGATTCCATTGAAAAGAATCCTCATACAAAAAGTCATTCCAGCTATCATGAGCAGGGAGCTGCTTTTGCGGCCTGCGGTTATGCTCAGGCGAAGGAGCCTGCGGCTGTGCATATGCCACAAGCGGTCCCGGAGCTGCCAATCTGCTCTCCGGCGTGGCTGATGCATATTTTGATTCGCTTCCGGTGATCTTTATTACCGGACAGCTCAATACCTATGAGTATTCCGGTATTGCAGGACTTCGACAGCAGGGCTTTCAGGAGATCGATATGGTTTCCATGGCGAAGCGGTAACCAAGTATGCCATACAGGTCCGTGACCCGAAAGATATCGTCCGGGAACTGAACCTGGCATGGCAGATCGCCAACACAGGACGGAAAGGCCCGGTTCTTATCGACCTGCCTATGAATGTACAGAGAAGTGAAGTGGAAGATCCGGTTTATGATATGAAATTTTCTGAAGAAGAGATCGATACAGCCATATATGGAAAAATGATCCTGAGAATGGAGCCGCTTTTTACAGGGATGCTGTTGCAAAAGCAGATTCTTCTGATGCGGCAGAGGCAGCAGAGTATATTCTGGATAAGATTAAAGGTGCGAACGTCCGGTATTTATGATCGGCCACGGAGCGAATGGCGAAACAGAAAAAATGCTTACTGATCTCGCACGCGTCCATCATATTCCTATGATCACAAGTGTACTCGCCCGTTCTGTTCTGAAATTTGATGATCCGCTGAACTTCGGATGTATCGGCGGTGCCTACGGACACCGGTATGCAAATATGATCGCCAATGCGAAAAGTGATCTCCTGCTTTGTTTTGGGATTTCGCTCTGCACACGCCAGATCGGAACGAAGGTCCATGAGTTTGCCAAGGGAGCGGAGATCGTCCGTGTGGATATCGATCCTTATAACCTTCAGAGAGAGATCCATGAGGGAAGAAAAGGGGAGAAATGTTTTTGCGTCAGCGCAGAGGATGTAGCGTGTAAACTGACAGAGCAGCAGGCGCAGATCGGCTCTTATGAGGAATGGCTGGCTGTATGCCGGAAGATCCGAAAAGAGCTGGAGCAGGTGGATGATGCAACACCGCAGCGTTATCCGAACCGCATGATCGCATATTTAAGTGACAGGCTTTTCGATACTGGAGCCGTTGCTGTGGATGTGGGACAGCATATGGTCTGGAGCTATCAGCTTTCACAACCGACAGGGCCAAGAAGACACTTTTTTTTCCGGTGGACATGGCGCCATGGGATATGCACTTCCGGCAGCGATCGGTGCTTATTATGCAACAGGAAACCGGTGGCATGTATCTGCGGAGACGGAGCATTCCAGATGAACATTCAGGAACTGCAGTGGGTGAAGCGTGAGAACATCCCGGTAAAAATGATCGTGATGAATAATGAGGCGCTGGGAATGATCCGTCATCTCCAGAGAGACTATTTTGACTGCGTGTATGCGGATACTTCCGATGGCAGCGGATTTTCTTCCTGTAATTTCTCAGACGTGGCGCAGGCTTACAAAAATTCCTGCGAAGCGTATCCAGGGAGAAGATGTGGAGAAATATGCCGGTAAGTTTCTGGAACAGAGCGGACCGGAGCTTCTGGAGATCATGCTGGAGCATGGAACTTACGCATACCCGAAGACCTGTCTGGGAGAGCCGATCCATAACCAGCAGCCTTATATACCGAAACCGATATTTGATGAACTGATGGAGTTATAAAATGGGAAAAATAACTGTGATCACAGGCGGTACCTCCGGAATCGGAAGAGGGATCGCCGAAAAGATCCTGGCGGAATCTGCGAAAGAAGACAGGATCTTTGTAACATACGGACATGATGAGAAAAAGGCTGCTGTTTTTCGGGACAGCCTTCCTGAGGAAAAAAAATCTCAGGTGATCCTGATGAAGGCAGATATGTCTTCCTATGATGAAATGATGGCTTTTGTGGAAGAGCTGAAAAAACGGGCTGATCATATTGACTGGCTGGTAAGCAACGCCGGGATCAGCACCTATGCGAAATATGAGGACTATAGTTTTGAGGAATGGACAAGGATCGTAAACACCAATCTTTCCGTGCCGGTATTCATGGTCAAAGAACTGCGGCCCATGATGGTGGAAGGCGGCAGTGTGCTTTTTACCGGTTCCTATGCAGGGCAGCAGGCGTATTCTTCTTCCCTTGTATACGGAGTTACCAAGGCGGCCATTCATTTCCTGACCAAATCTCTGGTAAAGGAATTTGAGCCAAAAGGCATCACCGTTAATGCCATTGCACCGGGATTTATCGAAACTCCCTGGCACAGTGCCCGCACCCAGGAGAGCTACGACCGTATCAACAGAAAGATCGCCCTTCACAGGTTTGGAACTGTGGAGGAAGTGGCGGATATGGCGTACGCGGTGCTGTCTAATGGGTATATGAACGGCAGTGTTGTGGATATCCATGGAGGATATGATTACTTTTAATACCAGTCGAAAGTGTGCAGGAAGACAGAAGAAGACACGTTGTGCCTGCACATAAGAGGCTTCTTATGACTTGCTGCATAGGGGCGACGCCCCGAAAACGAGATGCAGCGAAGCGGAATCGAGTTTGTGCACTTGAGGCGTCTGTATGGAACCGTGAATTTCTTTATATATTAAGCGAAAAAGGCTTGACTTGCACACCTGCTCTGTGATAAAATTGACGAGCGACATGGAAGTTAGGTCTTTTTTTATGCCCGAAAATGACGACGGATACACGTTCCGGGCGGCGTAAAAGACCGTGCAAATGAAAACACTGGAGGTGGAAGTTGTGCGCGTTAAGATTACATTAGCATGCACCGAGTGCAAGCAGCGTAACTACAATATGACGAAGGAGAAAAAGAACCATCCTGAGAGAATGGAGACCAAGAAATATTGTAAGTTCTGTCATACACACACTCTGCACAAGGAAACAAAGTAATCACAGAGATTTGTGAGGTTATGCTATGGAAAAACAGAAATCTGCGGATAAGCCGCAGAAGAAAAGTTGGTTTCAGGGACTTCAGTCAGAATTTGAGAAGATTGTCTGGACAGACCGTCCCACACTGGCAAAGCAGACTGTTGTGGTCGTGATCATCACGATCATCCTGGCAGCGGTTATCAGTGTAATGGATTCCGGAATCCTGGAATGCATTAATTTCTTAATGAAGTAAGGACAAGGTGATTATATGTCAGAAGCAGCAAAATGGTACGTTGTCCATACCTATTCCGGGTATGAGAACAAGGTAAAAGCCAACATTGAAAAGACGATCGAGAACAGACACCTGGAAGACCAGATCCTGGAGGTACGTGTTCCGCTGCAGGATGTAGTGGAGATGAAGAACGGAACCTCAAGACAGGTTCAGAAAAAGATGTTTCCAGGCTATGTGCTTCTCAATATGGTGATGAATGACGATACCTGGTATGTTGTCCGTAACACCAGAGGTGTTACCGGATTCGTAGGGCCGGGATCGAAGCCTGTGCCTCTTACAGAGGAGGAAATGATGCCGCTTGGTATCCAGAAACCGGATATCGAAGTGGACTTCGCAGAGGGCGACATGGTAGTCGTTACTGGTGGTGCATGGAAAGATACTGCAGGTGTGATCACAGGTATCAACATGCAGAAACAGACAGTAACGATCAATGTTGAGCTTTTCGGTCTGAAACACCGGTAGAGATAAGTTTCACAGAAATCAAAAAAGCTGAGTAATTAAAAAACAAGGTAACAGCAAGTGGGAGGGACACACCCCCGCCAATACCACATAGGAGGTGCCGAAAATGGCAAAGAAGTAACAGGATATATCAAATTACAGATTCCGGCTGGTAAAGCAACTCCAGCACCACCTGTAGGTCCGGCTCTTGGACAGCACGGTGTAAACATCGTACAGTTTACTAAGGAGTTCAACGCAAGAACAGCTGATCAGGGAGATCTTATCATCCCGGTTGTCATCACTGTTTACGCTGACAGAAGTTTCAGCTTCATAACCAAGACTCCGCCGGCAGCAGTTCTTCTTAAGAAAGCTGCAAACATCAAATCTGGTTCCGGTACACCGAACAAGACTAAAGTAGCTAAAGTTACTAAGGCACAGGTTCAGGAGATCGCTGAGCTGAAGATGAAAGACCTCAATGCAGCATCCATCGAGCTGCTATGAGCATGATCGCCGGTACAGCAAGAAGTATGGGAATCGAAGTCGTAGACTAATAAATACCGAAGATTAAGTTCGGGGTTCCCGTAGAAAAAGTGAAATTTTCAAGTGGGAGGGCTTTTCCCCGCAAATACCACAGGAGGTTATAGAAATGAAACGAGGAAAGAAATATGTGGAAGCTGCGAAAGCAGTAGACCGCGCAACATTATATGATGCACCAGAGGCTATCAGCCTTGTTAAAAAAGCAGCTGTAGCTAAGTTCGACGAGACCATCGAAGTTCACATCCGTACAGGCTGCGATGGACGTCACGCAGATCAGCAGATCCGTGGAGCAGTTGTTCTGCCACACGGAACAGGTAAAAAAGTTCGTGTACTTGTATTTGCTAAAGATGCTAAGGCAGAAGAGGCAAAGGCAGCAGGAGCAGACTTCGTAGGAGCTGAGGACCTCATTCCGAAGATCCAGAACGAGGGATGGCTTGACTTTGACGTTGTAGTTGCAACACCGGATATGATGGGCGTTGTAGGTCGTCTTGGTCGTGTACTTGACCGAAAGGTTTAATGCCAAACCCGAAAGCTGGTACTGTAACAATGGACGTAACAAAAGCTGTTAACGACATTAAAGCAGGTAAGATCGAGTATCGTCTTGACAAATCCAACATCATCCATGTTCCGATCGGAAAGGCTTCCTTTACCGAGGAGCAGTTAAGCGACAACTTCCAGACGCTTATGGGAGCTATCACAAAGGCTAGACCTAGCACACTGAAAGGTCAGTATCTGAAGAGCGTTACAATCGCTCCGACAATGGGACCTGGTGTTAAGCTTAACCCGGTTAAATTAGCTCAGTAATAAATTTTTAAATGCCCTGTACAGAGGAGACTTTGTACAGGGTATTTTTTTGTATAGGTATCTTGATTTTTTCTTCAATGCTTTTATAATAAATAAGGCTCAAGCAGATTTGGAAAATTATTAGAGATTTTTCATATAAAGTTTACAGATGAAATTCTGAATTGTGTTAAGATAAAAATGACGGGGAAAACAGGGCAGATAATGTTTTCCACGGGGATATTGTGGATGAGTTGATCTGAATGGGGAGTATAAGTTGAAATCAAAAAAGCGTAAAGCGAAGAAAATAAAAAAAAGAAGTAAACAAAGTAAAAAATGGCACTCTGCCTTCTGGTGGAGGCGATTGTGATCCTGACACTTGTAGTGATCATAGGCTGGAATAAAGGTGTAGGAGACTGGATGGAGTCGTTGCAGAGACCTGTTGTCCGTAAGCTTGAAATGAGCGGTATCAACAGCCCGTATGCAGTTCTGATGCAGGTAAAAGGTGGAAAGATCATCGGAAATATGAAGGGCGATGAGAAAATCTATCCAGCTTCCATGACGAAGATCATGACTGTGATCGTGGCCATTGAGAACCTGGATGATCTGGATGAGGAGATCACCCTGACTCAGGAGATGTTTGCCGGACTTTACGAGCAGGATGCCACACAGGCCGGTTTTCAGCCCGGTGAGACCGTGCGAGCCATTGATCTTCTTTATGGTGCCATGCTGCCATCTGGCGCGGAGTGCTGTATCGCACTGGCGGATACCGTAGGCGGTTCCAGGGATGGATTTGTGGAAATGATGAATAAAAAAGCGCAGAAGCTGGAATGAATGGAACGCATTTCTGTGATACTACCGGACTGCATGATCCGGATCATTACAGTACGGTGAGGGATATTGCAGTGCTGCTCAGATATGCACTTCGGAACGATACGTTCAGAGAGATCATTGAGAGTCCGCGGCATTCTACCGGAGTTACCAACATCCACCCCAGTGGAATTACATATTACAGTACCATGTTCAAGAACCTTTCGGATACTTCTGTTACTGGGGGCAAGATCCTGGGAGGCAAGACGGGATATACCAGTGAGGCGGGCCTGTGCCTGGCCAGCTTTGCGGAAATTTATGACCGGGAATATATTCTGGTAACTGCCGGCGCTGCGGGGAATACGGGAAGCCCGCTGCATGTGCAGGATGCGGTAACGATCTATAACCGGCTTGGAAAGGCTATTGAAGCACAGATGACAGAGAGTGATGGATCGGAGTCCTGAAGACAGATAAGGGATATATTATTCCGGGTAAACTTTTTTTGTGCCATGTTGTAAAATATTGACACGATTGGTATGAAAACGTATAATCATAACATAGTATTGCGACAGAGAAAACGGGTTCTGTGTATAATACACAGGATCATTTTTTGTATTCAAAAATGGGAAAAAGTTGCAGGAGAAGGAGGAAATATCTATGAAAAAGAAAGTGGTTTCATTACTGATCGCAGGTCTTATGATGCTGGAACCATGCACGATGGCAGATGCGGCAGATCTTTCTGACACGGAAGTGATCGAGCAGAGCGTGGAAAGCGCAGGGGATTCTGTGGAGACAGAAGCAATGGGGGAGACTCCAGAGGAGACAGGAGATATTGCAGAATCCGGGGCACAGGATACAGAGGTTTCCGAAGAGGGATCCGTCGATGAAGAAGAACTTTCTCTTGATGAAGGTGCGGAAGCAGTGCAGGATGTAAACGAAGAAGAGGGATTTGGAGATGGAGAAGAAGCAGATTTTTCTGATAATGCGGAAGCAGCTACAGATGTTGGCGCTTCAATCCAGAAATCAGGGCGTCTGTCAAATACGGTCACATGGGATTTTTATGACAATGGAGAGCTTGTGATCAATGGCACAGGAGCTGTTCCGGATATGCCGGATGGGCTTTTTACGCAGCCGTGGGCAGCATTCGACATTACCAGGGTAAAAGTCAGTGATGGAATCTCCACATTGGGTGCAAATACGTTTGCGAGTATGTTGTATCTGGAAGAAGTGGAACTAGGAAAAAATGTCAAAAAGATCGGAACAGAGGCATTTTACAATGACACCGTACTGAAAAAGATCAATTTTCCAGATGGCCTTACATCTGTAGGTGATGGAGCTTTCTGGTTCTGTGGAGGTCTGGAAGGAGAACTGAAACTTCCCAAAAGTATTACCAGCATAGGAAAAAAGGCTTTTAACGGCTGTGACAGCCTGAAAAGTATCGTATTGCCGGAGAGCCTGAGAGAAATTCCGGCAGGCGCATTTCAGTATGATTACAATGTTAAAAGAATATTCATTCCTGCAAGTATCACAAAAATCGACAAGACTGCGTTTGAAGGCTGTGATCCATCAGTGATCCAGTATACAGGAACACAGGCACAAGTGGAAAAAGCTGCAGCTTGATACAGTTTTTAATCCGGATTTTATGAATATTGAGTATAATTTTGCATCAGATAAAGTAGATGAACATATCTGGAGCCAGGAAAGAGAATGGGACGGAGAAGATCCTTACGACTGCACGGTTGCAAGAACTAAAAGCTATCACTGCATCGTTTGCGGCGCAATCGACGAAAGAAGTACGGTTACCGTGCCAGGTAAGGAACATACCTGGAGTGCAGAGAAGATCTATGATGAAAAAAAATGATACGGATTTTTATGACTGTACAAAGGGTGGAACCAAGAGTTATCATTGCAAAGAATGCGGTGCGATTGATAAAGATTCCACAGAACCGATCCTGCCGAGAAGTGCACATTCTTACGGACCGTGGGAAGTGACGCAGGAAGCTACCATAAGCCAGCCGGAAAAAAAAAAGATGCGTACATGTAAAGTATGCTATCACACAAGTAGGGTAACCGGAAATAAGCTTACCCCAACCATAAAAGTTTCCAGAACAGCAGTAACTCTGAATCCACAGCAGAAGCTGACATCCCTTTATGTGACTTATAAAAAAAGGTGATTCCGTGGTTTCCTGGAAATCCAGCAATACGAAGGTTGCCACAGTTACAAAACAGTCAAACGGAAAGTGTGTGGTTGTTGCTGGCAAAACTCCAGGCAGGGCAACTCTGACCGTTACACTCAAGAGTAACAAAAAGCATATGTGACGGTAACTGTTCGTTCTGTTAAAACGACAAAGATCACAGGGGTAAAATCTTCCCTTGTCCTTCGGGTGAAGAAAACTGCCACATTGAAACCGGTTCTTACACCGAGAACCAGTACGGAGAAGATTACTTATAAATCAAGTAATACAAAAAGTTGCGACTGTTACTTCTGCTGGTAAGATCATAGCGAAGAAGAAAGGTACGGCTTATATTTATGTGAAGTCCGGAAGTAAGACTGTGAAATGTAAGGTTGTAGTGAAATGATTTTTGGCTTTTGTGAAAAGTGGGGGGAAAACCGTGGGGAAGGGAAGCATTCGAAGTTGCGAAGGCCATTTCCCTTCCCCACACCCCAACCCTCCGGCCACGCCGCTGTGATGCGCTGTAGAGGGTGATAATTTATTGGCTCAGTCCTGTATGCTGCTGTATTGGCAGCGACAGGCTGAGCCGATTTTTTTGTTTTACCGTACGGGAAAGCGGCCCGCTTGGCGTGCCTGTTCCCTGAGATTCATTGGAAGAGTTGGCGTGCTGTTCCCTGAGAGCGTCTTAAACATAATTGCGGTATGAAAGTCAAGCGGATATTCGCAATCCGCTTCGCTACGTAGCTCTACACCAAATAACTGCTCCGCAGTTTATCAGGAGGAGCTTGCACTCCTCATAATACAAGCAAGTCCCCACCCATTGCTTATTGCTTTTCGCAACCCCGCAGGGGACTTGCTTGATTTGGTTAAAAAATTAATTACAAACAGAACAGGTCCCAGGAAACAACAGAAACAGGCCATGCCA
>ENA-OQAR01000134-OQAR01000134.1-human-gut-metagenome-genome-assembly--contig:-NODE-134-length-19049-cov-2.624194_pt1 | contig 19049 bp, 24 predicted proteins | sample MGYA00242738_ERZ504533 | MGnify/ENA primary metagenome ERZ504533 (study PRJEB26092, sample SAMD00036276) | human gut metagenome | host: Homo sapiens | study: EMG produced TPA metagenomics assembly of... | reverse complement strand
GTAAAAAAATATTTTATCTAAATTATGCTGATCTCTTATCCTCTCTACCAGAAGCGAAACATCATGCAAAAAAATTTTGCACACTTGATTCTTGGATCTGGTTTTCTATTGTTTCTGTGCATAATGTTATCAATGCATGTGCAATGTGATTTGAAGTTGGCAATAGCTACAGTTATTGCGTCTGTGAGCCTGATTACATTTAGTCCAATAGACAGTGAAAACAGAAGACTTGATACTAACGAGAAAAGGACATATAAAAAAACAACAGTGTTCTTCGTGATACTGTTTGGGCTGTTAGATATAGCTTTATTTTTGCTGGGAAAGTACATCTATACAATCTGTTTTTCTGTTGGGATATTACTGACAGCAGGCTTACAAGTACCTTGTATCGTAAAGAAAAATGTGTAAATCGACCAAAAACAGACTGTAAAATTGTCGTTTGGTGCAAAAGGGGTTGAAATCATGGCAAAAATAAAGATAATAAAGTTTGTCATTGATTTGATCAAAGTTCTTTATTTACAGTTAATTCAGTTTGTTCATTGAAAGGGAGTGGATTCCAATGGGACAATGATAGAATTCTATCACTTTAAATTGAGTAGTTCGGTTCGGAGTAGTTAAACGGGCATAATGGAGGTAAAAGATTAAAATGACACATAAGAAAGAAGTTGTTTTTAGCTTGTTGTTTGTAATAATGGTGTTATGTACAGGCTGCAGTGATAAAGATAATGGAGATACGTCTAAAAATAACAGGACTTCAGGAGAATCATTTGTTCAAGAAGAAACTATTGAGAGTACTGACAATACAGACAATGCAGACGGCAGCTCGGCACCAACGCCAGAACTGAAAACGCCCCGAACGAAAAAGGAATTGGAAGATGCGCTTGGTACAGTGAATGAGTCGGGAAAATGGACGCCACCAGCCGGTTCTCATATAGATCCCAAAACAGGTAATATACTGAATAAAGATGGGGTCGTGGTTGGAACTACGCAGGAACCTTATAGTAAAGCACGTCCAGGTTCTCAAGGATGATGATATGGTGTAAAAAAATTATGGGAGGAAAAGATTATGAAGTATATGAGAAAAACTCATTTGTAGTGTGTTTGGTCATAAGTGCAATTCTTTTGACAAGTTCATTTGCAATGCCGGTGCTTGCTGCGGAAAATACAGGAATTGAAACAAGCTCTGTCACGAGAAGCGTACCGGGATATTACAAGTGCACAGGGTCGGATGTAAATATCAGATCAGGCCCTGGAACACAATATACAATAGTAGGCACATTGAATTATGGCACAAAAGTATATGTATATTCTATCAGTAATGGGTGGGCCAAAATTTCTCTTGGCGGCATTTACCGTTATGTTAGTGCCGATTACCTTCGGGAGCTTTAAGGAAAAACATTTAATATAAACGAGGCATAGGTAAATAGCTGTATGGGCTGCCGCACTGAAAAGTTTGGTGCGGCAGCACTTTTATTTACTTTTTTAATTGAAACTACAAATGGACAAATTCTAAAAAAAACGTCCCAAAAACAGTATTCTGTGTTTGGGTTATAAAGACAAATTTAAAATATATAGATATTTCCGGTGGTTCGTGGTATGATAAAAATAGAAACAAAAAGTGCTATTTCAAGAAAGGGTGATGGTTATGGCATTGGCACAGGCAACAAAATCCCATGAACCAACTTATACAATCAATGATGCAATGGATGTTCTTTTTGTCAAGGCTGGATGAAGCCATTGATGATATGGAAAGTGACAGAGTGCAGATAGTGGAAGAAGCATGGGCAGAAATTGATGCAATATAAGGGGTACGGATGGAAAAAAGAAAATACAAAGTTGTAATTGCCCAGAGCGGCAAGCTGGATGTGAAGGAAAAAAAGAAATATATCCTTCAGCAATTTAAATACCGGGAGTATGCAGAGGATTTTTCCCAAAAGATTAAAAAGCGGTTCTTGCACTTGACACACTTCCTACCAGATATAATACAATAGGCTTCCGATATCGTGGCTATGATATTTACATGAAATATACTGCCTGTTTTTTAACGCCATTGGAATTGTTAGAAAGAAAGATTAAAATAAGAGACACCAGCAATCAATACGCTGATGTCTCTTATTAATATTACCTGATTGTTGATAAATAATTTACTTTGTACTGCAGTGCGAGATAACCTTCTTCGCCTGTACGGATCTTAACGACATTTTTCAATGTCATATACAAATACTTTACCATCACCAATCTGACCGTATGGAGGACTGCTTGGCAGTTTTCGATACTTTCTGTACAGGTACGAGACTTACAACAATCTCAATTTTGACCTTAGGAAGAAGATTCATTTCCATCTCAACACCACGATAGTAGGATGGAGCACCTTTCTGTACACCGCATCCGAGAACGTTCGTAATAGTGATACCTGTAACACCGATCTCATTCATTGCCTGCATAAATTCATCAAGCTTATTCTGACGGGTGATGATAACAACTTTTGTAAGCTTATGAACGCCTTCTTTCGGAAGTTCAGGAACTGATTCAGCAGGAGCAGAAGGTCTGGCTGTGACAACAGGAGCTTTTATGGAAGTTCCCATAGGAGTCGGAACACCAGCCATTGCGAAACCGTCATAAGCACTTGCAAGACCATGTTCTTTGGAGTCAAGACCTGCGATCTCTTCTTCAGCTGAAACACGAAGTCCGATTGTATGTTTGATTACCTGGAAGATAATTGTCATAGTAACAACAACCCATGCGATTGTGATGATCATACCAGTGAACTGAACACCAAATCCGTGGAAGCCGCCGCCTGTAAGGAGTCCTTTCCAGTCTGTGCCTGATCCGTCTGAGAAAAGACCAACTGCAAGGGTACCGAAAGCACCGTTTAAACCATGAACACCGACAGCACCAACAGGGTCATCAATTTTCAGAACCTTGTCAATAAATTCAATACCAAATACTACGATAAAACCGGAAGCAATACCGATGATTGCTGCGGATGTAGGAGAAACTGTGTCGCATCCTGCTGTAATTGCTACAAGTCCTGCAAGAGAACCGTTCAGAGACATGGAAACATCCGGTTTTTTGTAACGTACCCATGTGATGATCATAACAGTTACAGTTGCAACAGCTGCTGAAAGGTTAGTAGTAACGAAGATTTTACCGGCACTTACGATTGCATCGCCTTCCATACTTACTGTGGAAGCACCGTTAAATCCGAACCAGCAGAACCAGAGGATAAATACACCTAAAGCGCCAACTGTAAGGTTGTGTCCCGGGATAGCCTTTGATTTGCCGTCCTTTGTATATTTACCGATACGAGGTCCAAGGATGATGGCACCGATCAGAGCTGCCACACCACCTACCATATGTACTGCACAGGAACCTGCGAAATCGTGGAATCCCATCTGGCTGATAAATCCACCGCCCCAGATCCAGTGTCCGGATACCGGATATACAACAAGACTGATCATAAGGCTGTAGATGCAATAGGAAAGGAACTTGGTACGTTCTGCCATTGCACCGGAAACAATTGTTGCGGATGTTGCACAGAATACTGTCTGGAAGATTAAGAATGCCCAGAAAGGAACTCCGTCAGGAAGCATTCCTGAACCATAGTGTGCTTCTGTGGCAATACCACCGATCTTTCCGATAAATCCATTACCTGCACCAAACATCAGACCGAAGCCGACCAGCCAGAAGACCGGGGTTCCGATACAGAAGTCCATCAGGTTTTTCATAATAATGTTACCTGCGTTTTTGGCTCGTGTGAAGCCTGTTTCTACCATTGCGAATCCGGCCTGCATAAAGAAGACCAGCGCGGCGCCGACCAGCACCCATATTGTGTTTACTGCGGAAAATTCCATAATAATATTCCTCCCTCATAAAAAATTTCCTCATATTTTTATAAAATGCAAAAAGCGCGATGCCTGGAAATGTAGCCAGTTCATCGCGCTTTTGCGAATATAAAATCCATATTTATAGTGTATTGCATAACTGATGTAATAGAAAAGACATTTCGTATGACTGTATGCAATGCAGTTTAAAATCAAAATTATATGTAAAACAGGGGAACATCAAAATATCGTGTGATTAATGGATGAGGAAATCGATAATGAATTATGAAGTAGAGTTCATAAAGATATTCCCCTGTTATTACCTGTTAATTAAACGGAAAACAGAAGCTTGTCATATGTAGGATATGGAAGCAGTGCATCCGGGATCAGAGTTTCTGCTGCGTCTACAGATTTTCTGAGTTCATCCATATCAGAAAGAACAACTGTCTGGTATGCTTTTGCATTAGCCAGAGGATCTTCTGTAGCAAGCGCTTTGGCAGTGTCTGCTTTTAAGGTCTCAAGACCTGTGGAAATCTCATCAGCAAGCTGTGACAGCTCTTTGATCAGTTTTCCTTCAGAAGCTGTGCTGACATCTGAAACAACTGATTTTTTAGCAACAGCAGTAGCTGCAACTTTGTCGATATATGCGAATACAGATGGAAGGAAATCCTTCTGTACCATTTCAACCATAGTATTGGACTCAATGTTAAGAATCTTGGAATAGGATTCCAGCCAGATCTCATAACGGGATTCAATTTCTTCTTTTGTGAAGATATGATATTTGGTAAAGAGTTCAATATTTTTATCTGCGATCCACTGAGGAAGAGCATCTGGTGTAGATTTCAGGTTAAAGAGACCTCGTTTCTCAGCTTCTTCGATCCATTCATCTGTATAACCGTTTCCATTAAAGATAACACGTTTTATGATCAATAATTGTCTTCTTGATCAGTTCGTGGATTGCATCCTCCATCTTGTCTTCCGGTACATCTTTTAACTGTTCTGCAAACTGGTGAACACACTCAGCAACAGCAGTGTTTAAGATAATGTTCGGGTTTGCAACAGAAGCCTCGGAACCAAGCATACGGAATTCGAATTTGTTACCTGTAAATGCGAATGGTGAAGTACGGTTTCTGTCTGTATTGTCTTTTACGAAATGTGGAAGTACTTTTGCACCGATATCCATCTGGACTGCGCGGCTTCCTGCAAAATATTCGTCATTTTCGATAGATTTTAATACTTCTGTCAGTTCATCACCGAGAAATACGGATACAACAGCAGGCGGAGCCTCGTTTGCACCAAGACGGTGATCATTTCCTGCACTTGCTACAGAAATACGAAGTACATCTGCGTATTCATCAACTGCTTTGATAACAGCTGTCAGGAAAATCAGGAACTGTGTATTTTCAGCAGGTGTTTTTCCCGGATCAAGGATATTTATACCAGTATCTGTGATCATAGACCAGTTGTTGTGTTTACCGCTTCCGTTGATTCCCTCAAATGGTTTCTCATGAAGGAGGCATACAAGTCCATGCTTGTCGGCAACTTTCTTCATTACTTCCATTGTTAACTGGTTGTGGTCAACCGCAACGTTTGTTGTATCGAATACAGGAGCCAGCTCGTGCTGTGCAGGAGCAACTTCGTTATGTTTTGTTTTGGCAGGAATACCAAGTTTCCAGAGCTCTACATCCAGGTCATGCATATAAGCTGCAACACGAGGTTTCAGAGCACCGAAGTAATGATCTTCCCATTTCCTGACCCTTAGGAGCAGGAGCACCGATCAATGTACGTCCGCAGAATACAAGGTCTTTTCTCTGCTTGTATAATTCCTTGTCTACCAGGAATATTCCTGTTCAGGACCTACAGTTGTATTTACGTGTTTGACATCTTTATTACCTATTATATGGAGAAGTTTTGTAGCTTCTTTATCAAGTGTCTGCATGGAACGAAGGAGAGGGGTCTTTTTATCAAGAGCTTCTCCGCTGTAGGAGCAGAATGCTGTAGGAATGTAAAGAGTTCCGTCTTTGATGAATGCCGGTGATGTCGGATCCCATGCTGTATATCCTCTTGCTTCGAATGTGGCACGAAGACCGCCTGACGGGAAACTGGAAGCATCCGGCTCACCTTTTACAAGTTCTTTACCTGAGAAATCCATGATCACCTGACCATCTCCTGTAGGAGAAATGAAACTGTCATGTTTCTCTGCAGTTACGTTTGTCATTGGCTGGAACCAGTGAGTATAATGAGTGGCGCCGTTCTCGGTAGCCCATTCTTTCATTGCAACAGCAACGGAGTTGGCAACATCAAGTTCAAGGTGTGTACCGCTCTCGATTGTTTTCTTTAATGCTTTGTACATGTCTTTTGGCAGTTTACTTCTCATTACTTTGTCGTTGAAGACCAGGCTGCCGTACAGTTCAGGGATATTCTGTGCCATATAGGTACTCTCCTTTCGGTTTGCAATATTTTTCTGAATATGTGTAGTGCCGCTGCAGATCACCATTGTGACTGCCTGCGGTTTTCGTCTCATAGAAAATTCCTCATCGAACTATTTCTATGAAACGAAAGTTTTATAAAAACGAAAAAAGCGCCCTGGATGAGATCTCTGTTAGATCTTTCCAAAGCGCCTTTGCTTTTATGTGCTGTACTATAAAACGAAATGAAAACAGAATGTCAAGCACTTTTTTTGAAAAAATTCAGAAAAAAATTTTTGAGATATGGCAAAAAAAGGATAGGTTGACAAATTTGTTTCTATTATTATAATTTGATTTTGGAACCCGTCAAACATAAGAAAACAATGTCAGCGGGTTTTGAAAGTAAAGTTAAAGTCAGACAAGAGAATACGATCGGAGGAAATCAGATGGCTGGAATAAAAGAAGAGTGCGGCGTCTTTGGAATTTATGATCTGGATGGCGGCAATGTAGTTCCGTCCATATATTATGGACTGACTTCCCTGCAGCACAGAGGACAGGAATCCTGCGGACTTGCAGTTTCTGATACTAAGGGAGAGCGTGGAAATGTGAAGTTTCATAAGGATCTGGGACTTGTAAGTGAGGTTCTCAGACAGGATGTTGTCCGTAAATATGAGGGAGATATTGGTATTGGTCATGTAAGATATTCCACAACAGGAGCTTCTGTTGCAGAGAATGCACAGCCCCTTGTTTTGTCTTATGTAAAGGGAACTCTTGCACTTGCACATAACGGAAATCTGGTTAATACACCGGAACTGAAATGGGAACTGATCCAGAATGGAGCGATTTTCCATACAACTACAGATTCAGAGGTTATTGCGTTCCATATCGCAAGAGAACGTGTGCATTCTAAAACAGTAGAAGAGGCAGTGCTAAAGACTGCAAAGAAGATCAAAGGTGCATATGGTCTGGTAGTTATGAGCCCGAGAAAACTGATCGCAGTCCGCGACCCATATGGACTGAAACCATTGTGTCTCGGTAAAAGAGGAAATGCTTATGTTATTGCTTCTGAGAGCTGTGCTCTGACATCTGTAAGTGCGGAATTTATCCGTGACATTGAGCCGGGTGAGATTCTTACGATCACAAAAGACGGACTGAAGTCAAATAAAGAGCTTGCGTCTGCTGCTGCAAAAACGCGCGCATTGTGTGTTTGAGTATATATATTTTGCAAGACTTGACAGTACCATTGATGGGGTGAAGGTCTATGATGCCAGAATCCGCGGTGGTAAATCTCTTGCCAAGTCTTATCCTGTAGAGGCAGATCTTGTAACAGGTGTACCGGAGTCCGGACTCCCTGCTGCAAAAGGGGATACTCCGAAGCATCAGGAATCCCCGTTTTGATTTTGCGTTTCTATAAAAAAACAGCTATATTGGAAGAACATTTATCAAACCGACTCAGGAAGAACGTGAGTCCAGCGTTCATCTGAAACTGAGTGTGCTGGAATCTGTTGTAAAAGATAAGAGGATTGTTCTGGTGGATGATTCTATTGTTCGTGGAACAACCATTGCAAACCTGATCCACATGTTAAAAGAGGCGGGAGCAAAGGAAGTGCACGTACGTATCAGTTCACCGCCATTTTTACATCCATGTTATTTCGGAACGGATGTGCCGTCAAATGATCAGCTCATTGCAGCCAGCCACAGCACGGAGGAAATCTGTAAAATGATCGGAGCAGATTCTCTTGGCTACATGCAGACAGATTATCTGGAAGGAATGGCGGGCGGCCTGCCCTTATGTAAGGCATGCTTCGATGGAAATTATCCGATGGAGATTCCGGATTATACAAATGCGGAGTTTGCAGATATTGTGAAGTGTTAAGTCGCAAAAAATTCATAAAAAATGCAGAAACCTGTCGATGATATATGGAATCAATCTCACATAATGGTAAAACCAATATAGGATGAAGTCATACATAATGTATAAAATAATGCTGTGAAAACATATATAAACGAACAAAATGCACAATAGAACCCCTGCGCTTTATGAAAATTGGATAAATTTAAAAACTTGACAAATTCTGAAATGTGGAACATAATATGGGCGTCTGATAGAAAAAAACAAAGAATGTTTTCAGAAAGGGTGATCACGATGTCACAGAGTAAAATCAAGTTAAATGCAACCGAAGAGGTGCAGGAATTTGTGAATGCTGCAAGCAGATGTGATTTTGATATTGATGTTTATTACAACAGATTTTTAATTGATGCCAAATCAATCCTTGGTGTACTTAGTCTGGATCTGACCAGAGAACTGACAGTAGACTGCCACGGGGAGAGCCGGGAATTTGATCGTACATTGAAGAAATTTGCAGTTGCATAAATTTTACATTTTTATAACCGAATAATTATCGCAGAGAAGACGGGTCTGGAAGATGAACTTCTACAGATTCGTTTTTTCTGTATTATGACTGTGTTCAGAGTAATTCCATAAAATATAACTGCTTCATAGTTTATCAGAAGGAACTTATTTGATTTGTTTTTGCTTAAAAACGGGAAATTCATTATTGACAAACGAAAAAAAAAAATGTTTTTATAGTATAGCATATTTTTAAAGAAAGCCAATTGAACATATTATTATAGAAGATATGATGATCTGACAAAGGCGTCAGATGCAGAATACCAGATGGGTCAAGTGCCCTCTGATAGCTGCATCTGACGCTTTTTTATTAACAAAGGATGATGGAGGAGGAAATCAAAATGGCAGTGAAATACGTATTTGTTACAGGAGGAGTTGTTTCCGGTCTTGGAAAGGGAATCACAGCTGCATCTCTGGGGCGTCTTCTGAAAGCGAGAGGATATCAGGTAACCATGCAGAAGTTTGATCCTTATATCAATATCGACCCCGGAACCATGAACCCGATTCAGCACGGAGAAGTTTTTGTAACAGACGATGGTACAGAGACAGACCTGGATCTGGGACATTATGAGAGATTCATTGATGAGAGTCTTGATAAAATTCCAATGTGACAACCGGTAAGGTTTACTGGTCTGTTCTTCAGAAAGAACGTCACGGGGATTTCGGCGGGGGTACCGTACAGGTAATTCCTCATATTACAAATGAGATTAAGAGTCGTTTCTACCGCGCCAAATCACCGGAGGAAAACAAGATTGCCATTATCGAGGTGGGAGGAACAGTTGGTGATATTGAAAGCCAACCGTTCCTGGAAGCAATTCGTCAGTTCCAGCTCAATGTGGGACATGACAATGCAATCCTGATTCACGTAACATTAATTCCTTATTTAAAGGCATCTGAAGAACTGAAAACAAAACCTACACAGGCAAGCGTAAAGGAACTTCAGGGAATGGGAATTCAGCCGGATGTACTGGTGTGCAGAAGTGAACATGAGCTGACAGAGGACATTAAAGAAAAAATCGCTTTATTCTGCAACGTACCTGTATCACATGTACTTCAGAACCTGGATGTGGAATATTTATATGAAGCTCCTCTTGCAATGGAAAGAGAGAAGCTTGCAGATGTAGTTCTTTCAAGTCTCCGTCTGGAAAACAGAAAACCGGATTTAAGTGACTGGGAGGAAATGGTAGAAAGTCTGAGAAATCCGAATAAAACAGTAAAGATCGCAATTGTAGGAAAATATACACAGCTTCATGATGCATATCTCAGTGTAGTAGAGGCACTGAAACATGGCGGAATTTCCTGCAGAGCCAAGGTAGAGCTTGACTGGATCGATTCCGAAGAACTGACAGAGAAGAATCTGGATCAGCAGCTTCACAATGTAGATGGTATCCTGGTTCCGGGTGGTTTCGGGAACAGAGGTACAGAAGGAATGATCCTGGCAGCACAGTATGCAAGAGTACATAAGATTCCATATCTTGGAATCTGTCTGGGAATGCAGATGGCAATTGTAGAATTCGCCCGTCATGTACTTGGATACGAAGATGCAAACAGTATTGAACTGAATCCGGAGACAAAGCATCCGGTAATTGCATTAATGCCGGATCAGGAAGATATCGAAGATATCGGTGGAACCTTAAGACTTGGAAGTTATCCATGTATTCTTGCAGAAGGTTCCAGATCCTATGAACTCTTTGGCAAAAAAGAAATCCATGAGCGCCACAGACATCGTTATGAAGTAAACAATGCATTCCGTAAAGAACTTCAGGAGAAAGGAATGAATATCGTAGGAACTTCCCCTGATAATCATATTGTAGAGATGATCGAGATCGCAGGGCACCCGTTCTATGTAGGAACTCAGGCCCATCCGGAATTCAAATCCCGCCCGAATCATGCACATCCTTTATTCAGAGGATTTATTCAGGCGGCCGTCGATAAGAAAATAAGCGAAGAACAGCAGCAGAAATAGAAAGGATGAGGAGATTATGAAAGAAGTGAGAGAACAGCAGCAACAGCAAGGTATGTACAGGCCTGAATTTGAGCATGACAACTGTGGTATCGGAGCAGTTGTCAATATCAAAGGCAAGAAAACCCACGATACTGTTGCAAATGCATTAAAGATCGTAGAACATCTGGAACACCGCGCAGGTAAGGATGCAGAAGGCAAAACCGGTGACGGTGTAGGTATCCTTCTCCAGATTTCCCATAAATTTTTTCAAGAAAGCCTGTAAGAAAGAGGGATTTGAGATTGGTGATGAGAGAGAATACGGCATTGCACAGTTTTTTCTTCCCACAGCATGAGATTAAACGTGCACAGGCAAAGAAGATGTTTGAGATCATTCTTGAGAAAGAAGGTCTGGAACTTCTGGGGTGGCGTCAGGTTCCGGTATTTCCGGAAGTGCTTGGACACAAGGCAAGAGAATGTATGCCATGCATTATGCAGGCATTTATCAAAAAACCGGAAGATGTGGAAAAAGGTCTTCCATTTGACCGTATGCTCTACATTGCAAGACGTGAGTTTGAACAGAGTAATGATAATACTTATGTAGTTTCCATGAGCAGCCGTACCATCGTTTACAAAGGTATGTTCCTGGTTGGACAGCTTCGTACTTTCTTCGAAGACCTCCAGAGCCCGGATTATGAATCTGCTATCGCTATGGTACACTCCCGTTTCAGTACCAACACAAACCCAAGCTGGGAGAGAGCACATCCGAACCGTTTCATGGTACATAACGGTGAGATCAACACCATCCGCGGCAACGCAGATAAGATGCTTGCAAGAGAAGAGAACATGGAATCTCCATACCTGGAGGGACAGCTTCACAAAGTGCTTCCTGTTGTAAACAGAAACGGTTCCGACTCTGCAATGCTTGACAATACACTGGAGTTTCTGGTAATGAGCGGTATGGAACTTCCGCTTGCAGTTATGATCACAATCCCTGAACCATGGGCAAACAATGACACCATTTCCCAGGCAAAACGTGACTTTTATCAGTACTATGCAACTATGATGGAGCCATGGGACGGACCTGCATCTATCCTGTTCTCTGATGGTGATGTTATGGGTGCAGTCCTTGACAGAAATGGTCTCCGTCCATCCAGATATTATATTACTTCTGACGGCTATATGATCCTTTCCTCAGAGGTGGGTGTTCTGCCAATCCCGGAAGAGAAAATCGTATTAAAAGAGCGTCTCCATCCTGGAAAAAATGCTTCTTGTAGATACTGTAAAGGGAAAAGTAATTGATGACAATGAACTGAAAGAGGGCTATGCAAAAAATGCAGCCATACGGTGAATGGCTGGATAGTCATCTGGTACAGTTAAAAGACATCAAGATTCCTAACGAAAGACCAGAAGAATATACACCTGAGCAGAGAGCACGTCTGCAGAAAGCATTCGGCTATACTTATGAGCAGTACCGTACTTCCATCAGAAACATGGCGTTAAACGGAGCAGAGAGCATCGGAGCTATGGGTGTGGATACCCCGCTTGCAGTATTTTCCAAACAGAACAGACCATTATTTGACTACTTTAAACAGCTCTTTGCACAGGTTACCAACCCTCCGATTGATGCAATCCGTGAGGAAATCGTTACCAGCACAAGTGTTTATGTAGGTAAAGACGGAAACCTGCTGGAGCAGAAACCGGAAAACTGTCAGGTATTAAAGATTAATAACCCGATCCTGACAAATACAGATATGATGAAAATCAAGAGCTTCAAACATGAGGGCTTCAAGACAGCAGTTGTTTCTACCTTATATTATAAGAGCACCAAGCTTGAGAGAGCTATTGATCGTCTTTTCGTAGAAGTAGATAAAGCATTCCGCGAGGGTGCAAACATCCTTGTTCTTTCAGACAGAGGAGTAGATGAAAACCATATGCCGATTCCGTCACTTCTGGCAGTATCCGCAGTTCATCAGCACCTGGTAAAGACGAAAAAGAGTACCTCCCTTGCAATTATCCTGGAATCCGGTGAGCCAAGAGAAGTACATCACTTTGCAACCTTACTTGGTTACGGTGCAAGTGCCATCAACCCGTACCTTGCCCTTGAGACCATTCATGAACTGATCGACAGTCATATGCTGGAGAAAGACTATTATGCAGCAGTAGATGACTACAATCATGCAGTCATCAGCGGTATTGTAAAGATTGCTTCCAAGATGGGTATTTCCACCATCCAGTCTTATCAGGGATCTCAGATCTTCGAGGCAATCGGTATTTCCTCAGATGTGATCGAGAAATACTTTACTGGTACAGTCAGTCGTGTAGGCGGAATCACACTGGAAGACATCGAAGAGAATGTAGAGAAGCTTCACTCAGAAGCATTTGACCCGTTAGGACTTCCTACAGACCTGACTCTGGACAGCGTAGGCGCACACAAGATGAGAAGCCAGGGAGAGGAACATCGTTACAATCCTCAGACTATTCATCTTCTGCAGCAGTCCACATGGACTGGAAGCTACGATCTGTTCAAACAGTACACAGATCTGGTGGATAAAGAAAACCACGGAAACTTAAGAGGACTTCTGGACTTTAAGTTTGCTGAGACTCCGGTTCCACTTGAAGAAGTGGAGAGCGTAGATGATATTGTAAAACGATTTAAGACAGGTGCCATGTCCTATGGTTCTATTTCACAGGAAGCACATGAGACACTGGCGATCGCCATGAACCACCTTCATGGAAAATCCAATACAGGTGAGGGCGGTGAAAGTGACGAAAGACTGGATTCCGCAGGAAGCAGCGATGACAGATGCTCCGCGATCAAACAGGTTGCCAGTGGACGTTTCGGTGTAACCAGCCGTTATCTTGTATCTGCAAGAGAAATCCAGATCAAGATGGCACAGGGTGCAAAACCTGGTGAAGGTGGACATCTTCCTGCAAAGAAAGTATATCCGTGGATTGCCAAAACCCGTCATTCCACACCTGGTGTCAGCCTGATTTCCCCGCCACCGCACCACGATATCTATTCTATCGAGGACCTGGCACAGTTAATCTATGACCTTAAGAATGCAAATAAATATGCAGATATTTCTGTCAAACTGGTATCTGAAGCAGGTGTCGGTACAGTTGCAGCAGGTGTTGCAAAAGCCGGTGCACAGACGATCCTGATCTCTGGTTATGACGGAGGTACAGGTGCAGCTCCGAGAAGTTCTATCCACAATGCAGGACTTCCATGGGAACTTGGACTTGCAGAAACACATCAGACACTGCTCAAGAATGGTCTGAGAAACCGTGTCCGCATTGAGACAGACGGTAAGCTTATGAGTGGTCGTGACGTTGCGATCGCAGCATTAATGGGTGCCGAGGAATTTGGTTTTGCAACAGCTCCGCTTGTAACCATGGGATGCGTTATGATGCGTGTATGTAACCTGGATACCTGCCCGGTTGGTGTGGCAACACAGAACCCTGAACTTCGTAAGAGATTCAAAGGTAAACCGGAATATGTAGAGAATTTCATGCGCTTTATCGCACAGGAATTAAGAGAGTATATGTCTAAACTGGGATTCCGTACAGTCAGCGAAATGGTTGGACGTACAGATCTTCTGGTTCAGACAGACAATGTACCAGAACCACATCAGGGTAAAGTAGATTTAAGTGCAATCCTGAACAATCCGTTCGCAGGCAAAGACCAGAAGTTACTTTTGACCCGAAAGCCGTATATAACTTCGAACTGGAAAAGACCATGGATGAAAAGGTTCTGGTTAAGAAATGCGTAAATGCCATCAATAAAGGTCAGAAAACAGAGCTTTCTGTAAACCTGACAAACATTGACCGTACATTCGGAACCATCCTTGGTGCAGAGATCACAAGAAAGAACAAAGACGGACTTGCAGATGACACTATCACTGTACACTGCAACGGTGCCGGCGGACAGAGTTTCGGTGCATTTATTCCGAAAGGTCTGACACTGGAACTGACCGGCGACAGCAACGACTACTTCGGAAAAGGTCTTTCCGGTGGTAAACTGATTCTGAAAGTTCCGGAGAAAGCTGCATACAAAGCAGAAGAGAACATTATCGTAGGTAACGTTGCCCTCTACGGTGCAACCAGCGGTACCGCATTTATCAATGGTGTTGCAGGTGAGCGTTTCGCAGTCCGTAACTCCGGTGCATCTGCAGTTGTAGAAGGCGTAGGAGAACACGGCTGTGAATATATGACAGGTGGCCGCGTAGTCGTACTTGGTAAGACTGGCAAGAACTTTGCAGCAGGTATGAGCGGCGGTATCGCATATGTACTGGATGTGGATAATGTTCTTTACAAGAACCTGAACAAAGCCATGATTTCCATCGAAAAAAGTGGAAAACAAATATGACAAAAAAAGAACTTCGCGATCTGATTGAAGCTCATGTAGAAGCAACAGGCTCCAAACTTGGTGCGAAAGTTCTGGCTGACTTTGATTATTATCTGCCGCACTTTAAGAAACTCATTCCGAATGAGTACAAGAAGATGATCACTTTTAAAGTGCGAAACTGGAAGAAAAAAGGACTCAACAGTCAGCAGGCACAGATGGAAGCGTTCTATGAAAGTATTGGCGCTAAACATTGATAATAAATTGAATATATCGTGTGAACTTATCAATGTTGCCCCCGTCATCTTTTAGAATAAATAAAAAAGGTGGCGTGGGCCATACCAGTATTGCCGCGGTTGGTGCGGCGAAAAGGAGGAAATCATGGGAAAACCTACGGGATTTTTAGAGTATAAAAGAGAGACGGCAAAGGTTCTGCCGCCAAAGGTCCGCATTGCAAATTTCAAAGAATTCAGGACACCTTTAAATAAAAGAAAAACAGAAACTTCAGGGCGCACGCTGCATGGCATGCGGTGTCCCGTTCTGCCAGTCAGGTATGATGATCGGCGGTATGGCATCCGGCTGCCCTCTGCACAACCTTGTACCTGAGACAAATGATCTGGTTTATACAGGCAACTGGAAACAGGCATTCTTAAGACTGAGCAAGACACATAGCTTCCCGGAATTTACTTCACGTGTCTGCCCTGCACTCTGTGAAGCAGCCTGCACCTGTAATTTAAACGGAGAACCGGTCTCCACAAAAGAAAATGAACGTGCGATCATCGAGACAGCCTACGAGAACGGATGGGTAACTCCGCAGATCCCGGAAGTGCGTACAGGTAAATCCATCGCAGTCATCGGAAGCGGTCCCTCCGGACTGGCAGCAGCCCAGCAGTTGAACAGACGAGGTCACAGTGTAACTGTATTTGAAAGAAAAGACCGTGTAGGCGGACTTCTCCGCTACGGTATCCCTAACATGAAGCTGGACAAAGCTGTTGTTGACAGAAGAATCCATCTTATGGAAGAAGAGGGAGTGAAATTCGTTACAAATGTAAACGTAGGAAAGGACATCAAAGCAGAAGAACTTCTGAAACAGTTCGACCGCGTCATCCTTGCCTGCGGAGCATCCAATCCACGAGACATTAAGTTCCGGGACGGGATGCAAAAGGAATTTATTTCGCAGTAGATTTCCTGGGACAGGTAACAAAAGCGCTGTTGGACTCTGATTTTGCCAAAGTTCCATATGAACTTGCCAAAGGAAAAAAAATGTTCTGGTCATCGGTGGTGGTGATACAGGAAATGACTGTGTGGGAACTTCTATCCGTCTGGGTGCCAAATCTGTGATCCAGTTAGAGATGATGCCGAAGCCGCCAGTGGAAAGAACACCATCCAACCCATGGCCGCAGTGGCCCAGAGTCCTCAAAACAGACTATGGCCAGGAAGAAGCTATCGCAGTATTCGGACATGATCCACGAGTATACCAGACTACTGTTACAGAATTTATCAAAGATAAAAACGGAAATGTCTGCCAGGCAAAACTCACAAAATTAAAGAGCGAAAAAGATCCAAAGACCGGACGAATGATGATGGTACCGGTAGAAGGTACTGAAGAAGTCATCCCTGTAGATGTAGTTCTCATCGCAGCCGGATTCCTTGGCAGTGAGAAATATGTAACAGACGCATTTAAGGTAGCCATCAACGGAAGAACCAACGTAGATACAAAGCCAGATCAGTATCAGACCTCTGTAGACAAAGTCTTCACAGCAGGAGATATGCACAGAGGTCAGTCCCTGGTAGTATGGGCAATCCGCGAAGGCAGAGAAGCTGCGAAGGCGGTAGATGAATCGCTGATGGGATACTCCTATCTGTAAAAATAAGATAAAATATGACAAAGGTGCTATTGCCTGACGGAAAAGGACGTCAGGAAGTAGCACCTTTGTTTTTTGAAGTGATTTTCGGGTGTTTCGGGTATTACAATAATTGTAGTTTAGTTTGAATAAACAAAAATACTTAGTAAATCCAGCGTTTATACGGGTTTGCAGCATTTTTAAAAGTCTTTTGATAACAAATTGATAACGGTTGTATGAGAGCCATTATCCTTGTAATCCAGTGGTTTTAGGGTTAGAGAATGATTAATAGGTGGTTGTGCAACAAATAAATCCATATTTATCTGGTTTGAGTCGGTCTTGGAATATTCCGACCAGAGCGTTGCTAAGTTTCTGTGACGGAACTTTTGCCCATGTTTGCGTAGTATCAAATTCCGGGTAGTGGTAACGCCCCTCATCGTATTTGTCCTTGCTGATTTCTTCAGAAGATAGCTTGTCAGCCTGCTCTTTCCAGGCATACAGCATTTTCCAGAGTTCGTGAGCGTCCTTGTCTTTGGAAGTATCGACTTTCAGGCAGATATCTTCGTCTGATTCACTGACTGTTAGACCGTACAAATCTTCAAGGGTAAATAAAGTGTGCATCAGTCCGATATAGCTGTCAATGTCAGGCACATCGAGGGCATGAGGGGAAACATCCAAAGCCTGTGCCAGTGCAGCAGTAAGTTCCGCTTTCGGTTTTCTTGTTCCTGTTTCCTTTTACGCTTTTGAAATGCTCTACTGGTGCGGTATCCGTGAGGGAGAATTGTTGGCACTGACCGCCGCTGACTTCAATTTTGAGAAAGAAACGGTCAGAATCAATAAGTTCTATCAGCGATTACACGGCGAAGATGTGATTACCACACCGAAAACAAAGAAAAGTAATCGTATGATCAAAATGCCGAAGTTCCTCTGTGAAGAAATGCAGGAATATTTGCAGATGCTTTACGGATTGAAGAAGAAAGACCGAATCTTTACGGTCACAAAGAATATCGTAGAGGTGTATATCTGAATCTGCTTACAAGTGGAAGGTTGAATGATTATTTGGCTGGTATAGAAGAACAGGCACAGAAACGCTTTGAAAGGATTGTAGAGCAGATGGCAGAGAGTGAAGGTATTACCGAACAACTTAAAGCAACTGATCAGGTGGCTTGGGTAGGAGAAATGAATAATATTTGGAGTAGAGCAAGAGAGGTTGTGAATGCTGAATTGATTTATAACTAAAAGAGAAGAGATTTTGGATAAATGCTTGACTGTAAACCTTGTTTATAGCTTATTCTTAAGATAAAATAGAGTTGCTTGAAAGGAGTGCATAACATGAAAATAAAAAACGTAGAAGAACGAACAGGTTTATCCCGTTCTAATGTTTCGTTTTTATGAAAAGGAAAAACTCATTGAGCCTTCAAGAAACGAAAGTAATGGTTATAGAGATTATTCAGAAAATGATGTGGAAAATATAAAGAAGATTGCATATCTGCGTACATTAGGAATTTCTATTGAGGATATACGAAGCATTATATCTGGAAAAGTAACATTGCAGGAAACGCTTGAGAGGCAGAATGAAATATTAAATAGTCAGATTACTGATTTGAATAAGGCAAAACGCATGTGCGAAAAAAATGTTGGGTGAAGAAAGTATTAGTTATGAAAAATTACAGGTAGAACAATAATGTAACAGAGTTGCAGGATTATTGGAAAGATAATCAAACTGTTTTCAAACTGGATTCAGTTAGCTTTTTGTATATATGGGGAAGTATGCTTACTTGGATAACGATTACCGTACTATGCTTGATTATTGGGACATTGTCTTATTCTAAGCTGCCGACAGAAATTCCGGTACAATGGAGTAAAGGTGTGGCAACATCTTTGGTGAATAAAAATTGGATTTTTATTTGTCCGGTTATTTGTGTTATAATCCGTTATTTATTAAAACCTTTTATCTATGCCAAATTACAGATGAATAATTATTATGGAGAAATTATAACAGAGTATTTGACAAAATTATATGTGTTTTATTGTATTGTCAGTAGAAAGTTTTCTCAATACTTTTTACTTTCGGAGTGGTAAAAAGTGTTGTTGTACTTTTATTTGTGAACACGGCAGTCTTTATGGGATTGTTAGTAGTCGGATTGACGAAAATGGATTGAGAGGAAAAGAAATTTTATGATTCAGATTTCAAATTTAACTAAAAAATATGTGAAACGTCGTTTTTTCGAACTTAAACTATACATTTGAAAATACTTGTATTTATGGACTTGTTG
>ENA-OQAR01000133-OQAR01000133.1-human-gut-metagenome-genome-assembly--contig:-NODE-133-length-19068-cov-3.163613_pt1 | contig 19068 bp, 23 predicted proteins | sample MGYA00242738_ERZ504533 | MGnify/ENA primary metagenome ERZ504533 (study PRJEB26092, sample SAMD00036276) | human gut metagenome | host: Homo sapiens | study: EMG produced TPA metagenomics assembly of... | reverse complement strand
AAAAATAAAATAAACACTATGATATAATCAGAAATATGAATTAGCAAAAATGCTCACAACGATGTAATGCATTGAATGGAGGATGATTAGAATGAAAGTATTTGGACATCGTGGTTTCAGCGGAGAATATCCGGAGAATACAATGCTGGCGTTTTCAGAAGGCTGTGGAGGCTGGTTGCGAGGGGATCGAGCTTGATGTACAGCTGACCAAGGATCTGGTTCCGGTGATCATGCACGATGAGAAGGTTGACCGTACCACAGATGGAAACGGGTATATCTATGATCTTACATATGCTGAGCTGTGTAAACTGGATTGCAGTTATCCGGATAAGTTTGCCGGAAAATTCGGCAGACTTCAGATTCCGACTCTGAGAGAGTATTTGGAGTGGATGGCAGAGGAGGAAGATCTGATCACAAACATCGAGCTGAAGAACAGTGTTTATTATTATGGTGGTATGGAAGAGAAGGTCATTGATATGATCTGCGAATATGGTCTGGAGGATCGGATCATTCTTTCCTCTTTCAATAACGCATCCATTGTATTGTGCAGACAGAGTGATGAGACTATTGCAGGAGGCTTTCTGGTAGAGAAATATGTGGATAATGCAGGGGTTTATGCAAGAACCTGTGATGTGCAGTATTATCATCCGAATCTGGAATATCTGAAGGAAGAACATGTACGCAGCTGTTCCCAGAACGGGATCGGGGTGAATGTCTGGACTGTAAACGAGGAAGAGGATATGAGAAGGATGAAGAAATGGGGAGTAAACTCCATCATCACCAATTATCCGGACAGAGGAAGAGCAGTGCAGATGAGGATTGACACTGCGATGTAAAGACGCTTTCTGTGAGGCACATACAGGAGGCAGGCTAAATTTGAAATCTCCGGCAGGAGGGGGTCCTGCTGCAGATCTATATAAGTAAAATAAAAAAACTATAATAATGTATATGGAGGATTTTTACAATGGAGAAAGAAACAAGACCTTTTATTCCTTGGCAGCTCGCAGATGATTTTATGACAGCTGTATTTGAGAAAGTAGGAGTTCCGGAAGCAGACGCAAGACTTTGCTCTGATGTACTTCTTGAGAGTGACAGACGTGGAATTGAGAGCCATGGCTGCAACCGTTTCAAACCGATCTACATTGATCGTATCAAAGCCGGAATCTTAAATCCGGTAACAAAGATTGATATCATCAAAGAGACACCAACAACTGCAGTTATTGATGCCAACGATGGTATGGGAATGGTAGCCAGCAAGAAAGCTATGGATATGTGTATCGAGAAAGCACATAAGTATGGCATGGGTATGGTTGCAGTTCGTAACTCTTCTCATTATGGAATCGCAGGATACTGGACAGGTCTCGCAACAAAAGAGAACATGATCGGTATCAGTGGTACAAACGCAAGACCGTCCGTTGCACCTACATTTGGTGTTGAGAATATGCTCGGAACAAACCCGCTGACATTCAGCATGCCTACAGATGAGCCATTCCCGTTCATGCTGGACTGTGCAACATCTGTTATCCAGAACGGCAAGATCGAATACTACGCACGTATCGGACACGATACTCCTAAAGGTCTTGTTATTTCCAGAGAAGGTGAGGAGCTTACAGACAGCGTTGAGATCCTCAAGAAGATCCGCAGCAAACAGGCTGCACTTGCTCCTCTCGGCGGATTTGGCGAGACAAACGGAGGATATAAAGGATATGGATACTCCACAGTTGTTGAGATCCTTTCCGCAGCACTTCAGTCCGGTATCTTCTTAAGAGCACTGGAAGGAAAGAATGAAGATGGAAGCATCCGTCCATATCATCTTGGACACTTCTTCATCGCGATCGATACAGAAGCATTCATGGGCGCTGAAGCATTCAAGAAAACATGCGGCGATATCTTAAGAGACCTGAGAGGATCTGAGAAAGCTCCTGGACAGGAACGTATCTACACCGCAGGTGAGAAAGAGTACGATGTATGGATGTATCGTAAAGATAAGGGAGTTCCGGTAACGGAGGCAGTTCAGAAAGAGTTTATCGGACTTCGTGATGAATTCGGACTTACACAGTTCAAATTCCCATTTGAGAAATAATATTTCTGAGCCAGGCAAGTCATTGCGACTTGCCTGGTTTTGATGAAATTATCAGTTACTGGCCACGGAGTGAACAGTAACAAATATCGACATATCTGGTAAAACTGTCTGGCCTTTGCAATGATAAACTGTTACAATAGAAGTAATATCTTCGGATAATGTGTGAAGATACAACTATATTGTGTGAACATTGCGGAGGGCAAACAGATGGATAGAGAATTTCTGGACGCGATCGAGGCAAACCCGATCATAGCGGCAGTGAAAGATGAACAGGGACTTTCAAACTGTCTGCAAAGAGAAGAACTTACTGTGATCTTTATCCTGTATGGAGATATTCGTTCTATCGGAGAGATCGTAGAGCGGATCCATCAGGCAGGGAAGATTGCAATGGTACATATTGATCTGATAACCGGATTGAGTTCAAAAGAGGTATCTGTCGATTATATTTGTGAGGATATTCATGCAGATGGAATTATTTCCACCAAAGCATCGATGATCAACAGAGCAAAAAAAAAAGCTCGGGATGTATACCGTCCTGCGCTTTTTTTCTCATTGATTCCATGGCGATCAAGAATATTGAAAATCTTGGAAACCAGCATGAGCAGCTGCCGGACGTGGTTGAAGTTTTGCCAGGGCTGATGCCGAAGATCCTCAGAAAAATATGCAGAACAAGCAGGGTACCTGTGATCGCAGGTGGTCTGATTTCTGATAAAGAGGATGTAATGGGAGCGCTGGGGGCGGGGGCCACAGCAGTTTCCACTACGAATCAGGGGGTATGGGAGCTTTAGGCTGCATAAGCTTTGATGATGCGGTCAAGAAATGTATTGGAGGATTTTTATATGGCAAAATATGTTATGGCGCTGGATTCCGGAACAACCAGCAACCGCTGTATTCTTTTCGATGAAAACGGAAGGATCCGCAGTGTGGCACAGAAGGAGTTTATCCAGCATTTTCCAAAACCTGGCTGGGTAGAACATGACGCAGGTGAGATCTGGTCTACACAGCTTTCTGTTGCAAGAGAGGCAATGAATCAGATCGAGGCAACTGCAGAGGATATTGCTGCGATCGGTATCACCAACCAGAGAGAGACAACGATCGTCTGGGATAAGAATACAGGACAGCCGGTATACCATGCCATTGTATGGCAGTGCAGAAGAACTTCAGAATACTGTGACAGTCTGAAGGCAAAGGGCCTTGAGGAGAAATTCCGTCAGAAAACAGGACTTGTTATTGATGCGTATTTTTCCGCAACCAAAGTGAAATGGATCCTGGATAATGTGGAAGGTGCACGTGAAAGGGCGGAGAAGGGAGAACTTCTCTTCGGTACCGTGGAAACCTGGCTGATCTGGAAGCTGACCAAGGGTGCTGTTCATGTAACCGATTATTCCAATGCATCCAGAACCATGATGTTCAACATCAATACTCTGGAGTGGGATGATGAGATCCTGGAGGAGCTGAATATTCCGAAGTGTATGCTTCCGCAGGTAAAAAGAGTCCAGCGAGATTTATGGTGAGACAGATCCGTCCTTTTTTCGGTGGAAGAATCTCGGTGGCTGGTGCGGCCGGTGATCAGCAGGCGGCGCTGTTCGGTCAGGCCTGCTTTGAGAAAGGTGAGACCAAGAATACATATGGAACCGGTGGTTTCCTTCTGATGAATGCAGGAGATAAGCCGGTATTTTCCAAGAACGGACTGGTTACGACGATCGGATGGGGCCTTAACGGAAAGATCACTTATGTTCTGGAAGGTTCCGTATTTGTTGCAGGTGCTGCGATCCAGTGGCTCCGAGATGAGCTGCATCTGGTGGATTCCGCTTCAGACACGGAATATTTTGCAGGAAAAGTACCGGATGCAAACGGGTGCTATGTTGTGCCGGCGTTTACAGGACTTGGAGCTCCGTACTGGGATCAGTATGCGCGTGGTACGATCGTAGGTCTGACCCGTGGTGTGAATAAATATCATATTATACGTGCAACTCTGGAATCTCTTGCATATCAGGTTAATGATGTGCTGGAAGTTATGAAAGCAGATGCCGGAAGTGATCTTGCAGTTCTCCGTGTAGACGGCGGAGCAAGTGCCAATAACCTTCTCCTTCAGATCCAGGCGAATATCAGCAATGTAGCTGTAGAGCGTCCGGAATGCATTGAGACAACCGCACTTGGAGCTGCTTATCTTGCAGGTCTTGCCGTAGGATTCTGGGAAAGCAAAGAAGCGGTTCTGGAAAGCCGTAATGTGGAGCGGATTTTCCGCACACAGATTGATGATGCGAAACGGAACGCAATGGTAAAAGGCTGGAGAGCAGCGGTAGGCTGTTCCAGAGACTGGATTAAAAAGATCCAGTAAAAGACAAAAAAGAAAAGTCATGCAGTGGGACAAGAAAAAGGATGTCCTGTGCATGGCTTTTTTGCGCCGCCGGAACTGCTCTGTGGCAGACCGATGTAGTATGGTGTTCGTGCGGAAAAACCGCTGGAACTTACAGAGTAGTCAGATCGATTTTGTAATCGTCGGAACCTTCTCCGTCTGCAGTGTAATAAGCTGCTCTTTCTTCTGCATTTACATAGATGTGGAGCTCTTTGCCCTTAAGGCTTTTGCTTCTGCATCTTTCTTAACAGCTGTCTCAAGGTCGGCAACTGTGATGGATGTCTCAAAAAAATTTCAAGTGTGATGCCGCTGATCTTATGGTTCTTTACAGTGTTCTTAACTTCTTCTACTACTTCTGGTGCCTTGGCTGCTACAGTCTCGGTTGCTTTCTTGACTGCTTTTACAGTTTTTTCAGCTGCAGGTGTTTTCTCAATCTTCTCTACAGTTGATTTCACGGTAGCTTTGGCTTTTGTGGTTGCGCTCTTCAGGTTGCTTGTTGCTCTGCTGTTTCTTTTTTTTCTCCATAATGGAACACTCCCTTCCACATATTTCTCTGACGGAACGCTCCGCCGGAATATGTACCCGTCTACAGTATCATGAATCCGCGGGAAAGTCAAATTTTTGTATGGGTGTTGCATTTCAGGCGCGGGTCGTATAAACTGGATTACAGTGAAATTGCCGGGTTACGATGGTAAATATATTCAGACAGGGGTACAGATATTGAAAAATATTCAGGAAGATATTAAATCAGGAAAATTTAAACAGGTATATCTCCTTTATGGAGAGGAAGCTTATCTGAAACAGCAGTATAAAAGAAATCTGGTGAAAGCACTCAATCCGGATGACGATACCATGAATTTTGCCAGATATGAGGGGAAAGGCATCGATATCCGGGAGCTTATAAGCCTTTTTGACACCATGCCTTTTTTTTGCGGATCGAAGGACCGTGCTTCTGGAGGATACCGGCTTTTTTAAGAACAAGTGTGAGGAGCTGGCGGATTATATGAAGAATCTTCCGGATTATCTTTATCTGGTGTTCTGTGAATCTGAGGTTGACAAGCGAAGCCGTATGTACAAGGCTGTGAAGGCGTGCGGGAGTATCGGAGAATTTAAGCAGCAGGATGAAAAGACGCTGATGCGATGGGCTGCAGGAATCCTTGGGAAAAATGGCCGTAAGATCACGCAGAGGGATGTGGAACTGCTTTTGTCCATGACAGGGACCGATATGGGAAACCTGAGAATGGAACTGGAAAAGCTGATTTCCTATACAGAAGGAAGAGAAGTGGTGACTGCGGCGGATATCCAGGCTGTCTGTACCACACAGACAACCAATAAGATCTTTGATATGGTACGTGCTGTTACTGAGAAAAATCAGAAACGTGCTCTGGATCTGTATTATGATCTTCTGACGCTTCGGGAACCGCCGATGAGGATCCTGTTTCTTCTGGCAAAACAGTTCCGCCAGATCTGTCTCACAAAGAAACTGTCCCAGGAAGGGCTTTCGCAGACAGAAATTGCGTCCAAACTGGGAGTACCTTCGTTTGTTGTGCGGAATCTGGCTTCCTGTGCCAGATCCTACACAGTGGAAGAACTGGAAAATGCAGTACGGGATTTCGTGGATGCAGAGGAAGCTGTGAAGACAGGTACACTGGGAGATGTGCTCAGTGTGGAACTTCTGATCGTGAAATACAGTTCGGCGAGAACAAAAAAGTGCATGATTACCATTTTCATGGCGTAGGATTTTGCCACAGAGTTCTGCCGTTATCTCTGAGCCATTTTTCGTATGTTTTATATTCCGGCATTACAGATGCCACCACTGCGTAGAAAGCGGGAGAGTGGTTCATTTCTTTCCGGTGGGCAAGTTCGTGGACAACAACATAATCAAGAACCTTTTCCGGAGCGAAGATCAGACGCCAGTTGAAGTTTAAGTTTCCTTCACTGGTACAGCTTCCCCAGCGGGTTTTCTGCTCCCGATGGTAATGCGGCCGTAGGTTACGTCCATTTTTCTGGCGTAGGCTGCGGTTTTTCTTTTGAATATTTTGCGGGCAGATTCCATATAATAGCTGCGGCGGAAATCAGAGAGGGGATGAGATATCATAAAAAAAACTCCTTCAGAAATATATATACAAAAAAGACAGTCGCTGACGGTTCGACTGTCTTTCCTTTTACTTATAAGCTTATAACTAAAATATTCCGTGGTCTATTACGCAATGCTGTTGACAGCTTTGGAAAGAGGGAAATTTTTCTGGCGCAGTTATTTTTTGTGGTAAACGCCCTTGGATGTAGCTTTGCTGATTGTGGAGATTGCGTCCTTAAGAGCAACCTCTGCAGCTGCCTTATCCTTATTCTCAACTGCTGTCTCAACTTTCTTGATGGAAGTCTTAACTGCAGAACGGATTGCTTTGTTTCTTGCAGCCTTAGTTCTGTTAACTAAGATTCTCTTCTTTGCGGATTTAATGTTAGCCAATTCGTACACCTCCGATTCCTAAAAATATAATATAAATTACATTCACAGGAACAGACACGGGGCGCTCCTATGAAACATGCTTATATATATTATTATATGTGAAACAGAATGTCAAGATATTTTTCAAAAAAATTACGGAAAAATGACAAAAAAAAAATACCAGATGATGTGGATGCAGGAGAAAAGGATACATATTTATGGGAAAAAGGGAAATAATGAAAACGAAAACACCGAAAAAATGTGGCTTTCATGGCGATGATATGATCGGAAAGCAAGTGGGAGCGGAAAGAGTTTACGATTTTACAGAAAAAGAGGATGAGAGTATGACTGGAAGGAGCAGAATCAGAACAGACCTGGCTCTAGAAGCAACAGAGCGCTTTCAGGAGGAAAATGTAGAAGTACATGGAGTAGAGATCCAGGAAAAATATGATGCGGAAAAAGACGTCCGGACGACTGTGGTACGGATCACAACAGAAAACGGAGCCAGAACCATGGGAAAACCGCAGGGGACATATATCACCATTGAAGCGCCGGATCTTTCTGTTCCGGATGAGGATTATCACAGGGAGATTTCAGAAGAAGTGGCACATCATCTCCGGGAACTGATCGATTTGGGACGGCAGCAGTCAGTTCTGGTGGTTGGACTCGGGAACCAGGAGATCACTGCGGATTCTCTTGGACCACGTGCGGTTTCCGGTCTTCATATGACAAGGCATGTGATCCGGGAGTATGGACTGAAGTCAAATGCACATATGAAAAATGCATCAGATCAGCGGAATCGCACCAGGAGTGATGGCTCAGACCGGAATGGAAACGCTGGAGATCGTTCAGGGGGTCGTTTCCGAAACAAAGCCGGATGTGGTGATCGCCATTGATGCACTGGCTGCCAGAAGTACAGCAAGGCTGAACCGTACCATTCAGATCACGGATACCGGGATCAGTCCGGTTCCGGAGTTGGCAATCACAGAGAAGGTCTGAATGAGGAAAATCTCTCTGTCCGTGTGATCGGGATCGGTGTGCCTACGGTGGTAGATGCGGCTACCATTGTCCATGATTCCATGGCAGATCTTCTGGATGCACTGGAGGAAGAAGAACAGAAGGAATTTCTGGAGGAAATGATCTCGCCGAAGCTTTATACCATGTTTGTGACACCGAAAGATGTAGATGAAACCGTGCGCTATTTAAGTTTTACCATTTCTGAAGGCTGAATATGGCATTTTCTGATAGTCTAATCGAGGAGGACAGGTCATAAAATACCATAGAGGTGATCGTGGGTGACGAATATCCAGAAGGCATTCTGTGTGGTTTTGAGCCTGATCTTTCTGTGCGTCGTGGCTGCACTGCCGGGGGGATTTTTTCAAGCATGGTGAGATCTACAGACAGCTGCCGCTGTATTGCTTTCTGGAAAAGAAAGCTTTGCAGGAGGAAAACGGGCAGGACCGTGAAACAGAGATGCTTTTGCAGGAAAAAAATGCAGAGCATCTGGGGGAGGAAGTGGAAGCGGAAAACCGGAAAGAGCAGGAGGCGCTTCTTCTGGCGGAGGCGGAGAAGGCAGAGGAAAAAGAATCGCCGGAGTCCGTACAGAAGCTTCTGACAGTGCCGAAACCAAGAAAACTGATGGAAAGCAGAAGGAAAATGTGGAAAAGAAAGATGAAATAAAAAAGAGACAAGTCAGAAAAAGAGAAAACGCCGGAAATTACGAAACCGGAAGATACCCCGTCAGAGAGCACTCCGACAAAAACGGCTCCAAAAGAAAAGAAGACCTCTGGCGAAGAAGCCGGAAAACTCAGGAAACCGTGGCACTGCCTCATCCGCAGATCGATCTGTCTCCTGCGAAACTGGCAGATTTTGATTATGTGATGAATCAGTTTTTTATCCTGGATTCCAATACGGAGACGAATGCACAGCAGATTTGCGGAACCAGATTCCTGAAAGAAGATCTTTCCATAAAACAGGACCCGGAGGTGCCACAGATCCTGATCTATCACACCCATTCCCAGGAAACGTTTGCAGACTCCAGAGAAGGACAGGTGGAAGATACCATCGTTGGAGTGGGCGACCATCTCGCGGAGCTGCTTGAAAAGACATATGGTTATCGGGTGCTTCATGTGACAGACGCTTTTGATATGATGGGCGGGCAGCTGGACCGGAGTAAAGCATATGATTATGCAAGAGCTTCCATAGAAAAGGTCCTGGAGGAGAACCCTTCTGTTGAAGTGGTGATCGATCTCCACAGAGACGGCGTGCCGGATGACCGTCATCTGGTGACGGAAATAGACGGGAAACCAACAGCGCAGCTGCTTTTTTATAATGGGTTGAGTTATACGGTCAACCAGGGAGCGGTGAGTTATCTGCCCAATCCTTACATAGAAGAGAATCTGGCTTTTTCTTTTCAGCTGGAATACCAGGCAGCACAGTACTATCCAAAGCTTTACCGGGGAATTTATCTGGCAGGGCTTCGTTATAACCTTCATCTGAAGCCCCGGGCCTTCTTCTGGAAGCGGGTGCACAGACCAATACTGTGGAGGAAGTCCGAAATGCCATGGAACCTTTTGCAGATATCTTAAACAGAGTATTGAAAGGCAGTGACAAAAACGGCTAAAAATATGATATGATAAAAGAGCAGTATGGAAAAATATGCTTGTGAATGAAAAGCGTGAAGTGACTACATTTACAGGCATGCAGCAGAGCGGAACAGGAATGTCCGTCTGATGCAAGAGAAACTTAAGGAGGATTTCCTGAATGATAGACCAGAGTAAATTCGAAATTTTTGTATCATTGCACATATTGACCACGGAAAATCAACACTTGCGGACCGTATCATCGAGATGACAGGACTTCTCACGGAGAGAGAAATGCAGGCCCAGGTTCTGGATAATATGGAACTGGAGAGAGAACGTGGAATCACCATCAAATCCCAGGCTGTCCGTATTGTATACAAGGCCAAGGATGGAAATGAATATATTTTTAACCTGATCGATACCCCGGGACATGTAGACTTTAATTATGAAGTTTCCAGGAGTCTTGCAGCCTGTGACGGCGCGATCCTTGTTGTAGATGCTGCCCAGGGAATCGAGGCTCAGACCCTTGCCAACGTATATATGGCGCTGGATCATGATTTGGATGTGGTTCCGGTTATCAATAAGATCGACCTTCCAAGTGCGGACCCGGAGCGTGTTATCAATGAGATTGAGGATGTGATCGGGATTGAAGCCCAGGATGCACCGCAGATTTCCGCAAAGACAGGTCTGAACGTGGAACAGGTTCTGGAGCAGATCGTAAATAAAGTTCCGGCACCGCAGGGAGATGTGGATGCACCTCTGAAAGCCCTTATCTTTGACTCTGTTTATGATCCTTATAAAGGTGTTATCGTATTTTGCAGGATCAAGGACGGCCGTGTAAAAAAGGGCACGAAGATCCATATGATGGCTACCGGATTTACTACGGAAGTCGTAGAAGTAGGATATTTTGGCGCTGGACAGTTTATTCCCTGTGATGAACTGACGGCAGGTATGGTCGGCTATATTACTGCCAGTATCAAGAATGTGAGGGATACCCGTGTGGGTGATACCGTAACGGACGCAGACAACCCCTGTGCGGAGGCACTTCCGGGATATAAGAAGGTAAATCCGATGGTTTACTGCGGACTTTATCCGGCAGACGGTGCCAAATACGGCGATCTTCGTGATGCCCTGGAGAAACTTCAGCTTAATGATGCGTCTCTTTATTATGAGCCGGAGACTTCCGTTGCTCTTGGCTTTGGTTTCCGTTGTGGGTTCCTTGGGCTTCTCCATCTGGAGATCATCCAGGAACGTCTGGAGAGAGAGTATAATCTGGATCTTGTAACGACCGCACCAAGTGTTATTTATAAAGTTTACAAAACCAACGGCGAGGTCATCGAACTGACAACCCGACTAATCTTCCGGATCCGTCTGAGATCGAATATATGGAAGAGCCGATGGTGAAGGCTGAGATTATGGTAACTACAGAGTTTATCGGTGCGATCATGGATCTCTGCCAGGAGAGACGTGGCCAGTATAAAGGCATGGAATATATGGAAGAAACCCGTGCACTTCTGAAATACAGGCTGCCTCTGAATGAGATCATTTACGATTTCTTTGATGCACTGAAGTCACGTTCAGAGGATATGCGTCCCTGGATTATGAGCTGGATGGTTATGAAAGAAGTGAGCTTGTGAAACTGGATATCCTTGTGAACAAGGAAGAGGTGGATGCCCTTTCCTTTATCGTTCATGCGGATACTGCTTATGAGCGTGGCAGGAAGATGTGCGAGAAACTGAAAGATGAGATTCCGAGGCAGCTCTTTGAGATCCCGATCCAGGCAGCTATCGGAAGCAAGGTCATTGCCAGAGAGACAGTAAGAGCCATGCGTAAAGACGTTCTTGCCAAGTGTTATGGCGGAGATATTTCCCGTAAAAAGAAACTTCTTGAGAAACAGAAGGAAGGTAAGAAACGTATGCGTCAGGTTGGTAATGTGGAAATTCCGCAGAAGGCATTTATGAGTGTCCTGAAGCTGGATGATAAATAGGAGATGACTTTTTGGGAAAAAATATAAAAAGACTGTTTCTGGCAGCAGGACTTCTGGCGATGACCGGAATCCTGCTTACCGGATGCGGTTCAAAAAAAGAAAACGCGGAAGATGAAAGTGTGATCAAGATCAGTATGGCACCGGAGCCGACCGCAACACCAGATCCGAAAACGGTAGATCCGGATGCGTGACAACCAACGGTAATCTTACTATGGTAAATGAGTATCTGGCTGAAAACGGCGGAGCGGCACTGGGAACAGATGCCGTGACACCAACACCGGCAGCTTCGACGGAAGCGGGAATAATACGGATGAGACCGGATCAGATTCAACATCCGGGGATGGTACGGATACATCCGATACCGGAGACGTTGCTGATGATGGCAGTGATGCCGGAGATGATGAAAGCAGTTATGATACCGGCGATGGAGATACCTCGCAGTATGACGAAACTGACAGTTATGCGGGTACAGAGGAAGGAGACATGGATGAAGAATAAGGCGAAGAAGCCTATGGAACTCTATGTTCATATTCCCTTTTGTGTGAAAAAATGTGATTACTGTGATTTCCTTTCAGGTCCGGCGGGAAAAGAACGGCAACGGGAATATTTCCAGTCTCTTGGAAGGGAAATCGCTGCTGTTCCGGAATTTCCGGACAGAGAGATCACCACGGTTTTATTGGCGGAGGAACACCTTCCGTTCCGGATCCTGCTCTTATGGGAGCAATTCTGGATCAGATCAGAAATAAGTTTTTTTATGGCCCCGGATGCTGAGATCACCATCGAAGCAAATCCGGGGACTTTATATAAAGAAAAACTTCAGGAATACCGGAAGCATGGAGTGAACCGGTTAAGTCTGGGATTGCAGTCTCCACAGAATCGTGAACTGAAGATCCTTGGGAGGATACACACCTGGGAAGAATTTCTGGAGAGTTTTTTCATGGCAAGGGAAGCGGGATTTCCAATATCAATATTGATCTGATGAGTGCGATCCCGGAGCAGACCTATGAAGACTGGGAAAAAATCTCCGTACAGTGGCAGAGCTTTCACCGGAGCATATTTCCGCATACAGCCTGATCGTGGAGGAAGGAACTCCATTCTGGGAACGGGAGCTGGATCTTCCGGATGAAGATACGGAGTACCGCATGTATGAAGATACGGCAGCAATTCTGGGAGAATACGGATTTCATCAGTATGAAAATTTCCAATTATGCGAAAAAGGGCCTGGAGTGCCGCCATAATAAAGGATACTGGCAGAGGACGGATTATCTGGGACTGGGACTTGGAGCTTCTTCTCTTGTGGACCATGTGCGGTTTTCCAATACGGATAATATGGAAGAATATCTCAGAAACAGTGCGTTTCCGGAAAAAATCCGCTGTGACAGGGAAACACTTACGGAGGCGGATGAAATGGCGGAATTTATGTTTCTGGGGCTGCGTATGACAGAGGGGGTATCTGTGCGTGAATTTGAGGAATATTTCGGAAAAAATATGGAGAGTATTTACGGAGAGGTTCTGAAAAAACATTTTGCCCTGGGAATGCTGAAGAAGAAAAATGACAGGATTTTTCTGACAAGAAGAGGAATCCATGTAAGCAACGGAGTGATGGCAGATTTTCTTCTGTAGCGGATTTTGTCGATTTTTTCACCTTGACGAACGAATGTTCTGATTGTATACTGTAAAAAACAAACAGAAATTTTACAGCAGAATGAGAGACAGATATTCTGCTATAGAAGAAAATACCGGAAGATTTTTGTATGGCCGGGCAGAGTAGGAGGCTTTCATGTCAGCAGAAGTGAACGATAAGAAGCGTTTTATCAGAATACGCGGAGCGAATGAGAATAATCTTAAGAATCTCAGCGTGGATATTCCCAGAGACCAGTTCGTGGTACTTACCGGACTCAGTGGATCCGGTAAGTCATCCCTTGCGTTTGATACGATCTATGCGGAAGGTCAGAGACGTTATATGGAATCTCTTTCTTCCTATGCGAGGCAGTTTCTTGGACAGATGGAGAAACCGGATGTGGAGAGTATCGAGGGACTTCCTCCTGCGATTTCCATTGATCAGAAGTCAACGAACCGGAATCCCCGTTCTACTGTGGGAACGGTAACTGAGATCTATGATTATTTCCGCCTTCTGTATGCCCGTGTGGGAGTCCCTCATTGTCCGAAGTGCGGCAGAGAGATCCGGAAACAGACAGTGGATCAGATGGTAGATCAGATCATGACGCTTCCGGAGCGTCAGAAGATACAGCTTCTTGCGCCGGTGGTACGTGGCCGTAAGGGAACACATGCCAAGCTGCTTGACCAGGCCAGAAGAAGCGGATATGTAAGAGTTCAGATCGATGGAAGTCTTTATGAGCTTTCCGAGGATATCAGCCTGGATAAGAATATCAAGCATAACATTGAGATCGTTGTGGACCGTCTTATCGTGAAACCGGGAATTGAGAAACGTCTTTCGGATTCTATTGAGACTGTGCTGGAGCTGGCTGATGGTCTTCTGGTAGTGGATACCATGGACGGAAAGCTTCTGAATTTTAGCCAGAGCTTTTCCTGCCCGGACTGTGGTATCAGTATTGATGAGATCGAGCCGAGAAGTTTTTTCTTTTAATAATCCGTTTGGTGCCTGCCCCAAGTGCCTGGGCCTTGGATATAAGATGGAATTCGATATTGACCTTATGATACCGGATAAGAAACTGAGCATCAATGAAGGTGCGATCACGGTTCTTGGCTGGCAGTCCTGTACCACACAGGGCAGTTTTTCAAGAGCGATCCTGGATGCACTGGCGAGAGAATATAACTTTTCTCTGGATACCCCTTTCTGTGAATATCCTAAGGAAATCCAGGACATCCTGATCAACGGTACCGGTGGTCACTCCGTGAAAGTTTATTACAAGGGTCAGCGTGGAGAAGGTGTTTATGATGTGGCATTTCCGGGACTGATCCGCAATGTGGAGCAGAGATACCGGGAGACCGGTTCCGAGACTATGAAGCAGGAATATGAGAGTTTCATGCGGATCACTCCATGTACCACCTGTAAGGGACAGAGGCTGAAGAAGGAGTCTCTGGCAGTGACTGTGGCAGATAAGAATATCTATGAAGTGACGAACATGCCTGTGGAGAGATTACAGGGATTTCTTCGTGACCTGAAGCTTTCCGAGCAGCAGGAACTGATCGGTAAGCAGATCCTGAAGGAGATCCGTGCCAGAGTGGGATTTCTTGCGGAAGTTGGTCTGGAGTATCTTTCCCTTGGAAGAGCTACCGGAACTCTTTCCGGCGGGGAGGCACAGAGGATCCGTCTTGCCACACAGATCGGTTCCGGCCTTGTTGGAGTTGCCTATATTTTGGACGAGCCAAGTATCGGTCTCCATCAGCGGGATAATGACAAGCTTCTGGGAGCGCTGATGCGCCTTCGCGATCTTGGCAACAGCCTGATCGTGGTCGAACATGATGAGGATACCATGCGCGCGGCGGATTGTGTAATCGATATCGGTCCCGGTGCCGGTGAACATGGCGGACAGCTGGTTGCCATGGGTACAGCTGAGGATCTGATGAAGAACGAGCAATCGGTAACAGGAGCTTATTTAAGTGGAAGACTTAAGATTCCGGTGCCGGAAGTACGTAAAGAGCCAACAGGTTTCCTTCATATAAAAGGTGCGGCAGAGAATAATCTGAAGCATATCGATGTGGATATTCCGCTGGGTGTCATGACCTGTGTCACAGGAGTTTCCGGCTCCGGTAAGAGTTCACTGATCAATGAGATCCTTTATAAGAGACTGGCAAGGGATCTGAACCGTGCCAGGATAATTCCTGGTAAACATGATGATATTCTCGGGATTGATCAGCTGGACAAGGTGATCGATATTGATCAGTCTCCGATCGGAAGAACGCCCCGTTCCAATCCGGCAACTTATACCGGTGTTTTTGACCAGATCCGTGATCTGTTCGCAGCAACTGCAGATGCCAAGGCGAAGGGATATAAGAAGGGGCGCTTCAGTTTTAATGTGAAAGGCGGTCGCTGCGAAGCCTGCAGCGGCGATGGAATCATCAAGATCGAGATGCATTTCCTTCCGGATGTATATGTGCCATGTGAGGTTTGTAAAGGAAAACGCTACAACAGGGAAACACTGGAAGTGAAGTATAAAGGCAAGAGCATTTATGATGTACTGAATATGACGGTGGAAGAGGCACTGACATTCTTTGAAAATGTGCCGTCAATCCGGAGAAAGATCGAGACCCTTTATGATGTGGGACTTTCCTATATCCGCCTGGGACAGCCGTCTACAACCCTTTCGGGAGGAGAGGCTCAGCGTATCAAGCTTGCCACGGAACTCAGTAAACGAAGCACCGGGAAGACCATATATATTCTGGATGAACCCACGACAGGCCTTCATTTTGCGGATGTGCACAAGCTGATCGAGATTTTGCGCCGTCTTTCCGAAGGAGGAAATACAGTTGTGGTCATTGAGCATAATCTGGATGTGATCAAGACAGCAGATTATATCATTGATATTGGCCCGGAAGGCGGTGACCGTGGCGGAACAGTCATAGCGCAGGGTACACCGGAAGAGATCGCTGCAAGCCCGGTCTCCTACACCGGTAAATACGTAAAAAAATATCTGGAACAGAAATAACGGGTAAAAGTCCTTTTCAATTCCGAAGGTTTTGTATATAATGAAGTGCGGGAACTGTCCGGCAGACGCAGATAGATCAGGTTTTGCCGGATGAAAGATAGAACAGAACAAGTCAGAAATGTGTCTGCACGGGAATTTTGCAGACGCAGGCGGGAGGATTTATGCCGGCAAAAGATATCGGAATCGATCTGGGAACCAGAAACAGTCTGGTGTTTTCTACAGGAAGGGGAATCGTTTTAAGAGAGCCTTCTGTAGTTATTTATGATAAAGATACAGAGAAGATCAGGGCAATCGGAGAGGAGGCCAGACAGATGGCCAGCCATTTAACTTCCAATATGGAAGTCATATGGCCGATCCGTGGCGGTGTGATCGTTGATTACAATGTTATGGAGAAGATGCTGAAATATTTTATTTCCCAGGCTATGGGACGAAGAGCGTTCCGTAAGCCGAGAGTCAGCATCAGTGTTCCGAGTGGTATTACAGAGATTGAGCGTAAGGCTATGGAGGAAGCAGCATATCAGTCCGGAGCCAGGGAAGTATTTCTCGTGGAAGAACCTATTGCGGCTGCGATCGGTGCGGGAGTAGATATTACCAAGCCGTTTGGAAATCTGATCGTGGATATCGGTGCGGGAACTACAGATGTGGCTGTGATATCTGTAGGCGGAGTAGTTGTTTCTGCTTCGGTGAAAGTTGCAGGTGACAATTTTTAACCATGCGATCATGAATTATGTAAGAGAGAAACACAGCCTCTTTATCGGAGAGGATGCAGCAGAAAATATCAAGATCAAAATTGGAACAGCCAGTGAAGAAGCAGACCTCCGGACTATGGAAGTGAAGGGAAGAAACATTATCACAGGTCTGCCGAAGGTGGCAACGCTGACGTCAGAAGAGATCAGGACAGCGTTGAGAGAGACAACAGGACAGATCGTGGAAGCGGTTCATGGTGTTCTCGAAAAGACACCACCGGAACTGGCAGCAGATATCATGGACAGAGGAATTGTCCTGACAGGTGGAGGTGCCATGCTTCATGGCATGGATACGCTGATCGAGCAGAAAACAGGAGTAAGTACGCTGACTGTGCAGGATGCCATGCTGGTTGTAGCTGCCGGAACAGGGAAATATGCGGAGATCATGTCAAGAGTATAAATTTACACCAGATAAGGCGCTGCGACAGCAGTGCCTTTGATGTTATTACAGTGTTCCGATAATTAATGCATCATACTCGCAGGGGTATCTTTGATGCGTTAAGCATTTGAACCGCGATGCAGATGGAGAAGAAGATGAGTGAGACAGTTACAGGATATATAGATCATGTGATATTCCGAAATGAAGATAATGGGTATACCGTTATGGTACTGAAAGGAATGGAAGAGGGACAGGAGCTGACCTGTGTAGGCACATTTCCTGCGATCACACAGGGCGTGTCAATTGAAGCTTCCGGAAATTATACAACACATCCGGTATACGGAAAACAGTTTCAGATATCCTCCTATGTGGAAAAAATGCCGGAAGATGCACTTGCGGTGGAGCGTTATCTGGGTTCCGGTGCGATCAAAGGTATCGGTGCCGCATTGGCGGAAGAATCGTCCGGCGGTTTGGGGATGATACTATGCGGATCGTGGAAGAAGAACCGGAACGGCTGGCAGAGATCAAAGGTATCAGCGAAAAGAAAGCATGGAGATTGCGGAACAGATGACAGAAAAGGCGGATATGCGCCGTGCCATGATCTTTTTGCAGAAATATGGGATCTCTTTGAATCTGGGAGCGAAGATATACCAGAAATACGGACAGTCGGTATATGGTGTCCTTCAGGAGAATCCATACCGTCTGGCAGAAGATATCAGCGGTGTGGGATTTCGGATCGCAGATGATATCGCATCCAGGATCGGAATCCATACAGATTCAGATTACAGAATACGGAGCGGAATGTTGTATACTCTCCTACAGGCTTCTGGGGAGGGCCACATTTATCTTCCAAAGGAAGAGCTTTTTTCCAGAGCGTCCAGGCTTCTGGGAGTAGATGTTTCTTATATGGAGAAGCACCTGATGGATATGGTCGTGGAACGGAAACTGATCCTTAAGGAAACGGAAGAGGGAACTGTCGTTTATCCCAAACGTTATTATAACCTGGAACTGGATTCTGCAAGGATGCTGTGTGAATTGAATATTCTCTGCCCTGAGGATGAATACATGATCCAGAAAAGGATTGAAAGAATTGAGAAAGAGACAGGAACCAAGCTGGATGAAATGCAGAAACAGGCAGTGATATCTGCTGCCCAGCACGGCCTGTTTATTCTGACGGGAGGCCCGGGAACAGGAAAAACAACTACCATTAACGCAATTATCCGCTATTTTGAGGAAGAAGGAGCAGAACTTCGCCTTGCAGCTCCTACGGGCCGTGCTGCCAAGAGAATGACAGAAGCTACCGGATATGAAGCACAGACGATCCATCGTCTTCTGGAACTGAATGGTATGCCGGAGGGAGAGCAGGAAGGCAGAGCTGTTCATTTTGACAGAAATTTCGAAAATCCTCTGGAAGCAGATGTGATCATTATTGATGAGATGTCTATGGTAGATATTGCGCTGATGCATTCTCTTCTTCTGGCGATAACTGCAGGAACCAGACTGATCCTGGTGGGAGATGAAAACCAACTTCCAAGTGTAGGACCAGGAAATGTTCTGAGGGATATTATCCGCAGTGGCTGTTTTTCAGTAGTGGAGCTGAAGAAGATCTTCCGGCAGGCTTCCGAGAGTGATATTGTAGTAAATGCACATAAGATCAACCGCGGAGAACAGGTTACGATCAACAATAAAAGCCGGGATTTCTTTTTCCTGAAGAGATACGATGCAGATATCATCATTCGGGTTGTGATCGCGCTGATCCAGGAGAAACTTCCACGTTATGTTGATGCGAAGCCTTATGAATCCAGGTTTTGACTCCCATGCGTAAGGGGCTTCTTGGCGTGGAAAGACTGAATCA
>ENA-OQAR01000132-OQAR01000132.1-human-gut-metagenome-genome-assembly--contig:-NODE-132-length-19098-cov-2.216436_pt1 | contig 19098 bp, 22 predicted proteins | sample MGYA00242738_ERZ504533 | MGnify/ENA primary metagenome ERZ504533 (study PRJEB26092, sample SAMD00036276) | human gut metagenome | host: Homo sapiens | study: EMG produced TPA metagenomics assembly of... | reverse complement strand
GCTAACTATAAAGCCTTGCTTGATTTAAAACAAACAGAGTTAGGCATTAAGCAAATAAAAAGAGTTCTTTCAACAGAACCTGTCGTCAGAATTACGTCTGCGCCGTGTCACCGCCCCGCTATTTGTATTGAAGGGAATGGGTATCAATGATGACTTGAGCGGAACCGAACGGGCGGTATCTTTCCCTATTAAAGACTTGGGAGACGCACAGGCCGAAGTTGTCCATTCACTGGCAAAATGGAAAAGGCTGACTTTGGCCGATTACAATATAGAGCCGGGTTATGGCATCTATACAGACATGAACGCCATCCGGGCTGACGAGGAATTAGGTAATCTCCACTCGCTATATGTAGACCAGTGGGACTGGGAGCGTGTAATTACCAAAGAACAACGCACGGTTGATTTCCTGAAACAAATAGTAACCCGTATTTATGCAGCCATGCGCCGCACAGAATATATGGTATGTGAAATGTACCCGCAGATCAAACCCTTCCTGCCACATGACATTCATTTCATCCACTCGGAAGAGCTTTGCCAGATGTATCCCGACAAGAGTCCGAAAGAACGTGAACATGCCATCTCACAAAAATACGGTGCGGTATTTATTATAGGTATAGGCTGCAAACTGAGTGACGGTAAAGAACATGACTTGCGCGCACCTGACTATGACGACTATACCACAATCAACCCGGAAACCGGACTTCCCGGTCTGAATGGCGACCTGTTAGTTTGGGACAAAGTACTGGACCGTTCCGTCGAACTTTCCTCTATGGGTATCCGTGTAGACAAAGAAGCGCTGCTCCGCCAACTGACACTCAGCGGACAGGAAAAACGTAAAGAACTGTATTTCCACAAACGCCTGCTAAATGAAACTCTTCCTTTGTGTATCGGCGGTGGTATAGGACAGTCACGACTCTGTATGCTTTATTTACAGAAAGCCCACATAGGTGAAATCCAAGCCAGTATATGGCCCGAAGATATGAGAAAAGAATGCGCTCAACTGGGTATGCAACTTATTTGATTATAATCTATCAGCAATGAAAGAAGAGGATGATTATAAAAAGTCATCCTCTTTTTATTTGTCATTTTTACAAATTACCCCTATCTTTAACGCACATTTTATAATAAAAGAAATGCCATGAACGTACAAATAGAAGAAAGCTGGAAACAACATCTGGCACCCGAATTTGAAAAAGATTACTTTATCAGACTCACTGAGTTTGTAAGAAGCGAATACCAGACTGCCACTATTTACCCACCGGGCAGATTTATATTCAACGCCTTCAATCTGTGCCCGTTTGACAAAGTGAAAGTCGTCATTATCGGCCAAGATCCCTACCATGGTCCCGGCCAGGCGCACGGACTCTGCTTCTCTGTTAATGACGGAGTACCTTTTCCTCCTTCCCTACAAAATATTTTCAAAGAAATACAAAGCGATTTGGGTGCTCCCATCCCTACTTCAGGCAACCTGACCCGCTGGGCGAATCAAGGAGTTTTATTACTCAATGCCACACTGACGGTCCGTGCCCATCAGGCAGGCTCTCATCAACGACGGGGCTGGGAGGAATTTACAGATGCCGCCATCCGTGTACTGGCAGAACAACGTGAAAATATTGTATTCATCTTATGGGGATCTTATGCACAGAAAAAAAGGCGCCTTCATAGACCGCAACAAGCACCTGGTACTGGCTTCCGCACATCCGTCCCCCCTGTCAGCCTATAACGGTTTCTTTGGCAACAAGCACTTCAGCCGTACCAACGAATATTTGCAAGCGCACGGGCAAACACCGATTGAGTGGTAGACATAAAATAAAAACAGAATAAAAAAAATGAGAAATGGTTGACGTGTTGTTATCAGAAACCATTTCTCATTTTTTTATTCCCAAACTTCTTCCTAGTACCAATTCACCGCACTACCCGTATTGCTTCGCTGATCCCATTTCAAAGCATCGGTCAGCATACTGGAGTTAGCACGAATACTGAAGTTATAGGAAGTAAAGGGACCGAATACCAAGCCACAGCTCATATTGAAACAGTGCAGGTCACGGCTGATATTGACCGTTGTCATTGACATCTCTTTCGTATTAAAATCATACCCCGAAGAATAATTCACATTCCAGCGGCTACCCAACTTCACATTACCGGAAACATTCAATGAATGAGTCACCGAATAAGGATATCTCATCGTCTTGATATTAATCTGCTTGCTTCTGTCCTCACGAATACTATAACTATAACTCAAACTCAATGACCATGGCATCTTGAAAGCCATATAGCCATCCGGATCTATAGCCGCCTTCTCTGTCTTTCTCAAACCGGAGTTATCTTCTTCCTCCGTGTTTTCATTGCCATCATCACTGTACTCATCCAGATTTTCATTCTTCTTGTCTTTATCCCCCTTACTGTCCTTTTCATCTTTCGGCCCAAACCACTTTTTCCACGAATCATTATTCAATGTATACGAGAAAGAACCGCTATACCCCTGAAAACGACCAACGTCCGTATGACCATTCTGTACGGTTACCTTCCACTACCTTGCCGTCTTTATCAAACTCATAAGCATACGTAGCAAACTGGGCGTTCATATTAAAAGTATAACTCTTGGTCAGTTTCAAGCGCAGATTCATACTCAAATTTCCCCAAGGTTTCTCTTTAGCCGCCGCATTATAGGAAATACTGGCTCCCAACTGGTCAATCAAGCTGATTTTCTTCACTCCGGTAGTATCCGCATCGGATTTCACTTTCATTTCCACATTATTATCTATAGAGAAAGTGAAATTCTCGGATTTACCACTGGGCGAGAAAGAGTAAGGCAAACCTTCATATGGATTATAAGTCTGAGTACGTACTTCTCCATCCGTATCAGTATAAGTATACGTTCCCACATATCCATACCTAGACGTACTGAAGTCCGGCGCATAACTCATGCTCACCGAAGGAGTAAAGACGTGACGGATCATTTCAATCTTGTCGCCAAACAATTTCTTCCACGGTTTGTAGAAACCATACATCTTGGTATTCACCTGCAAGCTCAAATCATAGTTATACACACGGTTGAAACCATTGATTGTATCTCTCCGCACATTATTAGGTGCCGACGGATCATAACTCTGCTCCACCTTGCGCATATACCAGCGCTCGGTATAGTTGAAAGAAGGCACAACGTTGATATATTTAAACAAAGTGAATGTAGCGCTGATAGGAATCTTATGCTGCATACCATTAGTCCATTTATTCAAACCCTGCTTCAGAATCAGATTATCCTTGGTATTAATCGAGTTCGTCATCTGGCCGGTATATTGGAGTGAGATTTTCTCATACCAACGTTCATCACCTACCGCTTTCTTACGCTTGAACGGATAAATACGGTTCAATGAAATATTCAAATCCGGCAACGTCACACTGATAGAAGAGTCACGCGTATTCTGAGAGATATTGAATGTACTGGACAGATTCAATCCTATTTCGGGGAAATTGCGCGAATAACTCACACTAGACGTCTTGGTGTTATTTGAATACTGCTGCGGGTTGTACAAACTACTCAGGTTACGCTGGTCATAACTACTGGTCGCAAAGTTCACATTCGCCGAAAAAGAGCTGTTAGGGTTAGCCTTGGCATCCTGTCTGTGACTCCATGCAATTCTGAAATCTTTTGTAACCATATAGTCCGGCATATTCTTCTCACCGGTTTTCGTTACCAGATAACTGGCATTGAAATTACCGCTATATTTATATCTCTTGTTATAATTAGACTGCACGGACAGTCCCCATGAACCTTTCGTAAAGATCTCACCCAACACTTTCAAATCCATACGGTCACTGATGGCGAAATAATATCCCCCATCACGCAAATAAAAACCAACGATTCATTTCATCACCGTATGTAGGCATAAATGAATCCTGACGAAATAACTGCTGTTAAAACGGAAAAAAAATCCGAAAGGATAGCGATAGGCAACGGCACATCCTCCACCACCAGCTGGGCAGGACCGAAAACCACATTTTTCTTAGGACGCACTTTCGCCATGGAAAGTTTCAGATAGAAGTGAGGATGTTCGTGATTATCACACGTAGTATATCGTCCGTGACGCAATAAAGTTCATCATTAGCACCTTTCTTCGACTCCTCACTGGTAACGTATCCTTCCCCCTGCTGAGTAACGATATTATTAATGAACCCCTTCTTCGACTTGAAGTTATAACGCATGATTTTTGACTCATACGGAGTCTCGCCATCCTTAAAGACAGGAGTACCTTTTTCCACGCCAGCCGAGTCGGGAACACCACGGGCATACACCGTACTGCTATCCATGTTCATTGTAATCACGGCAGAGGTCAACTCTATTTTCTCATAGTTCACCTTACCGTCACCATACAGATGGGCATATCCGCCCTCAGTGAATACGATAGAGTCATTTGCTTCATAAATAACAGGCGCATCCAACGGCTGTTTCTTTTTTAGGTGCAACCGTATCGATAGACAACGTATCTACCAAAGCACTATCTACTTTCAGGGAATCATTACCGGATGCAGAATTCCGCTTTTCTGCGTTGAGCACCTGTACTTAAAGAAAGTGACAGGCATGCAAATAGTAGTAGGAATGTTATAAATCTATGTCGTTTTAGTGGCGTCATTCACAAATCATTTACGCTTTTGAGGGGCAAAATTAAGCATTATCCGCCAATAATGAACTATTTAGCGGATATTTTAATTTATTTTTAAGGCTTACAAGAAACATTCGCACCAATGGTTAAAACGGATTATCCCATCTTCCCCATAACGTGAAATACTCTTTAACGCCTTCTCCACGCTCTTTTCCCTGTCCAGATGCGTCTTTGAGAAAAACTTGTCGGCAAAGCAAATAACCTGTTCTTCCAGCGAAACTGGAACATATTCCGATGAGGAACAGGCAACTGCTGGTCAATAATACTTTGCAAAGACATACCCGCTCCCGTATGTCTCTCACAGACCAATGCATGACGCGGAAATCCTTCTTTCCGCATCAGATCAGCCCCCAAATATCCATGACAGATATAAGGATAAGATCCGAAACAACAAATGCCCTCAGCATCCGTCATAAAAATACCAATATCGTGCAGCATCGCCGCCTCTTCCAGAAACTGCTTGTCCAGATTCAATTCCGGATGCTTTCCGGCAATCCATAACGCCTTATCGGCCACCGAACGGCTATGCGCCAGCAGGATATGTTTCAGTTCATTATCTTCAGGATAATATTTATTAATGATAGCAAGTGCGTCCATTCTCAATTAAATTCTTATTTTTGTGCAATATTACAAAATAATCGCCACATATCATGAAAACAAAATACATTTTCCTATACTGCCTCTTGTTTATCTGCAACGCCGTGACCGCGCAAAAGGTTATCACCGGAGCCGAACAGATGGACCGTCTCTTACCTATATTAAAAGGGAAGCGTGTAGCATTGGTTGTAAACCAAACCTCCAAAGTAGGAGAAACCCATCTGTTGGACACCCTGCTTGCAGCGCATATACAAATAAAAAAGGTATTCGCTCCCGAACACGGCTTCCGGGGTGATGCCGATGCCGGAGAAACCATCAGGAACGGAAAAGATACCCGCACGGGAATACCCATCCTGTCCCTTTACGGTAAAAATAAGAAACCTACAGCCACACAGCTACAGGACATAGACCTGATTGTGTTCGACATTCAGGATGTAGGTGCCCGTTTCTATACCTATATCAGCACCATGCAGTATGTAATGGAAGCTTGTGCCGAGAACCGGAAACAACTGGTCATCACAGACCGGCCCAATCCTTGTGATTACGTGGACGGCCCTGTGCGACAGAAAAACCAGAAAAGTTTTGTGGGTATGCACGCCATCCCCATTTTACACGGTTGCACTGTAGGCGAGCTGGCTCAAATGATCAATGGCGAAGGCTGGCTGCCCAATGGCAAAAAAATGCGCGTTGACCGTCATCCCCGTGGAAGGCTGGAAACACGGACAACCCTATTCGCTTCCGGTAAAACCCTCTCCCAACCTGCCCAACGACCAAGCAATTGCCTTATATCCTTCACTCTGCCCGTTTGAAGGTACAGCCATCAGTGTGGGCAGAGGTACTCTTTATCCTTTTCAAGTAATCGGTTCACCGGATATCCGCATCTCCTCCTTTTCTTTCAGACCGGAAGCCTTGGAAGGCTTTGACAAGAATCCGATGTATAAAAACCAATACTGCTATGGCAATAATCTCCGCCATATCACCGCCCCGAAAGGATTCTCTTTAAAATACATCATCACCTATTATCAAGCTTATCAAGACCTTGGGAAAGCGGACAAGTTCTTTACCCGCCCGCAATGGTTCGACCTGCTGATAGGGAACCGTACCGTAAGGGAACAAATCATGAAAGGAGCCAGTGAAGAAGAAATCCGTGCAGGATGGCAGAACGAACTGGAAGCCTACAAAAAGATGAGAGAGAAATACCTGCTTTATGAATAATATTTCCTTCCAAGCTGACAGTTTTCGTCAAAAAAGGAGACAACAACCCAATCTATTCAGGACACGCAGCACCATTCCTCTGCATCCACCAAGCCCCAACCACAAACGGCTTTCCAACCGCCAACACATGGAATCCGTTTCAATCTTCTTTCCGGAAGGCCTGCATACCTTTCTCACCACCCCGATGATATCCGTGTCCTCACATTCCTCATAAAAACGGCAGACGCCATCCCCCTGCATCAGATAACGACTGTCTCTTTTTTGAATAATCCGATGCAATACATACCGGTCTGTCTGCCGGAACAGAATGACATCAAAAAAGTTTCAACTCCTCCTTATCATACGGCCCCACCACCACTTCATCCTTCCCATTTCTCAGTAAAGGCATCATGGAATTGCCTTTCACCCGGAACTTCACACTCCTGCCACTTTTGATTTCCGACTCCACCCACGCAAAGAAACATTCATTCGCTATCCGCTTCATCCCCATCTCCATGTAAAGTACGACATACTAATTTCACCGCCTCCGCATCGGGCAAACACTCCAGATGATAAACAGGAATGGATGAAACCATCTTTTCCAACAGACTACAAACCCCACAGTATAATTCCTCCTCGTATGCAAATGCAGGAGGAGCAGACGGATGCAAAGCTGCATAAGCCTGCAAAGTGTTCAATCTCCGTATCTTGTTATACGGTGCCTGTGACAAACGTACACATCCGGCCAACGGATAACGCTCCGCCTTATAACAAGGAGTCTTCCCACTCCACGGGCTGCCATATACCCACACGCCCCCCTCTTCATAACGCACAATGGGACTGTCATCATTCAGCAACTTACTTCCTGCTATATTTTCCCTCCACAAACGGGTATGGGTACTTTTGCCGGTTCCGCTTTCACCTAAAAAAAGAACCGCTTTCCCCCTTATAAACAATACAACTGCCATGCAAGGCAACCGTATCTTTCCGTACCGTCATCAGGCCATACCCCATCCATAAGGCAAACCTTACAAGACGGGGAGAATAATTACCATATAAACAGATACCTCTCCCGGTTCCACCCATCGTCCGGAGATAAAGCGACGGTTCTCCCTGCGGAGCCAGTTCCAACAAAAAGCTATCCCCACTCACACCGAAAGTACCGGTTACATCTTCATATCCGAACCCATAGGACTTTCTCTGAAAAGCCGGAAAATCCCAACCGTTTCCCTCCCAAACAGTAAAATCCGGCAACCAAGCACCCTCGTATACATCTTTTACCAAAACCAGATCCGGTTCCAAATAAAAAGGCTTGAAACCGCTGATACCAATCCACCACCTCCATCAACCTTTCGTCCGGCAATGCGAAGCAGTGGCCACCTATTTTATAAATTCGATCCATTGTCTTTTCCATTTAATCTGATTACACGATGACAATACGCCAACGAACTTTCCTGATGGGCTATCGTAAGAACAGTCAGCCCCCTACACTCCTTCATCAGACCGAGAAGCATTTCATTGACAGCCCGTTCAGTCTCATTATCCAATGCAGAAGTAGCCTCATCCAGTAGAAGCACCTCCGCTTTCTTATACAAAGCACGGGCTATGCCTACCCGTTGTTTCTGACCTCCCGAAAGCCTTCCTCCCCCTTCACCCAAAGGAGTATCCATTCCTTGCGGCAATTCATCCACCCAAGCATCCAATCTCACCAGCCTCACTATCTCCGCTACCCGTTCCTTATCTATAGACCGGCATCCCAAAGCAATGTTTTCCGCCAAGGTCCCATCCAGCACAAACACTTCCTGTTGCACATATCCCACCCTGCGATGCCATTCCTGCCTCGGCACATCGGCAAGCGGCCTGCCATCTATCCGAATAGCACCTTTATCCGGAGTGATAAATCCCAAAAGCAGATTAAACAAGGTAGATTTACCCACGCCACTCTCACCACAGATACCTACATATTCCCCCCTTACGAATAGTACAACAAAAAGTCCTTTAGAACCTCTTTACTTTCAGGATAAGCATAGGTGAGGTGTTCTATCCGTATCTCTTTTTGAAAAGAAAAACGCTTCCTGCCCCCCATGATGGAGAAAACTGCTTCCATCCCCTTATCCCCCCAACCCTTCCTCTATAATCCGCAGAGAATAGACCGCATTCTGTACTTGTGTCCAAACCACCTAAGATGCCGCGCAAAGCGGGTAACAGCCGGAAAGCCGCCACAGCAAAGACACCTACCAGCGCTTTGATATCCCCTGTTCCGAAAACGGTGAGCAAGGTCAGCCCCGATATGACCGCCATTTCGGAAAGGCAAAGAGGAAGATGCTGTATCGTTTCCAGTTTCAAACGGCTCTCACTGATTTTCCTTACCCTCTGGGCGAATGCCTGCTGAAGAAAAGGAAACGCCGCATTCAGTTCCAATTCGGCATACCCTTTCATCGTTTCCGTGACCAGCCGGGATTGCTCACGACGAGCCTGCTGCTCCTGCTCACCATAACGGCGCATCGGTTTCCTGATCCCCCATCCGTAAATCAGCATGAAAGGCAGAAAGGCAATATACAGCATCAGTACCGTCAACGGAGCGTAAACCAACAAAGCTGCCGTCACCCAAAAAACAAGCAGCAGTTCTCCTGTCATGCGAAGCAGGGGGAAAGAAGGTTTAAAGAAAAAGCATAACAGATATAGTTCACCTCATATCCCAGCCGGATACTCCCCCTGCTGCGTATAAACAATAATCCCCGTTGATAGTAAGAAGTAAAGAGAGAAAAGCTGAGCCGACGGTAAAGAGACATCAGAAAATGGTTTTGAAAACGTGAAAGCCCCGCTGCCAAAGCGTTTTTCACCAAAATAAAGACTATTGCCACCAGACAAAATAACAGGGCGGCATCTTTATCCCTCCCGTCATCCAACAGAAAAAACAAGACAGGCAACAGGGCAGCGAGTCCGGCAAAGTCAAGTAATGCGCAAAGAAATACGGCACAAACCACCCTTATCCCCATTTTCCTTTCATCAGGCAACAACAAACGGCAGATTCTTTTCAACATAAACCGCTTATTTTCGTTCCGTCTGGAAGATGGTATGGGGAGAGCGCAGATGCAACAGAATAGAATTTCCAACCCATTGCACAGTGAAATGCGCAACACGCTGTTGCACGCACGATGAGTATGCAGCATACGTTTGGTTTTATAAACCAGAATGCCCCATTTATTCTTCGCCGGAACTGACATCGTATAGGGTAGACGGATGATTTCCCGTAAGATTTCCTCCGCCAACTCTTCTCCTCCATATACAGGAACGGAAGTTCCTAAATAATCATTACAGAGGCGGGTCATTGCCAATATCATATTTCTAAAACGAATATCCGTCACTTCCTCAGGAATATGCAGGCCGTATTTATTCAGCAGGCAAGCCCAGTCGCAAAGATGATGAAGTGCCAGCCGCGTGCATAATGCTGGGCGGCATGAAAAGCGAGAAATACGGTATTAAAGGTGGAAGATGGGATTAAAATGGAGCATTTTCCGTCCAATTCCGCCGATACGGGTTGTAGCAGTTTTTGAAGGAGCTTATCCATCTTCACTGCTATACGGTATGTTTCCGAATTAATGAAGGTTTTATGATTCTCTATCGGAATACCTTTATAGTAAAACATACTATGCTTTTCGGAGTGTTCAAAGTCTACCTCTATTCCTTTTTCTTCCATTAACCGGTCTGCCAGCCGGTTGCCTCGGCATCACTTTTCCGGGAATGGTCTCCGAATAAGTGAAGATGTCTATATCTCCTCCTTCCCTGTGCGAAGGAATAGGATAATAGGTGGAGAGACCCACTCCTTTCAACTGGACCGTGGTAATGCCATGCGTTTTATAAAAAGCTGAAAGTTCGGCTATGGTATGGCAGTACCGCAGGTAGCGTTTTTTCATAGTTCTCTACCGCCATCGCCCAGTTTAACTTCAAAGCCTCGGAGGTTGCAAACAGGCCGCAGGGTTTGTATTCCGTCCCATGCCAAAGCCATCACTCCCTGAGTGCAAGCTAGTTTGTAACACGCCTGCCAAAGGGCAGGAGATATATCGGTAAAAAGGATTTCACTAACCGGCTTTGTGCTGTTCAACGCGGATCGAGCAAGGCAAATAGCATTTGCTCCGGTTTATCGAGTATTATATCCATTGTTATATCAATCAAGTAAGGCTGAACATTTTTTTTTAGTGCATCTGCCCAAATCACCACATCTCTTTCGGCCTGCTCTTGAGAAATATGATAAGATTCCACCAACACCAAGGCTGCCTCTTGTAAAGTGAAATCCTTTCCCGAAAGTCGTTTCCAAAGTAAGCAAGCGGAAAAATTAAAGGAAATAATACGGGTCAAATCAGTATCGGGAACACCTTGGTTCACAATTATTGTTTCTCCGGCTATGGAGCGGAGTTTAAAATGGGGATTAAGTTTCATAATCTTCTAATCTTAAAAAAAAGAAAGCCGCCCGACCTTTCGAGACAGGACGACCTTCTTTTTATTACAAATCACTTTCTGCCATGACTAATAACATGATAGCAAATAATTCTCTTATTTTTTATAACTATCCCAACCGGTTCCTTTAAAAGAAGGAGTACCAGTCACGTTAATGATAGAGGAAGCATTTGTTATCGATGAATCAACAACCAAATTGCCGTTAAAAGTACCACCCTCAATATTCAATTCCATAGGTTCGGTGTTTCCGGTACTTTTTTGATAATTCCACGTTACCATTAATAATACTAGTACCTTTAACAGTTACTTTAACTCCGTCAGTGTAGGTTGAATAGCCGCAAACATCAAATGCATATGCACCAGTTCCGGCATTAATCGTAGTATTGTTAATCAAAATATTACCACAATTGTTACTCAATACATATAAGGCATTTAGCCCCCTCACTGTCATAGCATCCAACGTCAAATTACAGTAGTTCTGAATCATAATTTTATCATTATCACTTGCCAGTGTTCCGTTTTTCATAGTAACGGTAGAACCTTTCAACAATTGACAACTGTTCGTTTCTGTGCCAGCCGAGCCAACGGTCGGTTTAGCAAGTGTAAGCACATGGTTGTTCAAGTCCAATTCTACAGATTGTCCACTTTGCGTTTTAAAGCCATTACAAGTAGCGTCTCCATTCAAACGTATCTTCACGTTAGCATTACCGCTTAAGTATAAAAGTGCGGACGGATCGGAAAAAGTACCACCGGTAACAGCCAGCGATGCACCTGCACCAACCACATAGATCTTGCCATTCAGTGTTCCACCACTGATAGTCATCTGTCCCAAGTCATTGGCTGCACCATTATGACCTTCATTATCCACCACATACTGAGCGGAACCAGTCGTATTGAATGTACCTCCTTTGATTTCAGTCACATGATGATTCTGTACGGTTGCCTGAGACATATTGGTGAACGTACCGTCGTTGATGACAAGCCGGGCTCCATCATCATTTTTTAATAGTATTAAGACCTCCGGCAAATGTACCACCGTTTATGATAAGTGAAGGATTCTGATGATTGGTACCACTTACATATCCATTTCGCGGATTCGTATTGGTATAATCATAATACCCATTGGCTATCATCGAAGAATAATGCCCGTTTTGCGATATCTCCACATTTGGATTAATCGTCATCTCGCCATGATTCAGAATATTATAATAACTGTTACCACCAGAGCTTTCTGAGTTCTGACCGTTTTCCTTACTTCTAATATAGGTTCCGCCATTAAGAATTACTGTACCGTTATTATAGATACAAGCTTTCCCGTGACTTACATTATCCACTGTACCATTCCGTTAATGGTCAGTTTACTATCCTTGTTTACAGTAAATGTATCACCAGATTTGTTGGTGATTTTATGACCGTTCAAATTGATGATAACTTCATTCGTTGCGGAAATAGTAAAATCTCCCGTCAAGTCTGTGGCAAGAGTATAAGTTCCACCATTTTTTGCGACATTTTGCAAGTCGGCTACGGCAGCATCAACTACTTCAAATGCATCATTACCGGACAGATTGGGTAATTCAGCACCCTCTTCTTTATAAATAATGACAGTTGAAGTGTTACCGCTTTCACGACTGATGGCTGTTACTTTGGCACCACTCTTCACTCTTACATTACCGGCTTTTACCTTCAATGTATTAACAGTAATTCCTTTACCTAGAACCAATGTGTTTGCAGCAGTAGTTGCCGTTACTTCATCATAAGTAGCAGTTTCGCCATTGGCAGCCAAAGTTACGGTAGAAGAAGGCAGATCTAATCTCAAATTTAGGCGCAGTATCTAATTGCGGTACAGATACCAACACGTTTTCAGGTGCAGCTGTACCACCAGTACCAGTGCTCTCTTCTTTAATGGCAACAGCATTTGTTGTAGAAATATTTTCAAAGGATATGCTGACATTTTCTGCCGGTGTACTTTTTTTTCGGTATTGAAACTGTAGGACTGGTTTCAGTTGAAGCCACATCAGCCACAGAAACAGAATTGGTTTCTTTTAAAGCATCGGCTACCTCTGATACACTTTCAACTGTTGTCGGTACACTTCCGGATACTTCGTCCAACGTTATAGTTGTGGTATAACGTTCGTTACGTTTAGCATCTAAAGCTTTTGTCTTTAAGACCTGGCTTGTAGCGCCATTACCAATGGAAAGTTCCAAGGTAGGATACTCGGCTACAGGCAACGGGAAATAGAATGTTTTACTGGTCACGACGTCACTGCTGGCAGCAAAGTTTATAGTTATGGAAGAGGAATTTGACGTTTCTGTGGTTGTCAATGTAGGTATACCTTTGGAGAATGTTATTTGTGCATTTCCAGCAATGGCTGGAACAGTAGTTTTTCCTTGAGCGGTCATAGAAGTCAATTTCGCCCAAGTATAGTCCTCGGGATATTATTGACAGTTACGCTCATCAGGGCACCTGCATTTTTAAATGCCAGGACATTCTGTGCGCTCTCATTTATTTGGCAAGCCATAAGAGCACTGCTGTTTTCTCCTTCCTTATAATTATAGGTATCCTTCAACGTTAATGATATTTTACTTCCATCATAAGAAGCATCGCTGCCATAAGGATAAAAAGCAGCTTTCTTTACAGGATTCTCACCTTCCAGTAACCCTGAGAACCTGCGTTCTTGGTTCCGGCTCCACTGGATAATGAATAGTTAATGTTAGTGTAAGTAGAAGAGCTTCCATTCGTTACAAAAATGCCAATCTCGTCACCTATACTCCAAACGACAGAATTGCCATTCATAGCAGTACGCGATTCAGCATCTCCCATAGTGGCACATACTTCATCAACGCCACTTTTCGCCACGCCCAAATCTTCATTGGAACAACCGGTTATTCCTAATCCAAGAACAGCTAAAGATGTGAACAATATCTTTTTCATACGTGTATGTTTTTAAATTATTTATTTCAATTACCAAGGCTGCGGGTCATAGTCTTCTGTTCCACCACTTACTGCAAATCCTTTTTCCACTTCTACTTCGATAACCTCCACTTTAGGAGCCTCATACATTTCCATATTGTTTGTTTCCATAATTTCCATACAATAAATTTAGATTATAATTTTTCAATGATTCTGTTCAGACATTATACGCCCCAATTATACCATAGAATATTTTTTATAGAAAGATGCCATAATTGCCGTCTGTGGGCAGAAGACTCCTGGCGGTCCGGTGACATATACTGTGTCTCCGCAACCTCGACTTGACAGATAACGGGAAATAAGGATTCGCATTCCCGCTTGCAGTGTTGTTTTCATACGTCTGTAAATGTTAGATCAGTCTATCTTGTCAAAAGACTTTGCCTAACTCCCCCTCCTCTGTTCGGCGGTTAACAATAAAAAAGCGTGAGGGCTGTATCTTGTTTATCCTATCGTCGGGCCTTCGCATTGCCTTGGTCTAGATAAACAACAGCCACCCACGCCATTAGGTATATAGATGCCACAGTAATGGCAGGTATATAACACAGACGTGAGCGTTGTTGTTATCATCTTCAGACCTTTATCAAAAGTTGCGAAGTTTGACGATAGAAGATAATTTCAATAACGCTTCTTAAAATATGTAACTTTCTACTACACCATAGTATAATAGTCGGTACAAATATAATAATTTCTTAAATAGGAAAAAACGTTTCTTAGCGATTATTTTTAATAATTGCTACAACAAGCATTAAAAAACACTTCTGTATTTCACAATAAATCGACTCAACATAACACCAATATTAATAGAAAGTTATAAGCAATTATGCCCTCATGCCCTCACTAAGAAGTTAACATATTGATAATGAATACTGAATGAATGATGATAGCATATTTCAAAAAGTATCTTTGCCCTCATGCCCTCATTCTACAGAACAAACAAAAAGAGTATATCTATCTGATATCCAACAACATGAACACATACAAAGTCTTAATTCAAAAGTTTGTCAACCATCGCATTTTGAGCTTTTTCATCACAGTATACTCTATTTTACAAACATCCGATTACATTTTCATGCTGATAAGTTCTACTCAACGTACTTTCCTATTTGTTCTTTCTATTATTCGCTATTGCTTACTCAATAGTGTGACTAACTCTAATCACAAACGTGACTAAAGTTAATCACAAGTGTGATTAAGTCTAACCACAAACGTGATTAAGCAATTTCCCATAGTAAAGAACTGCAATATGAATGACCGATTATCATATAATGATCTCTATATAAACTATCAAGAACTCCCTAAAATGCAGTAGTTACCGTTGTTTCTCCTAGCAAAATATGATAAGATTCGTGTATATAAAAGGGATCTTGTAGGCATTATGCCATTTTTCTTCACCTAAAACGGCAAAATAGACTCTTTTCTCATCTGAGTGATTTTGAAACGAATTCAGCTATATCACATTGAATATAAGAATATTAGATAGTAATCAGTATAATTAAACAGTGAGAGCATGAGGGCAAATTGTTTCTTCAAAAATATGCTACCATCATTCATTCAGTATTCATTATCAATATGTTAACTTCTTAGTGAGAGCATGAGGGCATATTTGCTTATAACTTTCTATTGGTTATCTCCTTTCTTTATTCCTTGATATTACGGATATGACTGACAGGCACACCGCCCACAACCGTATTTGCCGGAACCTCTCTTGTCACGATCAAACCTGCTGCAATGACAGCATTGTTTCCGATGGTTATTTATCGGATAAATGAAGAATAAGTGCTTTGTTTCTTATTCTATTTATCAAATGTTACTTGTACCATTAGAATGAAGAAGGCTGATTAGTATGAATGTGAATATGCTGCATATAAATTTTCAACCAAAACAATTATGGATTGCCGATGAAAAACTTAAATGTCTAATACATGGTTTAGATTAAGGAGAGGATTTTTCCTCTCCTTTTTTCCTTCCGATACGCCCCATTATGAGAATGTGCCGTTTGAAGTGCCGAGTTCGTGGGTGTGGACAAATAATTGAAGAACTGTTTTTGTTACTAAACTTGCTGGATTTGAGTATACTGATTGTCTCACGAAAGATACAATCTCCAGAATAATGAAGTGCCTATAGTTAGAGCACAAAATGTAAGAATGGGATATTTTGTTGAAAATACCAATGAGGCTATATCAGAAGCTTTATCGCAACAGTTGGAAAGAAGCGCTCTTACAAAGAAGTGCTTACTTATGACATTTATTGGAGCTGGTATTGGTGATACATGTATTTTCCCGGCATTAAAAAGATGTCATCTAGCTCCGAATGTTGCTAAAATAGAACCTTACTCTAATAAAATTGATTTAAAATATGCGCTCTATTATCTTATGAGCGATTTAGGACAAATTAGGAGTTCGGGGTATATCAAAATCAACGCTCAGCCAAGTCTATCAATGGCTACGATTAGAAGTTTGGAAATAGCATTACCACCCCTTGCCGAACAACACCGCATTGTTGCAGAAATAGAGAAATTATTTGAGTTGATTGACCAAATAGAACAAGGCAAAGCCGACTTACAGACCATCATCAAACAAACCAAAAGCAAAATCCTCGACCTTGCCATTCATGGCAAGCTAGTACCACAAGACCCGAATGACGAGCCTGCCATTGAACTGTTGAAACGTATAAATCCCGACTTCACACCTTGTGATAACGGGCATTATACACAGTTGCCTGAAGGATGGGCTATTTGTAAAATGAAACAGATTACAAGTATAACGAATGGGAAGTCTCAAAAAATGTTGAAACACTTAACGGCATATATCCAATTTATGGTAGTGGCGGTGTTATAGGCAGAGCTAATCAGTATCTTGCATCGCAGGTTCTACAATAATTGGAAGAAAAGGTACAATTAATAATCCTATATTCGTAGAGGAACATTTTTGGAACGTTGATACAGCTTTTGGCTTGAAGGCTAATGATGCTATACTTGATAAATATCTGTATTATTTCTGCTTATCATTTGATTTTAGCAAATTAGATAAAAGTACGGCTATGCCCAGTTTTAACAAAAAACATCTATTGGTAATGTTTTTAATACCCCATACCGCCATATAAAAGAGCAAGAACGAATTGTGGCTAAAATAGATATGGTGCTTGATACGATGAATGAAATATTACGGGCTGTATAAACAATCCGTTTTTGTTCTGCCTTCGGTGGTATAGGTATCTCTTATTTTGAGTATTCAGAAATCCAATATCGTTTATGAGTGTAACCAGATTGATATGTGACACTCATAAACATTGCCACATAATCAATCTCAATATCACTGTGCATTTTTAGAATCTTCATTACTGATGATTTTACCTTGAAAGGAAAAACAACTAGTTTTGAATCTGTTGTAAAATCATCAAAGATTATACAAGGAAGATTTGAGCATATCCCTGTCGCTTCATTGGTGTAACCAATTATAAAAGACTTACCTGCTGTTAAGACTGGTATTGAGTAGGAATCATCATAAGCCGTTGAATTTATAATATAAGCAGTAGGTTGTTCATAATCTACAACTTATTCAAGCCTGCACATAGCCCATCCTTCAGGCAACTTCTTATCATGTTCGATATATTCTCTTATATTGTTACTGTATTCATTATAAATCAATGTAGTATGGTAACAAAAATTCAAAAATCATTTGGCAAAGACTAATCTCGCCAAGAACACCGTTACATCGTATGTGTGGACGGTACAGTATTTCCTCAATCATTATGGAGAAGTAAACAAGAAGAACCTCTTGGCATATAAGGGGTACTTGGTGGAGAACTTTAAGCCACAGACGGTGAACCTTCGGCTGCAAGGTATCAATAAGTATCTGGAGTTTACGAAACAAGAAAAACTAAAAGTGAAGTTCGTAAAAGTACAGCAAAAGAACTTCTTGGAAAATGTAATCAGCGATGCTGATTATAAATTTCTTAAAGCCCAACTTAAAGTAGATGGTTATGAGGAGTGGTATTTTATTGTGTGGTTTATGGCGGCTACAGGGGCACGTGTCAGCGAACTACTCCATATCAAAGCAGAACATGTACAAATCGGGCATCTTGACCTATACAGCAAGGGAGGAAAGATACGCCGTTTGTATATCCCGAAGAACTTGAGCACGGAGGCTGCGAAATGGCTCAGAGAAATAGGACTTACTTCCGGCTACATCTTTCTGAATCGGTTTGGACAGCGCATTACTACTCGTGGAATAGCTCTCAACTCAAACATTTTGCTGAAAAATACGGGATGAACAAAGAGGTGGTTTACCCTCATTCATTCCGTCACCGTTTCGCCAAAAACTTCCTTGACCGCTTTAACGACCTTGCTTTACTTGCCGACCTCATGGGGCATGAAAGCATAGAAACCACTCGTATCTATTTACGCCGCACTGCCAGCGAACAGCAGAAGATTGTGGATAAAGTGGTGAACTGGTAAAGTTACATTAGTCCTTAGAAGCGTTCTTGTTTACGCTTCTAAGGAATTTTTGAATACCGTCAAAAATGGAGAATGTCTCTTCAATCTTGGCTACTATGCGCTGTTGCTCGGCAAGTGGAGGTAGGGGCAATATATATTGTTTTTGCCTTTTCAATCGTAATGGTATCAACAGTTGTACCCTTTGAGTTATCATACATCTGTTTTAGCATATATTCGCTTCTCATGATGTGGTAAATATATTTCGTATTTATTTGATAGTCATTACACAAACAAAGTACACTTGCATCCTTGTAATAGAACTTATCAGACTCTTTTACAATGTAGCATTTGCCAATAGTACCAACGGCAGAAATCATAATATCTGACGCTTTGGGTACTGGAAATTTCTCCTTTAATGAGTTATAATGTTCCTCTGAAATATATAATTCATTATCTACAAGTCCATAAATAGACAGCTTGGCTATTTCACGTGCTCTATAAAATGGAACACCACTATGCTTCCAATCTGACTTCAAAATTCTTTTAGCTGATACGACATTAAATATTGACCCTAAATTTGTCGTTATCCACCCGCTCGGAACGTCAAACGTATAATGCCCGTTATCACAAGGTGTGAAGTCGGGATTTATGCGCTTCAACAGTTCAATGGTTGGCTCGTCATTCGGATCTTGCGGTATGAGCTTTCCGTGAATGGAAGGTCGAGAATTTTGCTTTTTGTTAGTTCAATGGTGGTCTGTAAATCGGACTTTGTCTTGTTC
>ENA-OQAR01000131-OQAR01000131.1-human-gut-metagenome-genome-assembly--contig:-NODE-131-length-19143-cov-2.346971_pt1 | contig 19143 bp, 27 predicted proteins | sample MGYA00242738_ERZ504533 | MGnify/ENA primary metagenome ERZ504533 (study PRJEB26092, sample SAMD00036276) | human gut metagenome | host: Homo sapiens | study: EMG produced TPA metagenomics assembly of... | reverse complement strand
CGATTTCAACACCTGCGACAGCGTGACAAAGATGCTGGTCAAGGTGGGCATGCGTGCCGAGTGGACCCTTCCGGCAAGGAGCGGTGCTGCGTGCACGGCAGTCCATCGAAATGAGCGACGCCTACCACGCCTATATCATCGACTGGCGCTTGCCGGATATGAACGGCATCGAAGTCACCCGCCAGATCCGCAGCCTGAACGATGATACGCCCATCATCATCCTGACTGCCTACGACTGGTCCGACATTGAGGTGGAGGCAAAGGCTGCCGGTGTGACCGCCTTCTGCTCCAAGCCCATGTTCATGTCCGACCTGCGCGAGACCCTGATGAACGCCATCGGCCAGACACAGACGGATGCGGCGCAGGAGCTTCTGCCGAAAAAAGAGCACCAACTTCAAGGGCAGGCACATCCTGCTGGTAGAGGACAACGAGCTGAACCGCGAGATCGCGCAGGAGATCCTGTGCGAGTACGGCTTCCGGGTCGATACGGCTGAAAACGGTGCCGTGGCGGTGGAAAAGGTAAGCACTGCCGCACCGGGCAGCTATGATCTGGTGCTGATGGATGTGCAGATGCCGGTGATGGACGGCTATACCGCCACCCGGCAGATCCGCGCACTGGGCGACCCTGCACTGGCAAAGATCCCGATCCTTGCCATGACTGCCAACGCATTCGATGAAGACCGCCGCAATGCCTTGGAAAGCGGCATGACCGGCTTTTTGTCCAAACCCATCGTGATCGGCGACCTTGTGCAGGAGCTGCGCAAGATCCTGTGACCAACTCATCATTGACAAACCTACATTGTGAACTCAAGGAGCCTGTCCAAAAGAAAGCATAAAAATGCATATAACGCCCTATGAAATGGTGTCACGGGGCGTTTTATTTTGTCTTGTTTTGTGGGCGATGTTGCGGTTTATGTTGCGGTTTTGCGAAAACTTGCGAGACTAAATAAAAAAATCCCACGAAATTACGATTCTAAACGTAAATTCGTAGGATTTTTGGAGCTACTGACCTGATTCGAACAGGCGACCTGCTCATTACGAGTGAGCTGCTCTACCAGCTGAGCCACAGTAGCAGATAAAATTTTCTTGCATGTTCTGCAACGAGAAATATTCTATCATACTTCCTGTGCGCTGTCAAGATTTGATTTTGCGGCAGAACAGGTGCAAATAGTCTGTGACGTAAAAATATAACTGCTCTCCGAGAAAAAACTCGAAGAGCAGCCTTGCACACAAGAATAATCAGTTGAACAACTTACGGCCGATCCAGATGCAGATGCAGGCACCCACAACGGAAACGAGGATCTCACCCACGATGCCGGTAGCACTCAGACCAATCAGGCCGAACACGATGCTGCCTACAAAACCGCCCAGAATGCCCAGCACGATATTGCGCACGGTGGAAGTTTCGCTGCCCATAATGCGGCCGGCGATGTAACCAGCCAGAGCGCCGATCAGCAGACTGAAAATAAAACCAAACATAATATTCTACCTCCTGAGTTTTAAAGCTCTGCGCTCTGCCCGGCGGTTTCCCGGGCAAAGCGGCAAATATCCTTCAAACAACATTTTTTCGCATTCTGGTTTGCGCGCATTGCACACTGCCCGACCATGCATCACAAAGCGGTGGCACAGGTCGCTGCCTTCTTCCGGAGGAACGATCTTCCACAGGGCCATTTCCACCTTCTGCGGTTCCTTGATGCCGTCCACAAGGCCGATCTTGTTGCACAGCCGGATGCAGTGGGTGTCTGTTACGATAGCAGCTTGCCAAACACATCGCCCATGATAAGGTTTGCGCTCTTGCGGCCTACGCCGGGCAGGGCGAGCAGCTCTTCAAAGGTGGTGGGCACCTGACAATCGTATTTATCGCGCAGCACCCGCATACAGGCGGAGATATCCCGCGCTTTGGAGTGTCCCAACCCGCAGGGCTTGACGATGGCTTCAATGTCTTCGGGTTCCGCAGCAGCCAGCGCAGCAACATTGGGATATTTGGCAAACAGGTCTTCCACCACAATGTTCACGCGGGGCATCGGTGCACTGGGCTGCCAGACGCACGCTGACCAGAAGCTGCCAGGCGTGGTCATAATCCAATGTACAGCCGGCATCTGGGTATTCTTTTTAACCGGTCAATCACTTCCAGCGCCAGCGCCTTTTTTGCAGTAAGGTCTTCTGGTGCTTTTTTGCGAACAGGCATTTCATCCACTCCTATCGACAAAAGCTGATACGATAATACCATGTTTTGCGTTTTTTTTGTAAACTGCGGGCAAAATTATCTGAGAATGATTTTCAGATAAAACCTTGCTCTTACTGCCAAAATGCGATATACTATAGAAAAATGCTGGGGGGAATCGCGCCTCGGTACGGGAGGAGGAAAACACGATGAACGAACCACTGGCACAGCGTCTGCGGCCCAAAACACTGGCAGATGTCTGCGGTCAGCAGCATCTGTTGGCACCGGGCAGGGTGTTCCGCCGTACCATCGAGAGCGGACGCATCCCGAACATGATCTTCTACGGCCCGTCCGGTACCGGAAAAAACGACGGTGGCACGCATCATTGCAGAAAACAGCGGTATGACGCTGCATAAGCTCAATGGCACTTCCTGCGGCACCGGGGACATCAAGGCGGTGCTCAAGGATATCGGCACGCTGGCAGGTGCGGGAGGCATCCTGCTGTATCTGGACGAGATCCAGTACCTGAACAAAAAACAGCAGCAGAGCCTGCTGGAATGCATTGAGGACGGCTCGGTGACGCTCATTGCATCCACCACCGAAAATCCATACTTCTACATTTATAATGCGCTGCTGTCCCGCTGTACGGTGTTTGAGTTCAAATCACTTTCGGCAGCGGATGTGGAGCGTGGGGTGCACAATGCACTGAAAAAGCTTTCGGAAGGGGAGAGCACAAAGGTCTGCATGGACGAGGATGCCTGTGCCTACCTTGCCGAGAGCGCAGGCGGCGACCTGCGCAAGGCGCTGGGCTGTCTTGATTTTGCGGTGACGGCAGCTCCCATTGAGGATGGGGAAAAGCACATTACGCTGGAAATGATCCAGCAGGTCACCCGCCGCACTGCCATGCGGTATGACCGGGAGGGCGATGACCACTACGACATCGTGTCAGCCTACCAGAAGTCCATGCGCGGCTCCGACCCGGATGCGGCGCTGCATTATCTGGCCCGTCTGCTGGAAGCAGGAGATCTGCCCTCGGCCTGCCGTCGCCTAATGGTATGTGCCTGCGAGGATGTGGGCCTTGCCTATCCACAGATCATCCCCATTGTGAAGGCGGCAATTGATGCCGCCAACATGGTGGGCCTGCCGGAAGCACGGCTCCCGCTGGCAGATGCCGTCATTCTGGTGGCCACCAGTCCCAAGTCCAACAGTGCCCATGATGCCATCAACGCGGCCATTGCGGATGTGCAGGCGGGCCGTACCGGGCCGATCCCGCGCCAACTGCAGAACAAGCACTACGACGGTGAGGATGCTCTGGTGAAGGGCCAGAACTACAAATACGCCCATGACTACGACCATCACTGGGTGGAACAGCAATACCTGCCAGATGCCATCAAGGACGTGAAATATTACACCTTTGGCGATAACAAAAATGAGCAGGCGGCCCGTGCCTACTGGGCAAAGATCAAGGGCGAAGAGAACGTCTGAACAAGACCTTTTGTATGAGGAGAAAGCAAAGGAGAAGTTATGCGATATTCCAAACAGCGTGAGCTGGTCATGCAGACGGTGCAGAACCTGTGCGACCACCCCACCGCCGAGGAAATTTATGATGCTGCGGTCAAGGAATGCCCGGGCCTGAGCCTTGGCACCGTATACCGTAACCTGAATAGTCTGGTGGATGCGGGCCGGGTGCGCCGGGTGTCCATTCCAGGCAAGGCTGACCGCTTTGACCACACGCTGCCCTGGCACAGCCATCTGTACTGCACCGTGTGCGGCAGCGTGACCGATGCCGAGGTGGACGAAAAGCAGGTAATGAAGCTGGTGAAAAACCAGAAGGGCCATGTGCAGGACTGCGCTGTTGTGCTGATCGGCGTATGCGAGGCCTGCTGCGAGAAGCAGGCGCAGGAAAACGCCCACTGAACCATAAAATTGCACGGAACCTCTTGCCCGAAGCGTATAAACAGGGTATACTATAGAGAAGGCTCTTTCAGAAAGTGCAAGTAGATTTTCGCCGCACAGGGCACTTCGGCCCGGCGGAGAAGGATGGTTTGATTGGAATACATTAGTTTTGAACATAATAACATCGCCGCTGAGCTGGTAAAACAGGCCTATGATACGCCGCCGCTGGCCTTTGTGCACAGCTATGGCTGTCAGCAGAACGTGAACGACGGCGAGCGGATCAAGGGCGTGCTGATGGACATCGGCTATGGCCTGTGCGATAAGCCCGAGGATGCAGACCTGATCCTCTTCAACACCTGCGCCGTGCGTGAGCATGCCGAGCAGCGTGTGTTCGGCAACGTAGGTGCCTGAAGGGACTCAAGGAAAAAAAGCATGATCTCATCATCGGCCTGTGCGGATGCATGGCCAACCAGAAGCACGTGGTAGAAAAGCTGCGCCAGAGCTATCCTTACGTTGACCTTGTGTTTGGCGTGGACGGCATCGACACCCTGCCGCAGCTCATTGCCCAGAAGCTGCAGAAGCATAAGCGTGTGCTGATGGAGCCCGCCCAGCGCCCGGTCATCGTGGAGAATATCCCCATCCGGCGTGAGAGCGAGTTCCGCGCATGGCTGCCCATCATGTACGGCTGCGACAACTTCTGTACCTACTGCATCGTGCCTTATGTGCGCGGCCGCGAAAAGAGCCGCAAGCCCGGTGATATCCTTGCTGAATTCCGCGGTCTTGTGGAGGCAGGCTATAAGGAGATCACATTGCTGGGACAGAACGTCAACAGCTACGGCAAGGGTCTGGAAGAAAAGGTGGACTTTTCTGATCTGCTCAACCTGCTGTGCACGGTGCCCGGCGATTACCACATCCGCTTTATGACCAGCCACCCCAAGGATGCCAGCCACAAGCTGATCGACACCATTGCCGCCCAGCCGAAGCTGTGCAAGCACCTGCACCTGCCGGTGCAGTGCGGCTCCGATGAACTGCTGAAGAAGATGAACCGCCACTACACGGTGGAGCAGTATCTTGAGCTCATCGAATACGCCCGCAAAACGGTGCCCGGCATCACCTTTTCCAGCGACATCATCGTTGGCTTCCCCGGCGAGACCGAAGCAGACTTTGTAAAGACGCTGGAACTGGTGCAGAAGGTGGGCTATATGCAGCTGTTCACCTTTATCTATTCCAAGCGCACCGGCACCAAGGCCGCCGATATGCCGGACCCCACCCCCCGCAAGGAAAAGACCGACCGCATGACCCGCCTGCTCAAGGTTCAGGACGAGATCGCCATGGCACTGGTCAAGGCGCAGGTTGGTCAGACTGTGAAGGTACTGGTAGAGGGCTTTGGCCGCAATGAGGGCACCCTCTCCGGCCGTCTGGACAACAACCTGACGGTGGAGTTCACGGCAGACGCTTCCCTGATGGGCAGCTATGCAACGTACATCTCACGGGCGCACGGGCGACTGTGCTGCTGGGTGAGCTTGCCTGAGTGATTCCGGGGCAGTGCCCCTGAACGTATAAATAAGAAGGAGACCATTCAAATGGATTGCATTGATCTTTTCAAGCGCGCAGCCGTTGCGCTGCAGACCGATAGCCGCTACCTCGTTCTGGATCAGACCCGCAAGGCAAACGTAAGGACGAAGAGCTGCAGAACCTGATCGGCGAGTTCAACCTCGCCCGCATGGATCTGAACAATGAGATCGGCAAGAGCGAGCGCAACGATGCCCGCATCGCCGAACTGAACGAAAAGGTGAACAGCCTGTACGGCCAGATCATGGGCAACGAAGGCATGGTGGCTTACAACGAGGCCAAGCGTGACTGCGAGAACCTCGTGAACTATATCGATGCCATCATCAACACTGCCATGAATGGCGGCGACCCCATGACGTACAGGAGCCTTCTACTTCCTGCACCGGCAGCTGCTCCACCTGCGGCGGCTGCCACTAAAACCGGCAAAAACAAAACGCGGCTGTGCAAAACAGACCGCGTTTTTGTTTGCAAAAGCGGTTACAAGCCGCAAACTTGTGCACAGAACCATAGAACGGGAGAGAGGGTAAACCATGGCAGAGCTGTCGCCCATGATGCAGCAATATCTTGAGATCAAAAAACAACATAAGGACGAAATTCTGTTTTACCGCATCGGCGATTTTTATGAGATGTTCTTTGACGATGCCCTGACGGCATCCAAGGAACTGGATCTGACCCTGACCGGCAAGCAGTGCGGCATGGAAGAGCGGGCACCCATGTGCGGCGTGCCCTTCCACAGCTACGAGGGGCTATGTGGCGCGGCTGATCGCCAAGGGCTACAAAGTAGCCATCTGTGAGCAGGTGGAAGACCCGGCCAAGGCCAAGGGCCTTGTCAAGCGGGACATCATCCGCGTGGTCACACCCGGCACGGTCATTGAGAGCAGTATGCTGCAGGATGACCGCAATAACTACATTGCCAGTATCTTCCTCAAAGGAAAGAAAGCAGGTTTGTGCTTTGCCGATGTCTCTACCGGCACGGCCCATATCACAGAGCTGAATGCAGATAAAATCGCCCCGGCGGTCATTACGGAGCTGTGCCGCTACCATCCCAGCGAAGTACTGATGAATCCGGGTCTGCTGGACTGCGCGAGGTGACGGCGTACATCAAAAAGAATATGACTTGTTCGGTGGAGCTGATCGAAGAGGAGCGCTATGCACCGGGCCTTGTGACGGCATCGCTGGAAAACCAGTTTGGCCGCGACTGGGCGCAGACCACCGGCATTGCAGCGGACGGCCTTGTGCGCTTTGCCATGGCGGCACTGCTGGAATATCTGCACGATACCCAGATCAAGGGCGTGGAACGTCTGAAAACGGTCATAACCTATAATAAGGCCCAGTTCATGCGTCTTTCGCCCGTGACCCGCGCCAATCTGGAGCTGACCGAGACGCTGCGCGGCCGCGAAAAGCGGGGCACGCTGCTCTGGGTGCTGGATAAGACCAGTACATCCATGGGCAAGCGTATGCTGCGCAGCTGGATCGAGCAGCCGCTTATTTCCAGTGCACTCATCAACCACCGCCTGAACGCTGTGGAGAGCCTTGTCAAGCAGACCATGGCCCGCGGCGACCTGACCGAAGAGCTGGGTTACATTGCGGATATGGAACGCCTGATGACCCGCACGGTTTACGGCTCTGCCACACCCAAGGAGATCTATACACTGGCCCAGACCTGCGACCGGCTGCCCGGCCTGCGCAGGCTGGCTGAGCCTGCGGCTGCCCGGAGCTTGCTGAACTGGCAGTACAGATCGATCCGTTGGAGGACATCAAGGCCCGTATTTATGCGGCGGTGGACCCGGAAGCGCCCTCTACCCTCAAGGATGGCGGTGTCATTGCCAAAGGCTACCATGCCGAGGTGGACGAGCTGCGTTCCATCCGCGACAATACCAAGGGCGTTCTGGCGCAGCTGGAAGCCCGCCTACGGCAGGAGACCGGCATCCCCAAGCTGAAGATCGGCTATAACCATGTGTTTGGCTACTTCATCGAGGTAAGCAACTCCTATAAGAGCATGGTGCCGGAGACCTACATCCGCAAGCAGACCCTGACTTCCGGCGAACGCTACATCACGCAGGAACTGAAAGAGCTGGAAAGCAAGATCCTAGGTGCCCACGAACGGCTCATCACGCTGGAGCACCGCCTGTTCAGCGAACTGCTGGAAAGCATCAGCGCTCAGCTGGACCGCATCCAGCGCACGGCCAATGCGGTGGCCCAGCTGGATGTGCTCACGGCGCTGGCGCAGGTGGCAGCGGAAAACAACTACTGCCGTCCCATCGTGGACGACAGTGACGAGCTGACCATTACCGAGGGCCGTCACCCTGTGGTGGAGCAGATGCTGAAAGGCAGCCTGTTTGTACCCAATGATACCACCCTGAACTGTGGTGCAGACCGCTGCCTGATCATCACCGGCCCCAACATGGCAGGTAAATCCACGTACATGCGCCAGAATGCACTGATCGCGCTGATGGCGCAGATCGGCTCCTTTGTACCGGTTTCCAGCTGCCATGTGGGTGTGGTGGATGCCATTTTCACTCGCATCGGTGCGTCGGACGACCTGTCTGCCGGTCAGTCCACCTTTATGGTGGAGATGACCGAGGTAGCGGAGATCCTGAAAAATGCCACCGCCAAAAGCCTTGTGGTGCTGGACGAGATCGGCCGCGGCACTTCCACCTTTGACGGTATGAGCATTGCCCGCGCCGTAGTGGAGCACATTGCAGACCCCGCCAAGGGCCTTGGCTGCAAGACTCTGTTTGCCACCCACTACCACGAGCTGACCGAGCTGGAAGGCGGCGTGGACGGCGAAAAAAACTACAATATTGCAGTAAAAAAAACGCGGCGAGGACAATCACCTTCCTGCGCCGCATCGTGCGCGGCCCGGCGGATGACAGCTACGGCATCGAGGTGGCAAAGCTGGCAGGCCTGCCCGGCAGTGTGACCCGCCGCGCCCATGAGGTGCTGCGCGCGCTGGAAGCAACTGCACCTAAAAATAAAGTAGAGCAGATGGATTTTGATGCCCTGCAGGAGTATAACTCTCCGGCTGTGCCCAGCGAGATGATGGACAAGCTGGAAGCTCTGGATGTGGAAACACTCACCCCCATTGAGGCGTTGAACTTCCTCTACGAGCTGAAAAAGACCCTGAAGGGCAGCCTGAACAGATGAAACTGCTTTACCTGACCCAGACCATACAAGGAGGGAAAACACCATGGCAGTGATCCATGTTCTGGATAAGCACACAGCCGAGCTGATCGCAGCCGGTGAGGTGGTCGAGCGTCCGGCATCCGTTGTTAAGGAGCTGCTGGAAAACTCCATTGATGCCGGTGCCACGCAGGTGACCGTCAGCATTGAATCCGGCGGCGTCAAGCTAATCGAGATCAGCGATAACGGCACCGGCATCGAGGCAGAATATATCTCCACGGCGTTTATCCGCCACGCCACCAGCAAAATTGAAACACCGGACGATCTGACCAACATCCATACGCTTGGCTTCCGCGGTGAAGCACTGGCATCCATTGCCAGCGTGGCCCGTGTAGAGCTGACCACCCGAACCGAGGTGGACGAGTTTGCCACAGTCTACCGCATTGAGGGCGGGGAAGAGGTCTCCCGTGAGCCGGGTGCCAGAGCTGTGGGCACTACCATCCGGGTAAAGGATCTGTTTTACAACACGCCTGCCCGCATGAAGTTCCTCAAAAAGGACTCCTCCGAGGGCACCTTTGTGTCGGATACAGTTACCCATGTAGCGCTCAGCCACCCGGAAGTCAGCGTCAAGTTCATCCGTGAGGGCAAGCTGCAGTATGTCACGCCCGGCGACGGCCAGCTGCGCGGTGCAGCCTATGCGGTGCTGGGCCGGGAGTTCAGCCGGGACCTCATTGAGCTGAAAAATCAGGAGGGCGTGTACCGCATCACCGGTCTGGTCACCCCGCCCAAAAGCTGCCGCGCCAGCCGAAGTATGCAGCATTTTTACATCAATGGCCGCTATGTGCGCAACCGCACCATGATGGCCGGTATGGAGATGGCGTTCAAGGGTACCATGATGCAGGGCAAGTTCCCGGGCGGCATTCTGCTGCTGGAAATGCCGGCCGACCTTGTGGATGTCAATGTGCATCCGGCCAAGATCGAAGCCCGCTTTGCCCGCGAAAATGATGTCTTTGATGTGGTGTATCATGCCGTCAAGCTGGCCTTGGCTCAGCCCGGCACCGGTGAACGGCTTTTTACCTTTGAAGCAGACAAAGAAGAAAAAGCTGAAAATTCAAAAAAAGACACTGATATAATCAAAAATGATGTAAAGAATAATAGCTTTACAGGCCTTTCTGCGATCATTCGGGGACAAGCAGACCCGGGCGTTCTGCCACAGCAGCACTGGGAACCGGCAAAACCCGCCGCAGCACCGCAGCAGCCTGCCCCGTCTGCTGCAATGCAAATACCGACAGCACCCAGTGTGCCGCGCTGGAAAGGCAGTGCTCAGAACGAGGATATGCTGGATCCGTTCGTGACCCTTCACAGCCCGAAGCTGGAAACGACAAAGGCACCAGAGCCGTTCCGTGCGGCGGCAAGTGAAACGCAGCTGGATGTGGAACCGGAATTTGGTGAGACAAAACTGCATTCGCCTCAGGACCATATGGCAGCGTGGAACCCTGCGCAGGAAGCACCGAAGGAAGAACCTGAGAGTGCACCCTGTGCAGAAACAGAACCGGACGCGCCGGAAGCGGCAGAACAGGAAACTGTACTGGCCGAGCCGGAGCAGATGAACTTTGATCCGACGGCGGATCAGCCGGAACCGCTGCGCTATGTGGGCGAGGTGTTCAGAACATATATCCTTGCAGAACGCGGCGACGAACTGTGCCTGATCGATAAACACGCTGCCCACGAGCGCCAGCTGTACGAAAAACTAGCCGCGAACTATGGCAATGTGCCCAGCCAGATGCTGCTGGAGCCTGCTGCCATCGACCTTGCTGCGGAGGAAAAGCAGGCCCTGCTGGATAACATTCCTCTGCTGGAAAAATGCGGGCCTTGAGATCGCGGACTTTGGCGGCAATACCGTGGTGCTGCGCGCGGTGCCCGCAGATGTGGAGCCGCAGAATGCCGAAAGCCTGCTGGTGGAGATCGCAAATAAGCTGCTCAAGGGCGGCCATGATGCGCTGAACGAGCACACCGAGTGGGTGCTGCATTCTATCTCCTGCCGTGCAGCCATCAAGGCGGGGGACAAGTCCTCGCCGCAGGAACTGCTGGCGCTGGCCGAAAAGATCCTTTCCGGCGAGGTGCCGCCGTTCTGCCCGCATGGCCGTCCCTGCGTACTCAAATTGACCCGGAAGGAGCTGGAAAAGCAGTTTGGACGCATCGTATAAAACATCCCGTGGTGGCCGTCGTCGGCCCTACCGCAACCGGAAAGACAGCGCTGGGCGTAGAACTTGCAAAACATTTTTTCCGGCGAGGTCATCAGCTGTGATTCCATGCAGATCTATAAAGGTCTGGACATAGGCACGGCAAAGGTAACACCGGAGGAGACCTGCGGTATCCCGCATCACGGCGTGGATATCCTTACGCCGGACAAGGCTTTCAGCGTGGCAGACTTTACCGCCATGGCCGGAAAGCTGGAAGAAGAGATCTCTGCCCGGAAGAAGCTGCCCATCCTTGTGGGCGGCACAGGGCTGTATGTTCAGAGCTTTCTGTATGGGGTGCGCTTTACAGAGGAAAAAGCACCTGCCGGTCTGCGGGAGCAGCTGGCGGCGGAACTGGCTGCAAAAGGCGGTGCTGCCATGTACGAAGAACTGAAGCAGGCCGACCCGGAAGCTGCTGCGGCTATCCACCCGAACAATCAGGTGCGGGTGCTGCGCGCACTCGAACATTATCGTGCCACCGGCAAAAAGCTGAGCGAACAGAAGGCGGAGTCTCTCCCACCGGAGCGGCCCTACCGCAGCCTGATCCTCGGTCTGGATTTCCCAGAGCGCGCGGTACTTTACCGCCGCATTGACCTGCGTGTGGACAAAATGCTGGAAGCGGGCCTTATAAAGGAAGCGGAGCATGTCTGGCAGAACCGGGAAAGCTTCCGCACGGCAGCGCAGGCCATCGGATACAAGGAGTTCTTTCCGTATTTTGAGCAGACGGCTCCACTGGAAGCCTGCACGGAAAAGCTCAAGCAGGCGTCCCGCAACTATGCCAAGCGCCAGTTGACCTGGTTCCGCCATATGGACGGTGTGGTCTGGCTGGATGCCGGTGCACCGGATGCAGTGCAGACTGCCATCCGCAAAACTAGCGAATTTTTAGCGAAAGGATGATCGATATGCCGGATGAGACCCAGAAGGAACGCCATGCGCCGCATGTGCTTACCACTCTGGCAGGCGTGCTGATCGCGTTTCTGCTGCTGGCAGCAATTTATGTGGTGTATCAGGCCGCACATATCCTGTTTCCGCAGAATGTTTATGAGACTGCGCTGCCTGCGGTCATTTCGGATACGGTGGAAGCCGACGGAGTTCTGCTGTTCGACGAAAGCTATGTGGCAGGCAGCGGAAACCTTGGATATCTTGCTGCCGACGGCGAGCGCGTTTCAGCGGGCACCGCAGTAGCAGAGGTGTACAGCAACGCTTCGCAGGCTTCGCTGCGCCTGCAGCTGAACCAGCTGAATGATCAGATCGACCTGCTGCAGAAATCGCAGAACACTTCTGCGCTGCAGCTGGATACCCTTTTAAAAGAACGTTCTTCTGCGCTGTATGACCTGCTGGATACGCTGGACGACAGCGATTATGAAGCGGTGGATGATGATGCCAATGCCTACCTGCTGGCCCAGAACAAGCTCTGGGTGGTAACGGGCGAAGCTGCAAACTTTACCGATCAGATCACTGCGCTGGTCCAGCAGTCCCAGAGCGTGCAGGCGCAGCTGGGCAGCCCGGCGCAGATCACTGCACCGCAGACCGGCTATTTTGTGCGCTCTTCCAGCAGCGGACGGCTCAATGCCAGTGCCGATGATATCCTTGCACTGAACGCACAGGAGCTGCAGGGCTATCTGCAGTCCGACCCAGTACTGGCACTGGACGGCTGCGCCGGTAAGATCGTGGCAGGGGTTCACATGGCGCTATGTGGGCGTGTGCACTGCAAAGCAGGGCGAAAAGCTGCTGGGTCAGAACGGCAAGCCGCTGAGCACAGCGGTGGAGATCAGCTTCCCGGGTCAGGTGGAGAACAGCCTCAAGGCCACCGTCACCGAGGTGGAGATCGATCAGGACAGCGGCCTTGCCCGCTTTGTGCTTTCCTGCAACTCCATCAACGGCGATGTGCTTTGCCTGAACCGGGCTGCAGCATCATCTCGGTAGGAGAGCGCAGCGGCCTGCGGGTGCCTGCTGCGGCTGTGCACTATTTAAAAAGAGGATGGCACCGAGGCACAAAAGCAGGGCGAAAAACTACATTCCCGGTGTGTACGTGAAACTTGGCAACATTGCCCGCTTCTGCCGGATCGACCCGGTGGACGCAGACCATCCCCCTCATCACGGACGGCGATTACATCCTTGTTCTGCCCGAAGGGACCGAGGGCTCGGTCAGCAAGGTGAGGCTTTATGACGAAAATAATCGTTTCCGGACAAAAATTTGTATGATGGAAAGCTTTTGTAGTTATTGACATCTGAGGCAAAAAATCCGATAATAGATAAAGCTATTATTTGCATCTATTTGCAAAGAACGCCAGGCAGCGCCATGCTGCCCGAATGAAGGAGCAGATTGTTATGTCTTTGCTTGACAGCATTAAGAAAGGTCTGTTTGACCAGGAAGACGATTACGAGGATCAGTACATTGACGATGGCCCCCAGATGGTAAACAATAACAATGGCATCGGCCTTGGTGCTGACGACGAAAAATGAAGAGCCTGTTGGGGGGTGCCAAGAAGAACGGAAAGGTGGTCAACATCAATGCCACCACTCAGCTCAAGGTCGTTCTGGTCAAGCCTGAGCGTTTTTGAGGATGCCAGTACCATTGCTGACCACCTGAACAACAAGCGCACCGTGGTGCTCAATCTGGAGTCCACCAACAAGGAAGTGTCCCGCCGTCTGGTGGATTTCCTGTCCGGTGTTGCATATGCAAACAATGGCCAGATCAAGCGCGTGGCCAACAGCACCTTCATCATCACTCCGTACAACGTGGATATCATGGGTGATCTGCTGGACGAGCTGGAGAACAATGGCGCGTTCTATTGATCCGCAGCCCAAGGCGGCGCGCGGGTTCATCCCTGCGCGTACCGATGAAGAACGCTATCTCATGCGCCATATCGAGGACTTGGCCCACACGGCCTTTTCCCGGGACATTGCGCGGTATTCGGCTTTCCTGAGTGACCGCGAGCAGGACTTGGCCCGCGCGGCACTGGGCCGTGCCGGTGTGCAGGAGGGCTTCCGGTTTGAGGGCGGCTGGTTGAATGCGGAGCGCAAGGTGCTCTGTATCGAGCCGGAGTACAGCTGCGGCGAAGCACCCATCTGCTGTGTGCGGCTGCAATGCCGTGCACAGGCGGGGGCTGCGCTGCCCGCCCACAAGGATTACCTGGCAGTCTGATGGGCCTTGAGCTGCGGCGCGAGGCGCTGGGAGATATCGTTCTGCCGGAGGATCAGCCGGGCACAGCTTATGTGTTTGCGCTGGAACCGGCAGCACAGCTGATCTGCCGGGAACTGTTTCAGGCTGGACACACGGAGCTGACCACGGAACTGCTGACGCTGGACGAGGTGCCGCAGTTTCCGCAGGCGGAGCGTGAGATGCACAGTGCAACGGTATCGTCCCTGCGGCTGGACGCTGTGCTGGCAGCTATGCTGCACTGCAGCCGAGGACAGGCTTCGGAACTGATCGAGGCGGGCAGGGTGGAGATCAACCACCTGCCGGCGGATAAACCTCATGCGCAGGTATATGAGGGCGATGTGTTCACGGTACGCGGCAAGGGCCGCTTCAACCTGACTGCACTGCCCGGCAAAAGCAGAAAAGATCGGTCAATCATCGAATTTTTCAATATTAAAAGCAACGGGAGGAAATGACTATGCTGACTCCGCAGGTGTCCGTTCTGTGCAATTTGAGAAAAACCTCCGCGGCTACCGCACAGAGGACGTAGACCGTTTTCTGGATAAGGTGGAAGAACAGCTGCGGGAAGACGATGCGCAGGCGGAACAGCTTCGCAAGCAGATTGCGGACCTGACTGCTGAAAACCAGAAGCTGCACGATGAACTGAAGAGCTTTGAGGCAGATGGTGAAATGCTCAAGAGCGCGCTGATCAATGCACAGCGCATGGGCGAAAAATGTCATCCGCGAAGCAAACCAGAAAGCAGAAGAGATCATCCATCGTGCAAATCTGCGCGGTGATGATATCATCCGCGATGCCAACGAACTGCTGCAGAAGGCAAACGACCGTGCAGACGAGATCGAGAACGAAGCAAACGAGAAGCGCCTTGCAGAGGAGCGCGAGTATGACCGCGTGCGTCTGGAAGTGACCCGCTTCAAGTCTGATGTGCTCAACCTGTACCGCAGCCATGTGGAGTCGCTGAGCCGTCTGCCGGAGTTCCAGAAGGAAACGGCTGCACAGGATGCCGAACAGGCAGAGCCTGCTGCAGAGGAAAGTGAGCCTGCCGCTGCAGCCCAGCCGCAGGCAGCGGACGTGCAGGAGCCGGAAGCAGAGCCTGCACAGCCCGCACAGGAAGATGCAGAACCTGCTGCCGTTGTTGAAAATGACGACGACAAGGCAGCTGACAGCAGCGAGGATTTCTGGGCAAAGGATGAGAGCCAGCTCAAGCTGGACCCGCCGCCCGCGCCTCCTGCTGATTTTAAGCCGGACGAGCCGGACTACGATGTCTTTCAGGTGTCAAGTCAGCGAGTAAGCAACCCCATAAGGAAATATAGAGGGAGAGTGTAAACCATTGGCTAAGAACAAATCGCAGTACGATAGTACTCTGAACCTGCCCAAGACCCTGTTTGAAATGCGTGCCGGCCTGCCCAAGAAGGAGCCGGTCATGCTGAAGGATTGGGACGACAACGACCTGTACAATCAGCTCATGAAGCACAACGAGGGCAAGCCGCAGTTCATCCTGCACGACGGCCCTCCGTACGCAAACGGCAATATCCACATGGGTACTGCCCTGAACAAGATCATCAAGGATATCATTATCCGCGATAAGAACATGGAGGGTTTCCAGGCTCCCTATGTGCCCGGCTTTGATACCCACGGCCTGCCAATCGAGCTGAAGGCTCTGTCCTCCGTCGGTGATAAGAAGAAGGACATTTCCAAGCTGGAACTGCGCCAGATCTGCGAAAAGTTTGCTACTGAGCACATCGATATCATGAGCGACCAGTTCAAGCGTCTGGGCGTTATCGGCGATTTCGAGCATCCGTATCTGACCCTGAAGCCTGAGTTCGAGGCACGCCAGATCGAGATTTTTGGCGAGATGGCAAAGAAGGGCTACATCTACAAGGGCCTGAAGCCCGTGTACTGGTGCCCGGACTGCCGCACGGCTCTGGCAGAGGCCGAGATCGAGTACGGCGAGGACGACTGCGATTCCATCTTCGTGCGTTTCCACGTCTCTCAGGACCCCAACGGTGTGCTGGCAAAGCACGGCATCCCGATGGACAAGACCTACTTCGTCATCTGGACCACCACCACTTGGACTCTGCCCGCTAACGAGGCGATTTGCCTGAACGGCCAGTTCGAGTACTCCTTCGTCAAGATCGGCGATGAGTTCCACATCATGGCCACCGAACTGGTTAAGAGCGTCATGGATGCCTGCCACATCGAGAACTACGAGATCGTGGGTGAGCCGGTCTCCGGTGCCGAGTTTGAGCTGATGCGCTACAACCACGTCTACCTGCCCAAGGAGGGCTGGGTCATTCTGGGCGATCACGTCACGCTGGAGAGCGGTTCCGGCTGCGTCCATACCGCAGGCGGCCACGGCGTGGACGACTTCAACGTCTGCCAGAAGTATCCGCAGGTGCCCATCACCGTCCCCGTGGACGATGGCGGCTATCTGACCGAGCTGGCCGGTAAGTATGCAGGTCAGCGCGTGTGGGCTGCCAACAAGACCATTCTGGCCGATTTGACCGAGTCCGGTGCTGTCATGGGTCAGGTGCACATCAAGCATCAGTACCCGCACTGCTGGCGCTGCCATCACCCCATCATCTTCCGTGCAACGGAACAGTGGTTCTGCTCCATCGCAAAGTTCCGCGAGGATGTCTACAAGGCCATCGACACCGTTACCTGGATGCCGGATTGGGGCCATGACCGCATGAAGGGCATGGTGCGCGACCGCAACGACTGGTGCATCAGCCGCCAGCGCACCTGGGGCGTGCCCATCCCCGCATTCTACTGCAAGAAGTGCGGCACCTACCACATCACCGATGCCACCATCAAGGCTGTCAGCGACCTGTTCCGCAAGGAAGGTTCCGATGCATGGTATAAGTACGAAGCCGAGCAGATTATCCCCGCAGGCGAAGTGTGCGAAAAGTGCGGTGCTTCTGAGTGGACCAAGGACACCGACATCATGGACGTCTGGTTCGACTCCGGCTCCACCCACGCCGCTGTGCTGGAGGAGCGTCCGGAACTGCGCTTCCCGGCTGATATGTATATGGAAGGCGGCGACCAGTTCCGCGGCTGGTTCCAGTCCAGCCTGCTGACCAGCGTTGCAAGCAAGGGCTGCGCACCCTATAAGTCTGTTCTGTGCCACGGCTGGGTCGTGGACGAGCAGGGCAAGCAGATGCACAAGAGCGCCGGCAACGGCGTGGAGCCCAGCGAGATCATCAAGGACTACGGCGCTGACATCATCCGTCTGTGGGTGGCTTCTTCCGACTACACCGTGGATGTGCGTGCCGGCAAGAACATCTTCAAGCAGCTGAGCGAGGCTTACCGCAAGATCCGCAACACCGCTCGCTTCATTCTGGGCAATCTGGACGGCTTTGATCCCAACACCGACTGTGTGGCTGACGATCAGCTGCAGGAGATCGACCGCTGGGCACTGGCTGCTCTGGATGACCTGATGGTCAACACCAGCGCAGGCTACGCTGTGTACGACTTCAACAAGGTCTATCATGCAGTGTACAACTTCTGCGTTGTTGCAATGTCCAACTTCTATCTGGATGTGACCAAGGATCGCCTGTACTGCACCAACGGCGCAGGCCGCAAGGCTGCTCAGACCACCATGTACAAGATCCTTGTGGCTCTGGACAAGATCATTGCGCCCATCCTGTGCTTCACCAGTCAGGAGATCTGGGACTTCATGCCCAAGACCGAGGGCATGAACAAGTACGTTGTCTTTGAGGAGATGCCCAAGCTGGCCAGTATGCCGCCGATGAGGCCTTCAAGGCAAAGTGGGCTCAGCTGATCGCCGTCCGTGATGAGGTGAAGAAGGTTCTGGAGCAGGCCCGTGCCGAAAAGGTCATCGGTGCTTCTCTGGAGGCTGCCGTCACCCTGTACTGCAATGATACTGTGTACAGCCTGCTCAACAGCATCCCCATGGACGAGCTGGCCGACCTGATGATCGTCTCTCAGGTAGAGCTGGTCAAGGGCGAAGGCGGCGCTGCATGTGCTGTTGAAGGCCTGGGCGTTGCTGCTGCACATGCCACCGGCGAAAAAGTGCGAGCGCTGCTGGAAGTATTCTTCTTCCATCGGCAGCCATGCCGCACATCCCACCCTGTGCGCACGCTGCGCCAGCGTTGTGGAAGCCTAAGCGTTCCGCATAAAAACAATGTTTTAAAGGGCGCGCTCCCTTATACCGGGGAGCGCCGTTTTTTATACTGAATGATTTTGGGAGTATCCTATGGCATATGTTGTTTTTAATCTGCTCGCGGCAGCGGCACTCATTGGCATCGATCAGGCCATCAAGCTGTGGGCCACAAATGTGCTGCAGCCGGTGGGAGCCATGCCGCTGATCCCCCATGTGGTGGAGCTGCGGTTCGTGCTCAACCCGGGCATGGCGTTCAGCCTGCTCAGCGGCAAGCAGCTGTTCCTCATCATCGCTACCAGCATAGCGCTGATCTTTGTGGCCTATGGGCTGTTCTTCCGCAGCCGCGGCAGATACCTGCAGCAGGCTGCGCTGCTGCTGATCCTTGCCGGCGGCATCGGCAACCTGATCGACCGTGTGCTCAACGGCGAGGTGGTGGACTACATCAATCTGCTGTTCATGCAGTTTGCGGTGTTCAATTTTGCGGATATCTGCGTGTGTGTGGGCGTGGGCCTCTGGGTGCTGGTAATTTTTCTGGAAGAGCTGCACGCTGAGGACGCAGTCCCCGAAGGAGCAGTGAGCCATGGAACAGCGTGAATTTGTGGTGGAGCAGGAGACGGCAGGCCAGCGCATCGACCGCTTTCTGAGCGGCGAGGACACCGGTCTTTCCCGGTCTGCTCTGCAGGCGCTGGTGGCCGACGGTCATGTGTTGTGCAACGGCAGGCTGGTTGCCAAAAGCCTGAAGCTCAAGGCGGGCGACACCATCGTTTTGGAAATTCCGGACGCAAAGCCCATTGAGGCCGTGCCGCAGGACATCCCGCTGGAAATCGTCTATGAGGACGAGCATCTGCTGGTGGTCAACAAGCC